>Ga0182011_10004335_pt1 | contig 11382 bp, 6 predicted proteins | sample 711E1DmetaG_FD_120481 | JGI IMG/M metagenome (GOLD analysis project Ga0182011, IMG submission 120481) | Permafrost microbial communities from Stordalen Mire, Sweden - 711E1D metaG | ecosystem: Environmental > Terrestrial > Soil > Wetlands > Permafrost | place: Sweden: Stordalen | collected... | reverse complement strand
CGGCGGCGGAGCCGCGGCGATCGAGCTGATGAACTCGCTGGGGATGATGATCGACCTGGCGCACGTCCACACCAACCTGATCGAAGATGTCTGCCGGATGACCACGCAGCCCGTCATCGTCAGCCACGGCGCCACCCAGGCGCTGAGGCCGACGTTCAGGAACCTGAGCGACTCGGACATCCGCAATGTGGCCGGCACGGGCGGTGTGATCGGCCTGATATATGCGAGCGAATGGCTGGCGCCAAGAGGTCTCGACATATCGCTGGCCGTGGTGGTCGACCACGCGGATCACATCAGGAAGGTCGTCGGTGTCGAGCACATCGCGCTGGGAAGCGACTTCGACGGCTTCATCGCGACTCCGGCGGGCCTGCGGGACGTCACCGATTTGCCCGCCCTCACGCAACTGTTCCTGGAGAGAGGCTATTCGCACGATGAGGTCGCCGGTATCCTCGGCGGCAATTTCATGCGAGTCTTCCGCCGGGTCCGCTCCACTGCCTAAAGCCCTACCTCGCCGGGGACGATTAGCACAGTAAGGGAAGCCATCCCAGCACGTTCTTCCAGCCGGGCGGCTTATGGGCAACGGGAGGGTGCGACCTGGACATAAGGGATGAGGGTCTGGTCGAAGAGGACGTATCGATCGCGCTCGCCGAGAGCGAGGAGCGCTTCCGGCTGCTCGCAGAAGCGAGCTTCGAGGCAATCTTCGTCCACGAGGACAACATCATCCTGGCCGTCAACCACGGCTTCGAGTCCCTTTTCGGTTACCAGGCTTCTGAGGCCGTGGGCACCAACGCGCTCGAATACGCCGCGCCCGATACACGCCCGGTGATCGAGGCCAAGGTCGCCTCCGGCGACGAGGCGCCGTACCGTGCCGTCATCGTGCGCAAAGACGGCAGCCCCTGTCACGTCGAGGTCCGCGGAAAAGCCATTCCCTACCACGGGCGGCGGGTGCGGGCGGTGGCCCTGCGCGACCTCACCGCCTGGGTCGTCGCCGAGGACGCGTTCAGGGAGATCGAAGGCCGCCTGGTGCGCCTGATCCAGAGCATGCCGATGGCCGTCGCGCTCATCGACGCGGGCGGCAGGCTCCGCTTCGCGAACCGCCGCGCCGAGGACCTGCTGGGGACCAGCGTAAGGGGGATGCGGCCCGAGATCACCGGACGGGGCTGGGGCATGTTCCACCTCCACAAGGCCGGCACCGACGAGCCCTACCCACCGCACCTGTCACCGGTGCGCCGAGCTCTCCAGGGCGAGAGCACCGTGGTCGAAGACGTGGAGATCAAGAGGGGAGAGACCAGGATACCGGTCGAGATGTCGGCGGCTCCGGTGATCGACGAGGGCGGTGAGGTCGCCAACGTCATAGTCGTCTTCAACGACATCACCGAGCGCAAGCAGGCCGCCGGGGCCATTCGCGCGGTCCGTGAGAAGTACGAGGACATCGTAGAGAACTCCGTGACCGGGATCTTTCAGAGCACCTGCCAGGGCCGCTTTATCACCGTAAACCCCGCGATGGCCGAGATATGGGGTTTTTCATCGCCGGCCGAGATGGTCGCCAGGGTCGACGACGTATCCAGGTGGTACGTCGATCCAGCCCGGCGCAACGAGTTCCGTATAATGATGGAGGAGCGTGGCGTGCTGCAGGCTTTCGAGGCCGAGATAATACGGGCGGACGGCGCCAGGCGCTGGATCTCGGTCAACGCCCGCGCCGTGCGCGAGCCGGACGGAGCGGTCCGCTACTTCGAAGGGACACTCACCGACATCACCGAGAGGAAGAACGCCCAGTCGGCGCTGCGGCAGAGCGAGGAACGGTACAGGACTCTCGTTGAGACCTCGCCCGACTCCATCGTCGTGACCGACCTCGACTTCAAGGTGATCACGGCCAACGCGCAGGCGGCGGTGATGCACGGGTTCGCCTCACCCGCGGAGATGCTTGGCGCCAACGCGCTGGACCTGGTGGCACCCGAGGACAGGGAGAGGGCGCGGGCCGACGGGCTGACCAATGCGCGCGAGGGCGGGGCGACGACCGTCGAGTACGCGCTGGTGAGGAACGACGGGACCAGGTTCCCCGCCGGGGTAAGGGCTTCATTCATGGGTGGCGCCACAGACAAGCCGGACGCGCTGATCATAGTCACCAGGGACATCACCGAGCGAAAGATGGCGGAAGACGAGCTGCAACGCATCAACGCCGAGCTCGAGGGCTACGCCCACACGGTGTCACACGACCTCAAGGGACCGCTCGCCGCCATGATGATGGCGGGCCAGACCCTGAAGGCGCTGCTGGAGGCGGGCGACGCCGAAGCCATCGCCGAGGTAGCCGGCACCATCGAGGATAGCGCGGCCCGCGCCACGGCCCTGATCGAGGACCTGCTGTCGCTGGCCGAGGCCGGCCAGGAGCCCGCGGAGATCACGGACGTCGACGTAGCGTCGGTCATCGCGGACATACTCGCCGAGCGCGCCCGCGAGATCGAGGACAGGGGGCTCTCCGTGACCTGCGCCGATGACATGGGGCTGGTGAGGGCCAGCCCGACACACGTCTATCAGCTGTTCTCCAACCTCATCGCCAACGGTATCCAGCACAACGATTCGGCGACCCCGGAGATCTCCCTCACGCTCGAGCAGTCCCACGGCGGCCTGGCCAACTACCTGGTAAGGGATAACGGCCCCGGCATCCCGGAGGAGCTGCTGGGTCGCGTGTTCATGCCTTTCGCCAAGGGAGAGAGCGGTCAGACGGGAATAGGCCTCACGATCGTCGAGAAGATCGCCGGCGTCTATGGGGGTCGGGTCAAGGCGTACAACGACGACGGTGCCTGCTTCGAGGTGTCGCTGCCCGCTGGCCGGGGCGGAGGCGTTTCAACGGCCACGCCGCTGCTGTAGAATCAACTCATCTTCACCCATCACGATCGCGTCCGTCGGTCAAGGACGCCTGTCCCGCACCAACAAGTAACAGCAAGGTCGCTCATGGAACTCGACTTTCGAGACGTAGAAGGGCTCTCCGACGAGGAGGCCGAACGAAGGCTGGCCACCGAGGGCTACAACGAAGTGCCATCCGCGAAGAAGCGGAGCATCCTCGCGATAGGCTTCGACGTGATCCGCGAGCCGATGTTCCTGCTGCTGGTCGCGGTAGGCAGCATCTACCTCGGCCTGGGCGACCGCAAGCAGGCACTGGTCCTCATGACTTTCGTGGTGGTCGTCATCGGGATAACCTTCTACCAGGAGCGTAAGACCGAGCGCGCGCTCGAGGCTCTGCGCGACCTCTCCAGCCCCCGCGCCAACGTCATCAGGTCCGGCGAGCAGAAGAGGATAGCCGGCAGGGAGGTGGCCCGGGGAGACGCGCTGCTGCTGGCGGAGGGCGACCGCGTGTCCGCCGACGCGGTCCTGGTATCCTGCGCCGCGATGCTGTTGGACGAGTCGCTGCTGACGGGCGAATCGGTGCCGGTGTCCAAGGGGAGCTGCGACGACGCGGAGGATATCGACATGGGCCGCCCGGGCGGAGACGGCCTTCCTTTCGTCTGGTCGGGGACGCTGGTGGTATCCGGCAGGGGCCTGGCTCTGGTGAGGGCCACCGGCGCCGCCACCGAGATGGGCAAGATCGGCCGTGCGCTGCAGGAGATCGAGCCGGAGACCACGCCGCTTCAATCCGAGACCAGGAAAGTCGTCCGGGACATCGCGCTGCTGGGGGTCCTGCTCTGCGGGGTGGTCATCGTCGTCTACGGCCTCACGCGCAACGAGCCCAACCACTGGGTGGACGGGTTCCTCGCCGGCCTCACCCTGGCGATGGCGATGCTGCCCGAGGAGTTCCCGGTGGTGCTCACCATCTTCCTGACCACGGGCGCGTGGCGCATATCCAAGAAAGAGGTCCTGACCAGGCGCGTTCCCGCCGTGGAGACACTGGGTTCCGCCAACGTCCTTTGCGTGGACAAGACCGGGACCCTGACTTTCAACAAGATATCCGTGAGCAGGCTCGCCGCGGGAGGCGCCTCCTACGGCCTGAGCGAGCACCTCCGCGAGCCGCTGCCCGAGGAGTTCCACTCCCTGGTGGAGTTCTCCATCCTCGCCAGCCAGCGCGACCCGTTCGACCCAATCGAGAAGGCCATCAAGCGCCTGGGCGACCGCAAGCTGTTCGCCACCGAGCACCTGCACGAGGACTGGGTGCTGGAGAGGCAGTACCCGCTCTCCACCGAGCTGCTCGCGCTATCGCACGTCTGGCGATCGCCGGACGGGAGCCGGTTCCTCATTGCCGCCAAAGGGGCGCCGGAGGCCGTGGCCGACCTCTGCCACGTATCCCCCGCAGCGCGTGAAGAGATAATGGCGGGAGTCGCCCGGATGGCCGAGGACGGGCTCAGGGTGCTGGGGGTCGCCCGCGCCGCTTTCGTCCCCGCCGAGATGCCGGCCGACCAGCACGAGTTCGTCTTCACCTTCCTGGGGCTGGTCGGGCTCGCCGACCCTGTCAGGCCCAACGTGCCCGACGCGCTGCGCGAGTGCGCCGCGGCCGGGATCGAAGTGGTGATGATCACCGGCGACTATCCCGGCACAGCCGTCAACGTGGCGCGGCAGATCGGCCTGACGCCGGCCGACAACTACATCACCGGGCCCGAGCTCGAGGCGATGACCGACGTCGAGCTGCTGCGGAGGATCGACGACGTCAGGATATTCGCGCGCGTCGTCCCCGAGCAGAAGCTCAGGATCGTCGACGCGTTCAAGGAGAAAGGCGCGATCGTGGCCATGACCGGCGACGGGGTGAACGACGCGCCGGCGCTGAAGTCCGCCGACATCGGCATCGCGATGGGAGCCAGGGGAACGGACGTGGCGCGCGAGAGCGCCGCCCTGGTGCTGCTGAACGACGACTTCTCTTCGATAGTGGCCGCGGTCAGGCTGGGCCGGCGCATCTTCGACAACCTCAAGAAGGCCATGTCCTACATCATCGCGGTGCACGTGCCGATCGCGGGGGTGTCACTCATACCCGTGTTGTTCAAGCTGCCGCTGGTCCTGCTGCCGGTGCAGATCGCCTTCCTGGAGCTGATCATCGACCCGGCCTGCTCAGTTGTCTTCGAGGGCGAGCCCGAGGAGGAAGGCGTGATGACGAGGCCTCCCCGCGACCTCTCCCAGCCGCTCTTCAGTAAACGCACGGTCGTCCTGAGCCTCCTGCAGGGGCTCTTCGTGATGGCCATCGTGCTTACGGTCTACGGGGCGGCTCTGTGGATGGGGTTCAAGACGCCGGAGGTCAGGGCGATGACCTTCACGACGCTCGTTATCGCGAACCTCGGCCTCATCCTCACCAACAGGTCATGGACCCGCACCATCCGTACCACCCTGCGCACGCCCAATCGCGCGCTGTGGTTCGTCATCGGCGGCACCGTCGTGTTCCTCGCGCTGGTGTTGTACGTGCCGGCGCTGATGAACCTCTTCCAGTTCGCGCGGCTCAGCGCGGTGGACGTGATCATCGCGGTGGCGGCGGGCGCCTTCAGCATCACCTGGTTCGAGGGGCTGAAGGTGCTGCAGGCGAGGCGCGCCCGGGCGGCGTGAGCGCTACTGTATGCTGGTGCCCCCCGTCTTCCAGCCCGAGATCTCGAAGAGCTTGTTGAGCACCGCCTGGGCGGCCTTGCCCTTCAGCGGTATCGTCTGGCAGGCGTCGTTGATGCGGTAGGGAAGGAGCTCATACGCGGTGGGGAAGCCCCTGGTCAGCGTGGTCCGCAGGACGTACCCCTTGCGAGTCTGCTCGCCGACGTCGACCCCGTTTATCTCCACGTGCCGCTGGTCGAAGATGAAGTTCCCCAGGCTGTAGGCGATGAGCTTGCCCTTGTAGTACTCGATGGACTGTATGCTGTGAGGGTGCTGTCCTATTATCATGTCCGCCCCGGCATCGCACGCCGCATGCGCGAGCTGGACCATCGATGGGTTGGGGTGGTACTTGTACTCCTCGCTCCAGTGGAAGCAGGCGACCACCACGTCCGCCTGCTGCCTGGCCCGCCGCACGTCGCTCTCGACCATGGCTACATCGGCTGGGCTGTCGGGGCTGAAGGGCGGCATCCGTATCCAGGTCACTCCCGCCTCCGTGGCGGTCGCGTCAAGGCTGTCCTTGATGCTGTTGTAAGAGAGAACCGCGACCTTGACGCCCTTGACGTCCATGATCGCGGCCTGGTGGGCCTCGTTGTAGTTGTAGCCGCCGCCGGCGTACTCGATGCCGTTGGACTTCAGCGTCTTGAGGGTGTCGATGAAGGGGCCCCTGCCGAAGTTGGTGCTGTGGTTGTTCGCCAGCGTCACGATGTCGAGGCCCAGCAGCGCCAGGCCCTGGACGGTCTTGGTCGGCGCGGAGAAGATCATGCCCGAATAGGGTGGCTTGAAGCGGTCGGTTAGCGGGCACTCCAGGTCGCCCACCGCGACGTCGCTGTCCTTCACCAGAGGCACGGCGGTCTTGAAGGAGTAGGCCACTCCGTGTTTGGCCATCGCTTCCGCCACGTGCCTGGCGGGGATTATGTCACCCACCGTGGTGAGGGTCATAGAGTTCTCGGGCCCGTAGTAGCCCTTGATGTAGCGCTCCAGGGATTCCACCTCGGGGTCCTGCTGCTTGAGGACGATGCCGGTGCGCTTGTAGCAGTACCAGTACTCCCGGGCCGGCCTGAGCACCTTGTGGCTGGTGCCTGCGTCCAGGGTGGCGGGAGGCATGCCGGTCACCCGGGTGGCCTCGTAGCCCTTCCAGGGACTCTCGCCGATGAATATGTCCGCCTTGCCGTTGTTCGAATAGAGGAGGCGCCCTTTGGCCGCGCCCTTGAGGTAGGCCTCGACGATGGGCTTCATGTCACCCGATGCGCCCTTGGAGATCTCGATTGTGTAGGGCTTGCCGATGTTGGAGTGGGCGGCCTGGGCGTAGAAGAAGTTGATCATCCCAAGCGCGAACGCGAGCACGGCGAGGAGCACGATGCCGGCGCCGATCGCCTGCCGGTAGGACAGCCGCCTGATCGCTTGCGGCCGGCGCCGCCAGAGGCTGGCGAGCGCGCCCTTCAACCGGGCGCCCACGCGCGCCACGCCCTTGCCGTCGCTCATGCCGCTCGCCTTCCCTTCAGGAGCATCTTTGCTATCGACCGGTAACGGAACGCCGGGCCTCCCATCGGCCAGGCCAGCTCTTCTTTCACCAGTTCCCCCCGGGCCCTCAAGGAATCGGCCTCGCTCTTCAGTCTGTCGAGCTCCGCGTCGCGCAGCGCCGCGTCGTCCATGTCGTTGATCCGGTCCAGCCGGTCGAGCATCGCCACGTTCTCATCGAGGAAGCCCTCCATCTCGGCGGCGTACGTCGCGTCGATCTGCCCGTGTTTCGCCTTCACGCGGTTGAGCTCGCGCAGCGCCCGGTAGGTGGCGTCCACGATGTCCTGCCGGCTCATGCAGTCGGTCTCGTAGCCTAGCAGGTCGCGCCAGTGCGGTTCAAGCAGAGCCTTCACGTGGTCGTCGAGCGTGTGCAGCAGGACGCGGTAGCCGCGGGAGTCCGCCTCCTCGCGCGCCAGGCTGCCAGGGTCGAGGAACGGGGCAAGCGGACCGACGAGCGGATTCAGGCGCCGGCCGTTGTCGGCAAGCAGAGAATCGCACCAGGACACGGTGTCCATCACCGAGGCGGGGTCCTGCCCCGCCAGCCCTATCATGAAGAAGATGTCGAACTTCGAGCACCCGGCGGCCAGGGCCGCGCCGATGCACTCCTCGACGGCCGCATTGGAGTAAGGCTTGCCGGAGCGGCGCCTGATCTCCTCGTCGTGGGTCTCGCAGGAGAGCTGAATGTCGAAGTTGGGCAGCGCGGCGGCCGCCCTCGAGAAGAACCGGCGGCCGGCCGGCTCGAAGAGCTCCAGGACCACGTGGTTCCTCACCGGCGTCCTGGAGAGGCGCTCGAGGACCTCATCTGCGTAATCCTCCCCCGGTTGCCTGATGTCGCCGATTACGAACACCGGCGCGGAGGTGAACGAGGCGATGGAGGCCATGTCGGCTGCGACGTCGGCGGGCTTGCGCAGCGCGATGCCGGTCCTTTCGAAGCAGTTCTTCATGGCATACGCCGAGCCGCCGCAGAACGTGCAGTTCCTGGTGCAGCCCTTCACGGTGAGGACGGCCGCGACGGGGTACGACCACCAGCCCTTGAAAGCGCGCACGCCTCTGTAGTCCGCGTGACGGATGGCCGAGCGGATCATGTAGAGGTAGTTGTCACCCAGGTGGGAGAGGTCGGCCGGGACCCAGGAGAGCTCGGTGGAGACCGCCTGTCCCGACTCGTCTCGGTAGGTGAGGTTCGGCACAGCGGACACGTCTCCGTCGCCGTAAAGCGCCCGCATCAGGCGCAGCAGCGGCTCCTCGCCCGAGTCACCCCTGATCACGTAGTCCACCTCCGGGTGCTCCATCAGCTCCCGGTGGAATAGGGTCGCCGAGTAACCGCCCATTATGACGGGGACTTCTGGATGCTCGCGCTTGCAGATCTTCGCGGTCTCCAACGCCCCCTGGGCGTGCGGGAGCCAGTGGAAACCGACTCCGAAGGCGCGCGGCGCGGTGCGCGCGATGAACCTGGCGGGGTCGAAGCGCGGCTCCTCGAGCATCCGCACGGCGAGGTTCGCCACGCGCACCTTCATCCCGTTGCGCTCCAGGTACTCGCCCAGGAACGAGAAGCCGATAGGAAACATCTCGAAGAGCGCGCCGGACGGGACGAGGTCCGCGATGGGCCTCGGTGGCAGGAGCATCTTCCTGAAGTCGTAAACGCTCGGCGGATGCAGCAGAACCAGGTCGGTGCGTTGAAACCTCAAATCAGAAATACCTCGGGAGCTTGCCAGGCAAGGGCTTATAGTACCCCGTTCCATAAATACGCTCGCATTCGAACGCCGATGCACCCGCACCTACCGCGTTCCACTCCCTCTCCGTACTCTCCGAAAGCCTCTGCTGCGCGCCTTGTATGAGCGGCGCCTCGGTGCCCTCTGTACGTTACTGTTTTTATGGAACGGGGCACTAAGCCTTTTGACGATTTTATCAGGAAAAGGGTTGACCCGCCCTGGGGAGCTTCACGTCGACGGCGGCGCAGAGCCGCCTGCAGTACCGGGATCATCCCCGGAGACGCACGGGACCTGGCCGTGCAACGTGCAACTGGCGCAGATCACTGGGGGAAACTCGCACGCGTGCACGAAGCACGACCCGGACCCGCCGTTTATCCTACAGGTTGTCTGGTGAGCGCTTCTTCCAGCGCTCCGTTAAATGCCTCTATGTCCGCCGGGCGCCGTGACGTGATGAGGTTGCCGTCGATCACCACAGGCTCATCGGTGAAGTCCGCGCCCGCATCGATCATCTCATCCTTTATCTTCGGGTACCCGGTTATGTGGCGGCCTTTCAGCAGTCCCGCCGAGGCAAGCATCTGCGGCCCGTGGCAGATCGCCGCGACCGGCTTGCCGGTCTCGAAGAAATCCCTCACCAGGTCGACCGCCTCTGGATGTTTCCTCAGGTGGGCCGGCCCCCTGCCGCCCGGTATCACCATCGCGTGGTAGGAGTCCAGGTCGCCGACCTCGTCGATCGTCTTGTCCACAGTGATCTGCGCGCGCCCGTGCAGGCCCTCGAGCACCCCCCGCTCGAGCCCCGCGACCACGACTTCGGCGCCGCGCTCCACCAGGAACTCCAGTGGCATTCTCCCCTCGTCGTCCTCATACTGCTCACCCAGGAGCATCAGGACCCTCTTGCCGCTCAGATCGCCCATGTCCTCACCCTTCAGGTAGCTGGTTCCACACGGCCGGAATGCCGGTTTACTCCTCTAATACACCGGTGGGCGCTGTGCTCCTGCCATGGCAAAGTAAAGGAATCACAGTCTCTTGCCAGAAGAAAAAACAAGGCGTAGCCGGCACTCACGAAGGAGGTCGAAGTGGAGAGGCAGACAGTCGAGAAGCCATTTCTCATCAAGCACAGGAGAGCGGCCAAGGCTGTCGTACTGACCTTCGCGGCGCTCGCACTGGCGGCGCCTCTGCTGGTGGTCGGACTGTCCGCGGGGCACTTCGCCGGCGGCAAGGTGCCGGCGATCAGGCTGCTGGGGCTGTACGCCTTCACCTTCGCGTTCTTCAATATCATGACCGGCGCCCTCGCGCCCAGGTTCTACATGGTCTTCAACCCGGTGCGCGAGTACCTGTTCCACATCGTCTCGGGCACGCTCACGCTCGCATTCGCGGCCGCTCACGGCACGACGGTGCTCGCCACGACTTTCTACAGGGGGTTCTCCGCTTTCTGGATCATCGGGCCCGTGGCCCTGGGGCTTCTGGTCATCACTGTGGTGACGGCGCTGCAGAAGAACAGGCTGGCTCACGTCTGGAGGGCCGTGCACATCCTCAACTACCTGATATTCCTGGCCATATTCATCAAGGCGATGATCATCGGCACGGACGTGTCCGTCGCCACCGCCGCCGCCTATGCGATGAAATCCGTTATGATCCTCTACGTGGTGCTTGCCACGGCGGCGACCACACTCCGGGTCATCGATCGCCAGCGCATCGCCGCAAGGCACCGCCGCGCCGCGGAGGTGGCACCCTAGAAAAGGAGCCCGATGGAAGACCTGAAACCCACCAAGACGCCGACGCGCGACTACCAGTCGTTCTCGGAAACGCGCTGGGCCGTTCTGGACACCATGTACGCGAGGCGGTCTCACAGGAAATACAAGCCAACGGTCCTCGATGACGAATTCTGCCGTGAGTTTGCCGACCTCACCGGTCGCGCCTGCGCCGCGAGGGGCGCGCCGTCTGGCAGCGTTCTGACGGTGACCGGCTCGGCTGAGGTCAAGGCGCTGAAGAGCCGCGCTTACAGAGGCATCTCAGGCGTCATTAACATCTGGCTTGCCAGGGCGCCGGTCGCGGGATTCCTGGTGCTGGCGGTTGACGAGGCGGACATGAAGGCGGACCGGCCGAGCATGCTGCCCCGGGCGGTAATGGCTGCCGAGGACGTCGTCCTCTGGCTGGCCGAGAAGGGCGTCGGAACCTGCTGGCTGGGGGGAGTCAACGCCCGCGAGGTCCGCTCGACGATGGGGCTCGCCGGCGTGGGCATCCCCGCTGTCATAACGGCGGGGGAGGGGGCGCTCCCGGCGGGGCCGGCCAGCTATGGCGGCTTCGCCTACCGCAGGATGTCCAGGCGCCGCAAACAGCTTGAGCAGATCGCCTGCGCCGAGCGGGTGGGAACGCCTTATCATGCCGGTGACCTTCAGGGATGCAGGTTCGAGGCGGCCGACGTCGGGGTCGGCGGGCTGCTGTCGGCTGTCGCGGGCCAGGGGCCGGCTCCGGCGCGCGCGCAGGCGCCGACGGATCTTGCCGTCGACGCATGTCTGGAGGCGGCGCGGATCGCGCCCAGCGGCAGCAACGCGCAGCCCTGGGTGTTCGTGGTGGTGCGAGACAAGGACAGGCTGGCCAGGCT
>Ga0182011_10004334_pt1 | contig 11383 bp, 12 predicted proteins | sample 711E1DmetaG_FD_120481 | JGI IMG/M metagenome (GOLD analysis project Ga0182011, IMG submission 120481) | Permafrost microbial communities from Stordalen Mire, Sweden - 711E1D metaG | ecosystem: Environmental > Terrestrial > Soil > Wetlands > Permafrost | place: Sweden: Stordalen | collected... | reverse complement strand
GACTTCGATTTGATATTGCCGCGGGAAACCGCCGACGCTGGCGACTTCCGCCACGCCCGGCACGGCGTTGAGCTGGTAACGCACGAACCAGTCCTGGATGGCGCGCAACTGGCCGAGGTCGTAACCGCCGGTAGCCGCGGCGCCCTCGCCGCGTAAACCAGGAGGCGACGAGGCGTCGCCGCCACGAACAGTGGGGTCAACGGCAAGGTAATATTCATAAACCCAGCCCAGGCCGGTGGCGTCCGGGCCGAGTTTCGGCTCCACGCCCGCCGGCATGACGTCGCCGAGATAATTCAACCGCTCCAAAACGCGCGACCGCGCAAAATAATTGTCAATCCGGTCGTCGAAAATGACCGTGATGAGCGAGAATCCGAACATCGAGCTGGCGCGGACGGTTTTCACGCCGGCCATGCCCTGCAAGTTCACGGACAACGGATAGGTGACCTGGTCCTCCACTTCCTGCGGGCTGCGTCCCGGCCAGTCGGCATAGACGATGACCTGGTTTTCGCTGAGATCGGGAATGGCATCCACCGGCGTCTGGTAAAGGGCGCGGACGCCGAATACGGCGAGCAGCACCGCGCCGCACACAACGAGGAACCGGTTGCGCAACGACCATTCGATGATGCGGTTGATCATAAAATTCCCGGTTAATGGCCGTTGGCGAGTTGCGCCTCGGAATCAATCAGCAAATTGCCGGTGGTGACGACCCGTTCGCCCGCCTGCAAACCGTCGAGCACCTCACAGAATTCGTCGCCCGCCCGCCCAAGTTTCACGGGCCGCGATTCGTAATGGCCGCCGGCGTCCACATAAACAATCGGTTGTCCGCCCGGCCAAATGACGGCACTGCGCGGCACGGTCAAAACCTCCGGCGTATCGGCGAGCACGCGGCCTTCGGCGTAAAAATTGTTGAACAATTTGCCCGCCCCAAAATCACCGGCCCCGATTCCGGGATCGGAAAGTTCCGCGCGCACCTTGGTGCTGTCCGTGGTCCCGTCGAATTGCGCGTCCGCATACGGCTGCGCGCCGTGCCGTTTGATCTGCGCGGTGAAGATTTTGCCCGGCAGGGACGGCACGGTGATTTTAACGGTCTGGCCGACCTTGAACCATGGCAGGTCGCGCTGATAGGCGTCAAAGGTGAACCACGCCGTCGTCCAGGAATTCACGCTGATGGTGCCGGCGACGCGCAACGTGTGGCGCAACGTGCGGCGTTCCACCACATCGGTCTGGACGTGAATGGCGCTGGCGCTGGCGGCATTGAGTGTGATCCCGCCGGCGGCATTCGTGCCGGCTTCATCGGCGTAAATCGGCACCAAATCCATGCCGCAAATCGGGCATTTGCCCGGCCGGTCCGACTTGATCCACGGATGCATCGCGCTTTGGTAATAAAGGATTTTTCGTCCGGCGGGCACCGTGGCGACTGGGGTGGATGGCGCTTGATGGGAAACCATCCACCACGTCCCGGTGCCGGCCATTGCCGCGACCAGGGCGATGATCAAAATTGTTTTCATAAATTTTTAGTTGTCTTCAGTTTCAGTTGCTGTTGTTGGTGCGCCGACGGGTAAAAATTCAGTTGATTCACGGGCCAAAAATTCCGTGGAACAAACGAAGACCGCGGTGTCCGGTCCGGGACACACTGCGGGCGTTCAGAAGGTAGGAGTCAGATGAGCCGGGCGCAATCCCGCGCATAAAGCGGTGCGCCGGACGCCGTCAACGGCGACACGAAGGCGGAAGAAATCGAACCCGCCCGGCTTTCCGGCGGGGCCATGGTCACGATGGCCGGAGCAAAAATCGAAAGCTGTTTTTGCGCGCCGGTATTGGACGGGACCGCCGGCATCGGCTGCGAACCCGACGGCGCGGAACAGCAACTCATTTTGCCGCCGCAATGGCAGCCGGCATGAGCTGGTTGTTTGGCACACGCTGGCAGCGCTGGCGCGGCCGACAATTGCGCCCACACCAGCAACAGGCCAAATAGAATGGCACTGAATCGCTTCACAAATTCATCCGCGCTCGAGGCAGCGGTTCAAATCACTTTTTGGCGACCGCGGCGTCCTGGATTTTCTTGATGTATTTGGCCGGGTCCTTGTCAAAATCCTTTTTGCATCCCGAGCAGCACAATTTGACCTCCTGGCCTTGATAAACGAACATCATGGGCTTGCCCATTTCACCGAGCTTCTCGCCGGATACAGGGCAGGTGGTCATTTGGTCCGGTTTCACCGGCGCATTCGTTGTGGTGTCGGCTCTGGCCGTGGACGTCAACGCGGTGGCCGCCAGCGCCAAGCCGACGATCATCACGGATTTAACGATACGATTGAATTGCTTCATAATTGAATTGTCTTCTCTCTTGGTTTGTTCATTCAGCACGTCCGGTTGAACGCCGCTCCTTGTTTCTACCCCGTCGCCGGCAAAATCCCGCAATATTTTTACCGATGCTTTAAGTTAGCAAACCTGTTGAATTATGCAAGCGTCGTGAAAGCCAGGTAACCATTGAGGGCAAAATTCTATGTTCACAGCTTCGCATTTCGAAGCCGGAGTGCGTTACCAATGACGGACACGGAACTCAAGCTCATGGCCGCGCCCGCGATGATGGGACTCAGGAGCCAGCCAAAGAATGGGTAGAGCAAGCCTGCCGCGACGGGGATTCCGAGCGCGTTATAGGCGAACGCGAAGAAAAGATTCTGACGGATGTTTCGCATCATCGAGCGGCTCAAGGTGATGGCCTTGGCGATGCCCAGCAGATCGCCTTTCACGAGCGTAATCCCCGCGCTTTCCATTGCAACGTCCGTGCCGGTCCCCATGGCGATGCCGACGTGCGCGGCGGCGAGGGCTGGCGCATCGTTGATGCCATCACCGGCCATCGCCACGATGTGGCCCTGCTGCCGGAGTTGTTGGATACGCTCGTGTTTGTGCTGCGGTTCAACGCCCGCTTCCACTTGATCGAGACCGAGGGTTTTGGCGACGGCGTTCGCGGTGCGCTCGTTGTCGCCCGTGAGCATGATGATTTTCAGACCAAGCTGGTGCAGTTGCGCGATGGCTTCCGGCGTGGAGGCCTTGATGGGATCGGACACTGTGATAATTCCCGCAGCCTTGCCGTTGATGGCAACAAACATTGCCGTCTGCCCTTCCGCCTGTAACGCCGTTGCCTTGGGTTCGATAATCCCCAAGTCCGCAACGCCGCGCTCCTGGAGGAACTTTAGTTTGCCGACAGCGATTTCACGTCCGTCCACCTTGCCAATCACTCCGCCGCCGGTGATAGAATTGAAATCTGTCACGCCTTGCAGTTTCACGTTGCGCTCTTTCGCGCCATGAACCATCGCGGCAGCCAGTGGGTGTTCACTGTTCTGTTCAACCGATGTGGCGGCTACCAGCAAATCGTCTTCATTTAAGCCGTTGACCGGAAGGATTTGCGTGAGGCGAGGCTTGCCCTCGGTGAGGGTGCCGGTCTTGTCCACGACGACGGTGGTGACTTTCTCCAAGATTTCGATGGCTTCAGCGTTGCGGATGAGCACCCCTTCCTGCGCGCCGCGACCGATGCCGACCATGACGGACATGGGTGTGGCGAGTCCGAGCGCGCACGGACACGCGATGATGAGCACAGCGACCGCGTTTACGATGGCGTGGGCGAAACGCGGCTCTGGACCAAGCCAGGCCCACCCGATGAAGGTCAACACCGCCACGGCCAGCACTGCCGGAACGAAATAGCCGGAAACCTTGTCCGCCAACGCCTGAATCGGCGCGCGGCTGCGTTGCGCGTCGGCGACCATCTGAACGATGCGCGCGAGCACGGTCTCGCTGCCAACGTGTTCGGCTTGCATGAGGAAACTACCGGTGGTGTTGAGCGTGCCGCCGGTCACCTTGTCGCCAACGCCTTTTTCCACCGGAATCGGCTCGCCGGAAATCATGGATTCGTCAACCGAGGTTTTCCCGTCAAGCATGACGCCGTCCACCGGAATTTTTTCGCCGGGGCGGACGCGCAACTTCGCTCCGGCTTGAACGGATTCCAGCGGCACGTCACGTTCTTCGTTGTCTTGAACGACGCGTGCGGTTTTGGGAGCGAGATTCAGCAAGGCGCGGATGGCGCTGCCGGTTTTGCTCCGCGCCCGCAATTCGAGCACCTGGCCGAGTAGCACGAGCACAACGATCACCGCTGCCGCCTCGAAATAGATTCCAACCTTGCCATCGGGCGCGAACGAAATCGGAAACGCACCCGGCATGAACATCACCGCCGCGCTGAACAAATAGGCCGTGCCCACGCCAATGGCGATGAGCGTGAACATATTCAACTGCCAAGTGACGAGTGAATGCCAGCCGCGCTTGAAGAAAGGCCAGCCCGCCCACAGCACCACGGGCGTTGAAAGTGCAAATTGAATCCAGCGTGACGTGTCACCCATTACCCAGCTTTCGTGGCGCAGCGCGGGAATCGCGTGCGCCATTGCGAGCACGAAGACTGGCAGTGCGAGCGTCCCGCCGATCCAGAACCGGCGCGTCATATCGGCGAGTTCGGGACTTTCCTCCTCGACCGCTGACATGGTCTTCGGCTCCAACGTCATGCCGCACTTTGGGCAATTTCCCGGATGATCCTGTTGAACTTCCGGGTGCATCGGGCAGGTATAAATGACTTTGCCCGGCGGCTTCTCTTCGGGCTTCGCGGTGGCGGGCGTTGACAGAAACTTCTGCCGACAGTGGTCACTGCAAAAAAAGAACGTCTTCCCATTGCGTTCGGCGCGGAGAGCCGTCGCTTCGTCCACCGCCATTCCGCAAATCGGGTCTTGGGTCATGGCTTTACGGGGTTGTGCGCGCTCCCATTTTGCGGGGCTTCCGGCGCATCAATAAACACGTCCATCTGCTGGCCCACGAAGATAGGCAGTTCGCCGCGTTCAAAACTGAAAATCACCTGCAACACCCTTGTATCAACGCGTTCGGTGCTATCGCCGGTCAGTGATTCCTTCGGCACGACATAGGGTTCAAACCGCACGAATGTCAGCGGTGTCTTGATACTCCTGTTGCCGCGAAGGTAGCCAATCGCGGGCGTGCCCGCCCGCACGCGCCAGGCGTCGTTTTCGTCCACGTCCACGCGCACATGCAGCGGTGTGACGTTGCCAAGCAGAATCAACGGTGACTGCCCCGCGGCCGTGGCCGCAACCGGCGCAAATTCCCCGAGATGCACTTTAAGTTGCAGCACCTGGCCATCCACAGGTGCATGCACGGTCAGCCGTTCCAAATCCGTTTCGCTGGACTTCAGTTCCGCGCGCGCCTGCGCCAGTTGCGCTTCGGCCTTTTGCGCGACGAAGCGTTTCTTCTGGAGTTCTTCGACGCTGGTAATGCCTTTGGCGGCGAGTGGTTCGGCGAGTGTGAGATCGAATTTAGCGTCGGCGAATTGTGCCTCAGCAACCTGAACCGCCGCCTGGCGCGTGGCCAATTCTGCACGGATGGGGCGTTCATCAATGGTGAACAATGGGTCACCCGCCTTTACGTCGCTGCCGATCTGGACGAAAATCTTGGAGACGATTCCAGCGATCTGCGTGCCGATTGAAATATTTTCCGTGCTGGCTTCGACGATGCCCGATCCAGCAATAGAAATGTGATAAGGCGACTGCGCCGCGTCTGAGACAGGGGGCGCCGACGGAGGAGTTTTGTCACCCCGAACGACGGTAAAGACGGCGAAGGTCACGCCGGCCAGCGCAACCAAAGGTATGATGTATTTGCGAAACATGAATTGTCCTATGGATTCTTTTGCGATTCATTTCCACGACCGGGTGGATTTTCAATCCGCGTGATGCGGCCATCTTCCATCCGGGCGATGCGGTCGGCAAACTCGAAGATACGCTCGTCGTGCGTGACCACCACCAGCACGCGGTCCTTGCCCAGCGCGAATTGCCGCATCAAAGTCATCACCGTGTGACCGCTCTCGCTGTCGAGCGCGCTGGTGGGTTCATCACAAACAATCATGCGCGGGTTGTGAACCATCGCGCGGGCGATGGCCACGCGCTGCTGCTGGCCGCCCGACAGATCCGCAGGCAACGAGCTTATCATGCGGTCATCAAAGCCCACCTTTTTCAACACCGCACCCGCTTGCTCCAGCGCCGCGCGCCGTTTCACGCCGTTGATGAGGAGAGGCGTGGCGGCGTTTTCGGCTGCGGTGAGCGCAGGAATCAAGTTAAACGTTTGAAAGACAAAGCCGATGTTCCGCCCGCGAAATCGTGTCGTTTCGTTGACGGATGTCTGCTTGTAGTCGTGGTCGAGAACAGAGCAATCCCCACCGTCCCGTTGCAACAGGCCGGCCAGCACTGAAATCAGCGTCGTCTTCCCGCAGCCAGATGGGCCGACCAGCATCAATAACTCTCCCATGCGGACTTCCAGATCCACACCCCGGAGCGCCTGCACGGCGGCGTTGCCTTGACCATACGTCTTGGTCACGCCGCGACAGTTTACCGCTGTCTGGTTTTTGGTTGGTTCAACAAGATTTTCCACGGCGATGAATATGACGGTGACGTTGGTAATTACCTTCCGGCTAAAAACGAGGCCGGTTGCATCTTCAGCAAGGGCCGCATGCTGAACGCCGCGGCTCCAATACTAACGAGCATTACCGCTGCCCCTCCGACCACCGGCGCGAACCACATCATGCGGTAAGGAAAACCATAGCTCACAAAGATTCGACCGGCCAGAGCGCAGAGGCCGAGTCCCAATCCCGTCCCCAAAAGCGCACAAAGTGCGGCCTGCGCACAAATCATCATCAGCAATGATCGCATGGTCGCGCCCATGGCGTTGAGCACGGCGTAATATTTCAGGTTTTCGGTCGTGAACATGAACATCATGACTCCGGTGACGCCGAAGCCCACCAGCATAGCGATGGAAAGCATCGTCACCGCGTCGCCCACGTCTTCGGAGTTGGCCACCATCCATTTGACCGTGTCCGACTTGAAATCGTCCGATGCACGCGCGTGAAGATCCGTCGCCGCCTCAATGCGGGCGGCGAGCGTGTGCGCATCCACACCGGGCGCGGCAGTCACGAGAACAAACGTCAACCGCCGCCGCTCCGGCAACAAGATGCGCTCGGCAGTGGAATAGGTCGTGAACAGAAGTGGCCGCGGTGGAAACCGGGGCAAGGCTTCCGATTGACCCGCCACCCGAACGCGGGTGTCGTTGATCAGAAGTTCGTCGCCCGCGATCAAGGGGCGCGTCGCGACATCCAGGTGCGGCCTGCCGCGAGGCCACTGGTCGGCCTTGAGTGATGGCGTTTCCAGTTTTCCACTCGTGCCGCCCGCATCGACAATCACGGCGTCGGGAGCCCGAAGCACTGCGGCCGTCGCACCACCGCTCATCCGAGGCACGCCCGTGAGCGTGGCGTCGTCCACTCCAATCACCTGGAAGGATTGGAACCGTCCGTTTGGAAAACGGGCGTCGGCTTGGGCCACCGCCAGCGGCACGGCTGATTGCACGCCCTCCACGCTGCGCACGCGACTCAGGTCCGCCGTCGGCAGGTTAATTGGACGGTCGACCGCCACCACCGCCGGGTCCATGACCCACACGTCAGCCTTCGGGTTCTCGGCAATCAACGCGAAACTGCGGGTCATCATGCCGCCGAAGTAGGATGCCGCGAACGTAACGAGAAACGAGGTGAACGCAATCCCGAAAAGCAGCCCCGCGTATTTGGTGCGGTCACCGAGCAGCATTTTCAGGGCGATAAAGTTCATTGCATCAATTTCTCACGCCGGACGCAATGATGACTCGGAATCGAGCCATCGGGAAGTTCAAAGACCGATCAATCAGCCGGACGCCGCTTCTTTCATGATTTTGACGAGCGTGTCCTCCACTTCCTGCGCCACCCCCTTCAGTTGGGGCGTGTTGAACATCGCCAGCAAAGTGGTTGGCTTCAAAGTGGCCAGAATGGTTTTACCACCCTCCTCGTAAATGGAAATCCGGCATGGCAGCGCGGTGGAGACGCTCATGTTTTGGTCGAGCACCTTCTTCGCTTGTTGCGGCTGACAGACCTCGAAGATCAGGCATTCGCGGGCGAACTCCACGCCTTTCTTCGTCATGGTCTCTTTGAGGTTGTGAACCTGCATGACGCCAAAGTGATTGGCTTGGACGGCTGTCTGCAAGGCAGCCGCAGTCTCGCTCACAGTTTTCTCAGTAGGTAATTTGATCAGCATAGATTTGCTTTCTTGGTTAAGAATTCACTTCACAGGCGGGTCGTGAAGGCACGATTATTTCTTGGACAGTTTGCCAACCACGACGACCAGCAGGACCACCACCACTACGCCGATCACCGTCCAAAGCCACATCCCTCCACCCGCCCATCCGCCCATCCATCCGTTGGTTTGGTTCATCATGTTCTATTGCTTTCTTTTTGTTCGTTTCGCTCCGGCCAAGCCCCAATTTTAGTGATGCTAAAAAGCGGCCCGAAACATTGTCCGGGCCGCTTGCAAAACATTTCCCGGCAGACCAAATCCGGTTTCGCCGGGAATATGATGTGGAAATCCGCCCTATTTGGTTTCCATGCCTGGCGTCGGCCCGCCACCCTTCTTCATCACGCAGCACATGGCGTCCTCGCTGCCGCAGGCTTTGCAGGTGTGGACCAACACATTTTTGGCCTGCTTCCCCGTGCCCTTGGTCACAAGCTTGGTTTCGCACATCGAGCAAAGGTGAATCGTCTCGTTTTTCAACTCGTCCGGCATGCCGGTCTTGAAGCTCTTTTCCACGACTTGCGCGTAAGTGGTCTTGCACTTCGGGCAGGTCATTACGATGGTATCTCCCACATCAACCTTTTGGAGGTCCTCATAGGTATGCACTTTCATGAGCTGTGTAGCTCCCTTCTCCTGCGCCAGCACCCGGCTGGGCAGACATGCCAGGGTCATGATGGTCAACGCGGCGGCAAAACCCGCGAGGCATTTATAGAATCGGTTATAGTTCTTCATAATTTTCTCTCTTTCGTTTGTTTGATGTTGGTTTTAACGCAGCGGCCAGGACCGCTCCTTTCTCTTTGGTTACACCGGCGGAGACAGAATCCCGCAGCTTTTGAGAACGATTCCCCGGGATTTCCAGCGCGCGGGGGCAATCCCAAGCCGAATATCGCGACGACCTGGCACTCCAACTTGTGAGATGTTGTTATCTTTCATAGCATGTAAACTGATAATAAGCCGGGAAATCTTGCCGGCGTTATGGGGTGTTTACCCCATGCGGGATTTTCGTGAATCCAGCCCCCGACACGGTTCGTCATGTGCCTTTGGGGTGAAACTCGGAGGCAGCGAGCCTCCCGCACTTGGAACAGCGTGCCGATCTGCTATTGTTGGTCTTACTTTGCTTGGACTTTCACTGATCTCCGGCAGACAAGGAGTTGAGGACGAATGGAGGTTTATGATTTCTTGCGGAGAAAAATTTCGCGGGATTTTCGGTCTGCCGGGGTAAGCCAGATACAACCAATCGGCGGCACAATGAAGCACCGCCCAAAATGAAAGAATATAAACATGAAAACTCGAATCCTCCTTATGACCATCGGCGCGGCCGCCCTGGCTGCAATCACCATCAACGTCAATGCCGGCACCGCCCTGCTTTCACCTCGCGCCGCGGGAAATCAAATCCAGGCCGCTTCCGGTGTCACGGCAACTCAGCCGACACCCGTGGCTCAAACCGTCTCGCCCCGCGCTCTCGGCAACCAGATTACAACCGTCGCCGGGGTGGCGAATGATGTGAATCCCGTCATGGAATGCCACAAGATGATCGTCAGCCCCAAGGCCATTCAAGCCTGCGCCGCGAATCCCGCGGGCATGTCAGGGTGCTGCAAGGCCGCTGCAGCCGGCAACACGGCACGCTAACCATCAACCGGGTTGTCCCGGCACAAAAAAAACCGTAAACTATGGGCGGCGGAACAAACCCCGCCGCCCTTGAACCGATGAACAAAGAAAATATCAATCCTGACCCAGGCCGCGCCGAGGCGGGCGATGCCAGACTCGGCGCGCTCCTGCGCGCGTCGCGCGCCTCGCCCGCCTTGCCCCCGCGTTTCCAGGAAGGGGTCTGGCGGCGCATCGAAGAAGCCGCGGTCCCGGTCAAAGTCACCGGCGGCATCACTTGGCTGGATGCGCTGGTAGCACTGGTATTGCGTCCGCGATTTGCCCTGGCCACCGCCACTGTGCTGATTGTCGCCGGGGCGTTGCTGGGCGTGCATAATGGCAATCAAATGGCGCACCAGGACGCCCAGGCGCGTTACCTCGCGGCGGTTGCCCCCCATTCGCTGCGCTAACCCGGATATTATAATGCACACTTCAATGCAGACATGCGAAGCGCGTGTAGCGCAGGCTTCCAAGCCTGCTGTGTCGCCGACTTCCAAGTCGGCAGGATGCCGGATCTGGCGTGGCGTCAGCGGGTTTGGAAACCCGCGATACAGCAGACTTGGAAGTCTGCGCCACGCAGCCAGGCTAACACGGGTTGTGAAACCGGACTAACGGCATGAACCGTTCGATCGTCATTTTGTTGGGCGCGCTGGTCCTGTGCGCCGTGCTGCTCGGCGGCTCCTATGCCGTGAGCCGGCGCGTTTGCCAAAATTGCATGTCGGAATCCGTCAGCGATCTCGACTGGTTGCAGCAGGAATTTCATCTGAGCGACGCCGAAATGGCGCGCATCCAGAAACTGCACGAAGGTTATCTGCCGAAATGCGCCGAGATGTGCGCCAAAATCGCCGCCAAAAAATCGGAACTCGAGACGGCATTGACCGGCTCGACGAACGTCAATCCGGCGGCCCAACAAAAACTGGCCGAACTCGCCGCGCTTCGCACCCGATGCCAGGCGCAGATGCTCCAGCATTTCAGCGAAGTCAGCCAGACCATGCCGCCGGAGCAGGGCCGACGTTATCTGGCCGAGATGCGCCGCCTCACCCTCGGCCTGCACGAACAAACCGAATCCTCCATGTCCGAATCCGCAGGCCATGAGCATCACCAACATTGATGCCCGGGCTTCAGCGCAGCAAGCTGACGCTCTTGACCGGGCGGACATGGAGCGGTTGGCCGCCGGCCAGGACGCGGCACTCAACGATTTGATGGAACGTCACGCAACGCCGGTATTCCACTTCCTTTGCCGGATGGTCGGGAACGAGGATGACGCGAATGATCTGGCGCAGGAAACTTTTGCCCGCGTCTTTCGCGCCCGCGCCAGTTTCCGGACCAGCGAAAAATTTTCCACCTGGCTCTTCACCATCGCCGCGAACCTCGCGCGGAACCATTTCCGCTGGCGCTCCCGCCATCCCAATGTCTCGCTGGAAGCCGAAACCGGCGAAGCAGAACAGACCTTGGGCAGCACGCTTACGGCGAACGATCCCGCGCCGAACGAACAGGCGCTGGCCGCCGAACGCGCCGCCGCTGTGCGCGCCGCCGTGGGCAAATTGCCGGAGGAT
>Ga0182011_10004332_pt1 | contig 11390 bp, 7 predicted proteins | sample 711E1DmetaG_FD_120481 | JGI IMG/M metagenome (GOLD analysis project Ga0182011, IMG submission 120481) | Permafrost microbial communities from Stordalen Mire, Sweden - 711E1D metaG | ecosystem: Environmental > Terrestrial > Soil > Wetlands > Permafrost | place: Sweden: Stordalen | collected... | reverse complement strand
TGAAGCGAGGCGAGGCCGCCCAGTCGAACTTGCCGCTGTCCACAATGACGCCGCCGATGGCGGTGCCGTGGCCGCCGATCCACTTCGTCGCCGAGTGGACGATGATGTCGACCCCCCACTCGAACGGCTTGGAGAGGATGGGAGCAAAGGTGTTGTCCACGACCACCGGTAGGCCGTGCTTGTGGGCGATGGCGACGATGCCCTCGAAGTCCGGCACGTCGAGACGTGGGTTGCCGATCGTTTCGAGGTAGACGGCCTTGGTCTTGCCGTCGATCGCCTTCTCGAACTCCTCGAGCTTGGAGCCGTCGACGAACCTGAAGTCGATGCCGTACTTGGGAAGGGTGTACTGGAAGAGGTTGTAAGTGCCGCCGTACAGCGAGGAGCTGGTCACGATGTTGTCGCCGGCGCGGGCCAGGTTGAGGATCGTCAGCGTCTCGGCCGCCTGACCGGAGGCAACGCCCAGGGCCCCTACGCCGCCCTCGAGCGCCGCGATCCGCTGCTCGAAGACGTCGGTCGTGGGGTTCATGATCCGGGTGTAGATGTTGCCGAACTCCTGCAGGCCGAAGAGTCGGGCGGCGTGGTCGGCGTTGTCGAAGACGTAGCTCGTGGTGGCGTAGATCGGGACTGCACGGGCCTTGGTCGTCGGGTCGACGCTCTGGCCGGCGTGGACGGCGAGGGTCTCGTTCTTCTGCGCGGGGGTGTTCTGGTCGGACACGGGATTGTTCTCCTCGACTTGTCGCCTGTACGGCGGGATCTGCTCAGCCTGTGGTTGATCCCGGGGAGCCCTGGGGTGGGGCGTCAGCCAACGGTGTTGGCTCTGGGTCTGGCGGCTGCCCGTCGTGGGGTCAAGCGAGCTTGACCTTTGGTCCGGAGAAACAAAGAACCGCGGCTCCTTCAGTGGAGACGCGGCCCCGGGACCGATCCTTGGTCCGGCTACGTTGCTATGTAGTCCAGAACCTCAGACCCCATCCTCCGCACTTCGGGGCCGCCAGGGCATGGACATCATGGAACTGCGCAGGTCAAGCGAAAGCGTGCTTTCGCTCTGAGCCTTGCGCAAGTTCTCCCGGCGGCTGAAGTGGTTGGCGTTCATTGAGGCCGGATTGTAAGGGCAACGCTCACAGTTGCGCAAGCGCGGCTCGAAATGCAGCGCCATGGCCGTTTACTTCAGTGACTTCACCCTGGGCTAGTCTTCCCGATCCGACTCGAGCCTGGGGCGGACTGAGGCGGAAGGTGTCCTCAGGGTGGCCTAAGCTTGTGCCGCCTCCACGCCGCCGCCCGTCCGGAGAAATGACCATGACCGCGCCCGACCGTCAACGTTCCTACGGCATCGAAACCCGGGCCGTCCACGCCGGGGCCGCGCCCGACCCGACGACGGGCGCCCGCAACGTGCCGATCTACCAGACGACCTCGTACGTGTTCAAGGACGCGGATCACGCGGCCGCCCTCTTCAACCTGGAGAAGGAGGGCTACATCTACACGCGCCTGGGGAACCCGACGGTGGCGGCTCTCGAGGCGCGGGTCGCTAGCCTGGAGGGCGGCACCGCGGCTGTGGCTGCGGCCAGCGGCCACGCGGCCCAGTTCCTCACCTTCTTCACGCTGATGGGCCCCGGCGACCACTTCGTGGCCTCGCGCTACCTGTACGGCGGATCCATCACGCAGTTCACGCATACGTTCCCGCGGCTGGGGTGGCACGGGACGTTCGTGGACCCGCGCGATCTGGCGGAGGTTCGCTCGGCCATCACGCCGCAGACCAAGCTCATCTTCACGGAGAGCCTGGCGAACCCAGGCGGCGTGGTCGTGGACCTGGCGGCGCTGGCGGAGGTGGCGCACGAGGCGGGCATTCCGCTGGTCGTGGACAACACCCTGGCCACTCCTTACCTGTGGCGGCCCTTCGAATGGGGCGCGGACATCGTCGTCCACTCCATGACCAAGTTCCTATCCGGCCACGGGACGTCGCTCGGCGGAGTGGTCGTGGAGTCGGGCAAGTTCGACTGGGCGCGCGACGGCAAGTTCCCGGCCCTCACCGAGCCCGACCCGGCCTACCACGGCCTCGACTTCTACGAGACGTTCGGCGAGACGGCGTTCTGCACGAAGACCCGGGCTGTGGCGCTGCGAGACCTGGGGCCAGCGCTCTCGCCGCAGAACGCCTTCTACATCCTGACCGGCATCGAAACGCTGCCGCTCCGCATGGAGCGGCACTGCGCAAATGCGATGGCCGTCGCGACGTTCCTCGCCGCGCATCCGGCCGTGGCGTGGGTCAGCTACGCTGGGCTGCCGGGCAATCCGTATCGGGCGCTGGCGGATCGCTACCTGCCCCTGGGCGCCGGCTCGGTCTTCACCTTCGGCTTGAAGGGTGGCTACGAGGCGGGCGTCAAGGTAGTCGAGTCTGTCGAGCTGTGGTCGCACCTGGCCAACGTCGGCGACACGCGCAGCTTGATAATCCACCCCGCTTCCACGACCCACCGCCAGCTGACCGACGAGCAGCGGGACGCGGCCGGCGCGGGCAACGACGTGATCCGGCTGTCGGTGGGCATAGAAACGGCGGCGGACCTGATCGCGGATCTGGGCCAGGCGATGGCGCGGGTCGGCTAGGGTTTGTGCCTCGATCTCGCGGTCGTGTCCATGCTCCCGGCGCACGAAACGAGCAATCTCGGCCGGGTTGGCCGCTGGGCGTGCGTCTGATGCACGTATGCGACGGGCCCGGCCCGGGACACTCGCCGAGCAGGTCGCTTTGGTGCGCCCGAGGCAAAGTCCGATCGAATTCGTGACGCGATCGGACCGTCCTCGTCGGGATGGTGCGCGACATGCACGAAATGGGCTCTCATCCCCGCCGTTGGCTGCCATGGGAGTTGGATGTGTGCGTCCCATGCAACCCGAGCGCCACGATCATCTCGAACGCACGATGTGTGCGCACCAGGCGCACGTGATCGCCAATCGCCGAGGCCACTCAGCCGTAGCGGCGTCCTTGGACTGTTCGGCCGAGGATGTCAGTACGCCGGGCGCCGGCGCGTGGGCGAGATGGCGTCGAGGCGGGCCTGGGCTCGACGAGTGAGCGGGTTCTCCTCGCCCAGGGTCCGGCGGTAGCCGTCCACGACTGTTCGGGCCCGGTTGCGAGCGGCAATCTTCTTGCCCATCGCCATCAGGGCGTCGGCGTCGTGGCCAATCACTTCCAACGTGTCCGGATCCTCGGGACCGGGCTGCTTGCGCAAGATCGCGAGAGCCTCACCGTATTTCGCGTGGCCGGCGGCTGGATCGCCGAGCTTCACTGCGATGTTCCCAAGATGCCCGTGCAGGTCGGCAACCGCCCGTCCGCGTTTGCCCTGGACTCGGACCTGGCCCTCCAGGGTTCTCTGGTAGGTGGCGCGGGCGGACTCGCACTGGCCGAGCCGCTCGAGAGTCACGCCGAGGTTGTGGCCGAGCGTCAGCGTCCGCGGATCGTCCGGACCGAGTTCCTCGGCGCTGCCGGCATACAACCGACCGAGCGGACCGGCGACTCGCTCCGACAGGATGCGGGCCTGCTCCTCCTGCTCGAGCGCGTCCAGCGCGCCAGCCAGCGCGACCATCGCGTCCAGGGTGCGCTCGTCCCGAGAGCCGTGGAGTTGCTCATGCACGTTCACGAGTTGCCTCCAGCCGCTCCTCGCAGCCTCCAACTCTCCAACTTTGCCCTGCTCCCAGGCCAGACCCCGCATCGCCTCGATGGTTTCCTCGGCCTCCGCGCCGAGGCGCCGGTCCTGCGTTTCGTACAGCCGAGCGTAGGCGCGACGGGCGTCGTCGTGGGCCTCCATCCGGGCCAGGACACGGACCAGGCCCTGGAGAGCCCAGACGGTGTCCGGTTCGTCGGGACCGAGCGTCGCGGTGCGGGCCTCGGCCAACTCGCTGAATCGGGCCGCTGCCCCGCTCAGGTCGCCGAGTTGTTCGAGATTCCAGGCCAGGTCGCCGATCGCCCAGAGCGTGGCAGGATGCTCGAGGCCCAGAACCTTCTGGCGGCGGTCGAGCAACTGAACGTCCAGAGTGTGGGCCCGTTTGTTGTCGCCGCTCCGACCTACCGCGTCGGCCAGCCCTGCCATGGCGTCGAGCGTGGCCACGTCTTCGGGGCCATTCAGGCGGGTCAGCTTGTCGAACAACGCGCGATACGCGGTCGCCGCCGCCTTGGCATCGCCCAAGCGCAGCAGCAGCCGGCTGTGCTGAGTCATGGCCAGGATCGTCTCCGGAGAATCTGGACCGAAGGCGCCGTTCGTCACCGCGAGTGCCTGCTCCGAGAGGGCACGCCCCGAAGCGCGATCGCCGGCCCCGCACAGGGCCCGGGCCAGTCCGAACATCGCGTCGATCGTGTCGGGGTGCGTTGGTCCCATCACTCGCCGGCTTCGATCCACTCGTTCCGCCAGGACCTCGCACGCTCGGGCGTACTGCTCCATGGCGATGAGCACGCCGCCCAGGTTCGTCATTGTGCGAAGAGTCAGGGTGTTCTCGGGGCCGAAGACGCGGCGCTGGATGTCCAGGAGCTGCTCGAACGTGGCCCGCGCGGCGGCGTTGTCGCCGAGGGCGCGATGAGCCAGGCCCAGGTTGTGGAGAACGCTCAGCGTTGCGGGGTCTTCGGCGCCCAACGTATTGCGACGGCCGTTGTAGACGCGCTCGTACATCGGCCGGGCGGCGGCAGGCTCATCCATATACGACAGGGCGACGGCCAGGCCATGAACCGCGGAGAGCGTGTCGAGATTGCGCGGGCCCAGGACGCGCTCGCAGCGCTCACCCAGAACGGTATAGGCGTCGCGCGCGGCGAGGAACTCCTCGATCTCCAGGGCGATCCCGGCCAGCCGGGCCTCGACCTCGATCGTCGTAGGGTGGTCGGGGCCGAGGAGCTTGCGTCGCGCCTCCAGCACCTGCCGCAGGATCGGCCGCTGGGTTCGGGGATCTTCGATTCCTTCGAGCAGGACGCTGAGATCCTGCAACGCGGCCAGGCCGGCAATTGCTCTCGCCGGGCCACCGGCCATCGCGTGATCCATCGACAGAACGAATACTCCTTGAGCCGCTGTGGTGGCAATGATGCCAGGTTCGGCGCCCGGCAGTCCGTTTCGGGCGGTCGCGGTTACGATACGACACGGGTCGGCGCCGTCAGGTCCGGCCCGATGGGCAACCGGGCGGACCGGCGCGGGGGTCCGGAGGAGTCTGCGGTGAAGTCGATCGAGGTCGAAGTCCGAAACGAGTCGGGCCTGCACGCCCGGCCGGCGGCAGCCTTCGTTCGAACGGCGACTCCGTTCGACTCGACCGTTCGACTGGAGAACGTGACTTTGGGCCGCCCTTCCGCGGACGCGAAGAGCATCGTCGGGGTCTTGACGGCGGGAGTAGAACGGGGCCACATCGTCAGGATCGTGGCCGTCGGCGCGGACGAAGATCAAGCCATCGGTGCCTTGCTGGATCTGCTCGCCGGTCTCGGCGAGCCGGTTGGCGAATAGCGATGTCCGGCCGAATCACCGGCGTTCCCGCCGCCCCCGGAATCGCCGTCGGACCGGTGTGGCGATATCGGCCTTGCGGTGCCGCCGGCGGGCCGGTCGTCGATGTCAGCTCGAGCGGGGAAGCCGAGCTTTGCATCCGCCACGCCGCCGATCTGGCGGCCGCCCAACTCCAGGCTCTGGCGGAGCGGCTGTGCGAACTCGACCGACCGGGCGAGGCTGAGATTCTCGAGGCCCAGGCGCTGATGGCGGTCGATCCGGCAATCGTCGATGAGGCGATCCGGCTGACTCGCGGCGGGATGGGCCCGGTCGAGGCCGTGCTGGCCGCGGCCGAGACCTCCGCCGAAGTTCTAGCCGCGCTCGACGACGCGTTGCTGGCGGCCCGCGCCGTAGACGTCAGGGATGTGGCAGTGCGCGTGGCCCGTGCCTTGAGCGGCGCAAGTCTGGACGTCCCACTGGCGCCGTCCGTCGTCGTTGCCGTGGACCTGCCGCCATCGTTGCTGGCGGAGATGCCGCCGAGTCTGTTGCTCGGCGTGGCCCTGGCCGGGGGCTCCCCAACGGCCCATGTCGCGATCCTTGCCCGCAGCCTGGGGATTCCCGCCGTCGTTGCGGCGTCGGAGCTGCTCGACGAGGCGCCGGCCGAGGCCACAATCGCAATCGACGGCGAAAGCGGGGAGATCACCGTGGACCCGACTTCGGCGGAGTTGGCGGAACTGGCCGATCGCCGGGCCGCCCGAGGCGCCCGCGACCGAGATGCCGCGGCGCTCCGAGGGCGGCCGGCTGCCACTGCCGACGGCCGGCAGGTACGGCTCCTGGCCAACATTCGGAGCGCCGGCGACGCCACTCGGGCCCTCGACGCCGGGGCCGAGGGCGTGGGCCTGTTCCGGACGGAGTACCTGTTCATGCGCCGCCACTCGGCGCCGTCGGAATCCGAGCAGGTCGGCGAATACCGGCGCGCAATGGAGGCGTTCGGGCCGGATCGACCGGTCGTGGTCCGCCTGGCGGACATCGGCGGCGACAAGTCGATCCCGTACCTGGGCAGTCCTGCGGAACCCAATCCGTTCCTTGGCGTTCGGGCGATCCGGCTGGCCGACGAATCTCGCGAGTTACTCCTGACACAGCTGCGAGCTATCTGGCGGGCGGCCGCCGCGGCCGGGGTCACGCCCCACGTAATGGCGCCGATGGTGGCCACGATCGCCGACGCGCGGCTGCTCCTGGAACTCCGCGACGAAGCCCGCCGGGCGGTGGCCGCGGATGGCGCGGCCTGCCCCGAGCGGATGGTCACGGGCATCATGATCGAGGTGCCGTCGGCGGCGATCATGGCTCTGGAGCTGGCCCGGATGGTCGACTTCTTCAGCATCGGCACGAACGACCTGACTCAGTACGTGATGGCGGCCGACCGTGGCAATCCCTCTCTGGCGGGGCTTCAGGACGCGCTTCACCCGGCCGTTCTGCGGACGATCGCCACGGTGGTGGCCGGGGCGGATGCGGCCGGCATTCCGGTGGCGGTCTGCGGGGAACTGGCCGGCGATCCAGCCGGGGCCCTCGTACTGGTGGGCCTGGGCGTGGACGAGTTGTCGGCCGAAGTGAGCAGCCTCGATGGCGTGCGAGCTGCCCTGGCGGGTGTTACTGGCGGCGAATTGGGCGAACTGGCGGCTGCGGCCCTGGCGGCTACGGACGCCGAAACGGTGCGTGCCGCCGCGAACGAACTACTGGCCCGGCGCGGCTGAGGCGGCTACGCCACTCCAGGTTGAATAACGCTCGGGCTCGTCACCGTTCGGAGGGAGATCGCCATCTCGCGGTTGACGAGCAGCGTCCGGAACCACTCGCTGATCGGCTCGTCGCAGAACTGGTACTCCAGGATCGCGTCCGTGACGGCGACCATGACGGGTCGATGGCCGATGTCGCGCACCGCGCTGGCGGTCGGGGGTGCGTGCATGAATCCCTCAGCGTTGTAGGGACCCAGTCTCATGGTCACGCCGCTGGGCTTGGTGGCGAGGCGTCGCTTGGGGTCGCCTCGCGGGCCGCTGGCTACCACGATGTCGAGTTCGTCGCGCTTGATCTCAAGCTCTTCGAACTCTTGCGTGTGCCCGTCGAGGGTGCTGACCAGCTTCACGTCATGGACGACGATGCTGGGGCGGCTGTTGAGCAGGTCCGCCAGCCGCCCGTCGTCCAGGTCGATCTTGCCCTCGACGCGGCAATCGTCGGCGAAACCGACGAAATCGATCTGCGTTCCCATGGTTTTCCCCAGTCTGATCTTTGGGTACCGGTGGAATGTCCTATGGAACATGTCGGTTGAATAGTCCCGACAAGGATACGCCGAATGTGGTAGGCACCACTTCGTAAACCGCCGTACGCCACCCCCGAACGGGTGGGTCCCCGATTGCACGGCTGCAGACGGCGTATCGCCTCTACCGGGTCTCCCGATCGGCCCCGGTGTTGGCGACGCCGGCGTCCGCTGCGGCCGGCCGCGACCGTCCCCCGACGCGGCGTTCCTCGCCGCGCAGCAGGCGCCCGATATTGTCGAGATGGAACGCCCAGATGAGGCCTGGCACGCCCACGCCGTAAACGAAGTAGATGGGCGCGAGCTGAGTCGTATAGACCGGAGGCAGCGGTGCGATCGCGGTAATGACGACCATCGCGATCCCGCCGATTAGGCTTGCGCTCAACGACCCTATCGACGATATGCGAGTTAGCAGGATTGTGAGCGCGAACACGGGGAAGATCGCGAGCAGGATGATCGGAGCGATGATCAGCGCGCCACCGGTTGCGGGAGCCACCCCACGTCCGCCGTGGAAGCCGATGAACGGGGAGCGGCTGTGACCGACGATGGCCGCCAGCCCGGCCAGGACCTGCGGGACCGGTCCGCCGCCGATGGCCACGATCAGAAGAACCGCCGCGGAACCCTTGGCGACATCCAGCAGGCCCGACACAGCCGCCCATCGGAATCCCACCGCCCGGGAAACGTTGGCGCCGCCCGTTCGGCCGCTGCCGATGGTGCGGGGATCGGTCCCGCCGATCAGCCGCGGAACGATGATCCCGAAAGGAATGCCGCCGAGTAGATAGCCGGCGACGAGCGCGACGGCGACCCGGACGAGGTCGAGGTTCTGCATCGCGGGGAAGTATAGGGCCGCGAATCCGGCGCGTTGCCCCCGATGGATGCGCTTAGCGTTTGCCCGCCAGTTCGGCCAGAAGCCGCTCGGGATGGCCACGGAACCACGCCCGCCGCTCCGGATCGGCGGCCACTTCGTCGACCAGGGCGGCCAGGCAGCTGTTGACCGGAGTGGCCACGCCCCGCTCCGCGCCGGCTCGGGCCACCGCGCCGTTCATCCACGCGACCTCGGTTGGCTCGGCGCAAGGCATGCTGGGCGGGGCGGACGCGACCGCGATTCGGAGAGACGGAGCCTTCCCGGCTCGTGCCCCACCGACGACTCGGGTCAGAATCGGCCGAGCCAGCCATGCCGGCAGCCACAGGCAGCGAGCGAGCCACGGGACCGGCGCGCCGGGCAAGGTCACCGGCCGGAACCCCAGCCGCCGCATCACCGCGAGCGCCTCACGGAGCTGCCGCCGCTCGACGTCGAAGAGTCGCGGGTCGCGGTAGATCGCGTCCGCATCCATGTCGAGGATCGCGCCGGTCGCGTTGGCCATCAGGTTGGCCAGGAGCTTCGACCATTTCATCGGCGCGGCGCTCGGCAGTTCCCGGACGCGCAGCCCGGCCCGGCCGAATTCGTCCAGCAGGCCGCGAACGAGCGGTCGGGCCGATTCGACGGCGGCGGCGAGCGCAAGGCCGCCCCGGCCCAGCCATCGAATCTCGTCCTCCGACGCAAGCCGGATCGGCGCGGTCAGCGAGCCGGCCAGTTGCGGGGAGGCGGGTCGAACGTCGGCCGCGATTTCGTCGGCGCCGACGCCGTTCTCCACCGTCAGGGTCGGGACCTCGGGCCAAAGCAGCGTCGGCGCCAGGGCCTCGCGCAGGGCCGGCATTTTGACCGCGACCAGGATCAGGTCAGGGGTCGGGGCGTCTTCCGTTCGCGTGAATCGGTGGACCGGGATCGTGGTCCGCGAACCGTCCGGCTGGACCAGCACGATGGGCCGCTCGGAGTCCGGCTCGAAGATGCGGACCAGCGTCACGTCGTGGCCGACCGACCCGAGCAGCGCACCAAGGAACGAACCCACGGCGCCAGCGCCCACGACGAGGACGCGCCGGGAGATTGTGGCCGGCGCCGGGGCAGTGGCCGTGGCAGTTTCCCAGGACCGGATCGTGGCCGTCTGTTGAGGGGTCATGCTCTGGGCGACCTGGAGTGCGGGCCGATCCTCGGCCTGGGCCTCGCCCGTAGGCGGCGACCCGCCTAGGTTAGTCGGCAGCGAGATGCGGCGCCATTTGCGCGGCCCAGCCCGGCCCATCCCGGCCCCGCGCCGCAGTGCGAGGCCCGCCTTCTGGACAGACATGCCCCAGGTGAAAGTTGGGCGAGTCATGCGATCGTTGCGATGGCGAGAGCGGCGCGAACGGCCCGCTCTCACGCTCAGCGGACCCGAACATGGCGCCCAAACGGCTCCGTTCCCACCCGACACCGCGCCCAACTTTCATGCCAGGCAAGTTGGACTAGTTGGGAGGCCGACGCGGCTCCGTCGCTCGGCGGCTCGCCGCGCGGCGCCATTTGCGGTCTCTACCGCGTGCCGCTCCGGCTAGGCCCCGCGGCGCAGGAGCCGTTTCAGGCCGCTCGCCGCCACGTGGCGGCGGAGACTCAGCAGAGCTGCGGCCGGATCCACGGCCGAGGGGCAGACTGCGGTGCATTGCATGGCGTCGCGGCATCGCCACACCGAGTCGGGCTCGGAGGCGAGGGCCAGCACCGGGCCGAGACCGAGGCTGCGCGGCTCGGCCACGACGCGCGCCGCGGCAGCAAGTGCCGCCGGCCCGATGTACGAGCGGCTCCACCGGGATACGGGGCAGGCGGAGAGGCACAGCCCGCACTCGATGCAGTTCTCGAACCGCCCGAACTCCTTGCCGTCCGGCGGCTCGACAGCTGCGGGAACCTCGGCGGTACGGACGAGAGGCAGCCCTGCGGCCTCGAATCGGGCGTAGAAGTCGACCATGTCCGTAGCCAGGTCGGCGACGAGACGCTGGCCGCGCAGCGGCTCGACCCGGATCTCCTTGCCGGCCGGCAGGTCGGCGATCTTCGTGTCGCAGGCGAGGACTTCCCGACAGTTGACGCGAACGCCGCACGTTCCGCACGAGGCGTGCATGCAGGAATGGCGGACGACGAGCGACGGATCGAGCCGGCGGCGGATCGACAGCAGCGCGTCGAGAACGGTTGCGCCCGGCTCGACCTCGATTTCGAAGTTCTCGAAGCGGCGTTTGCGGTCGCCCGCCTTGAGGCGCGAGATGCGGAGTTGGACGTTCATGCCGAGTACCACGCGGTGTGCGGCAGGAGCACGACGTCGTTCGTGGAGCAGGGGCGGACCAGGCCGAGTTTGGCGCAGACGGCGTCGGCGGTGCCCTCGGCCATGGCGCGAAGGGTGGTGGCCTTGCCGCCGGCCACGGTGCAGAAGCCTTCGGTGGGGGTCTTGTCCGCGGCGTGGTCGAAACAGCGCCATTCGCGGCCCAGTTCGCGGCCGGCCTTGCCGCCACTCGCGGCTCCACCGGCGGCGCCACTCCCCGTGGACCCGCCACTCCCCGTGGACCCGCCACTCCCCCCGATGAGCGGCCTAGCGGCCGACCATGCGGCCCGGATCTCCGCCCGCGCAACCGCCGGGACCAGCGCCGCACTCTCGCGGACCATCGCCTCGATCTGCTCGGGCGGGGTCGCGAGATCGTCCGGGTCGTCCACGAGCCACGAACTCGTGCCGACCACGGTCAACTGCCGCTGCGGCAGGACGATATCCCCGTCGCCGGGGGAGTGGAGCCGGTTGACCACCATGTTGCAGAGGCGGCCGCGGACCGCG
>Ga0182011_10004330_pt1 | contig 11395 bp, 14 predicted proteins | sample 711E1DmetaG_FD_120481 | JGI IMG/M metagenome (GOLD analysis project Ga0182011, IMG submission 120481) | Permafrost microbial communities from Stordalen Mire, Sweden - 711E1D metaG | ecosystem: Environmental > Terrestrial > Soil > Wetlands > Permafrost | place: Sweden: Stordalen | collected... | reverse complement strand
TCCGCTAGGTTACCAGTGGAGCTCGGTCGGTGCGGAAGCCGCGGGGTGTGGGGCGAGCGGATTCCGCACCGCCCTCGCCTGTTTTTTTCGGGCGGGCGCGGGAATTTTTGCAGCTAGATTCAATATTTTAACGCAACGCCAGTTTTCATAAATAATACCTCACAAGGTGTCAAACCTCCAAATCTTTTGCGCGGCCTGTTGTTCAAGAGGCCCTCGACTCGCATAATCTCCTCATCGGAGATTTTTGAGAAATCCGTACCCTTTGGAAAGTACCTTCGAATGAGACCGTTAAGATTTTCATTCGAGCCTCTTTCTTGTGAACAATATGCGTGTGCAAAGTAGCATGAGATATTCAATCCTGTCTCCAACGATTTGTAATCGAAGTTCTCAGTCCCCCGATCCTGTGTCAAAGTCTTCCGATATTCTTCAGGGAATTCGGCCAGCCTTTCAAGAGCAACCCTGTTGCATTCTTCCGTTGTGCCGTCTTTTGTCTTACCAATGAAGACAACGCCGCACGCTCGTTCGTTCAAGGTCTTCAGCCGAGGCTTGCTTTCTCTGGAGGTGATCGTATCTCCTTCGAAATGTCCGAGTTCTTTTCTTTTCTCTACAACTTTCGGTCTGTCATCGATTGATGGTAACACCACTCTCTCGGCTTTACGAGCTGCTCTAAAGCCTTTTTTCTGTCTTCTTCCATGTCTTCTTGCCAGATACGATCTCAGATCTTCGCATCCCTCTTTAACTTTTCCATTACCGTCGCGGTGTATCTGGGAATACACGAATTGATATATGGCTTCATATGATATCGAATATTCTTTGCCTAACTCTCGGCTGATCCTCATCTCGATCTGTTCCGGCGTCCAACCAATTTTCATCTTTTTCGCTACATATTTCCTGATTGTTTCGTTCTTCAACCTCTCTCGTTTACCACGATGACTCTCTCTTTCCAAAGCTCTGCAATTTGCTTGGTATGCTTGATACTTACCCAAACCTTTCCTGGGACGACCGGCTATCTCCCTTAATATGGTGCTTTTGTTACGACCCTTACCCAAGTGTCTGGCTATTTCACCAAGGCTTCGGCCTTGGCTATATTTAATCTCAATCTGTATACGCTCGTTCAAATCAAGGCGTTTGAGACCTTTCTTTTTTTTGTTTGTTTTTCATGTCGCTTAATATTTTATACTAAGCGTTGCAGATCAACATTGAACTCGGAGCATTTGCGATTGAAGTAATTCCTAATCCGCGATAATATTATTCAATGCCACATATTTTTCTTGATGAAAGCGGGCAATTCACCAAACATAACCACGAGAATTATTTCGTGATAGCTTCTTTTACCGTGGGCGAACCACGACGTACTGCCAAAGGGTTCCGAGCATGGTGTAGAAGCCATTTCCCAAGGAAAATGCGTGATCTGAATGAGATAAAGTGGTCTAGCACCGGATTTTCAGACAGATTACGTCTAAAAACGTTACGAGAGATTTCGAAGCTCGATGTGCGCATCCGGTTTGCGTATCTTTTACACAAGAATATTCCGACCGACTATCGGCAGAAGAATAAATTGCAAAGCGGTCTTCTGTATACGAACATCGTCGGTGAAATACTCGATTCATATTTGCCCATCACGGAGAAAGAATTCCGCATTTTCTGCGACCAACGCAGATTAAGCGGTATGTCGGAGGCTGAATTCAAGGAAGTACTCAAAGCTCGTCTATTGCCGGGCCTGCCGAAAGATACAGTCATTCAGATCGAGATGGTAGATTCGGCTTCGGTGGTTAATATACAGATAGCGGATTGGATTGCCGGGGCGTTGGCCCGGTATCTTGAAAAAGGCCGTCTCGGCGAAGAATGCTACAAGATCCTCAAAGGAAACATTATCGGCGAAGGCATAGAGCTTTTCAGCGGAGGACTGACGGTATAGCCTGTAAACAAAAAATCCGCCGCAGCGGGTTCTTTGTTAGAAGTAGCGTCTCACAAGGTGGTTCTCTCCGGCTCAAGCCCCAGATATTCTGAGGGAACACCGAAGCGCCCCGTAAGTTATTATTGCGTACTCCTGATACTAGACTAGCAAATCTGATGCTCATTGTCAATCTCGATTTGTGGATAGTCGTCAGATTTCATGGTATAGTCTTTGTACAACTGAATATGTAAAAGTAGCCTAAACCGGCCTGTTGGCGGCATGGTGAAAGAAATCCTGTAGAGGTCAGAAAACCCATCATGTGGGACTGCCTCTACAGGTCATATCGGGAAACTGGTATGGAGGGCTTCGGTCCTCGCCCATGTGGTGGGCTTTCTGCTATACCATTCCAAGGGCAAATGAGGTATTATCTTATTATTAATAAGTCATTTATTATCATGAAAAAATCAATCATATCGCTTGTTACATCGCTCACAGTGTTTTCACTGGCGATGAGTTTTTCTATATCAGCACAACCTGTCCATGCACAGACAGCTAATTGTCCAGCTGGATATACGTGTACGCCAATTGCTCCACAGTTTTCCGGATGTCCGGCAGGTTATACGTGCACGCCAGTCACTGTTTCGCCGGTGACATCGACTCCTCCAAGTACTACAAGTTCCTGTTATTCACTTCCCGCAAATCTATATTTGGGAAGCACGGGCAATACCGTAACAAATATTCAGACGTGGCTCATGAATAATGGTTTTGATATTCCTGCAATATCGTCAGGAAAAACTGGCACAGGATATTATGGCGGCCAGACTGTTTCTGCTATTGCTCAATACAGAGGAAGTCAAAAATATCATAGCTGTTTTGGTTCGCAGAATCAATCACCTATTGTAACTACTCCAACTAATCCAATATCAAGCTCGCCGACACAATCTGCGATCATAATTATCTCACCAAAGCAGGGAGATACATGGTATCAAAACAGTGCCTATACAGTTAGTTGGACTCCGGTGCAAGGAGATTTTGATGACTATGCGGTGTTGTTAAGTAACCATGCTGTTCCTGGCACTCAAGGAGGTTGCCCTGTGTATGTTCCGGTATCTAAATACATGACTTCCACCAGTTTCAATGGATCAGACTTGAGCGACAGTTGCATACAAGCATGGGTATCCAATGCCGCAAATGAAGGACTTAGCGTATCGGAAAATACCATCAGAAATAATTTCTACTTTACGGTACAAGCTGAAAAGAATACAAGTAATGGCAAATCCTCAATTGTAGCAGTTGGAACCGGTGGAACGTTCTCCATTCTGACCAATGGTTCGATTACTGGACAAGGTTCGACATCAACCGTATCAGTATTGAGTCCGGCTAGTGGCTCCGTATATTCGGCAGGCTCAGTGATTCCTATCACTTGGGGCGGCCTCTGGAGCGGTAGTGATACTTTCTCAATAAGTTGGAACCCAACTGGTGAAAAAGGAGGAATGATCGCTACGAATCTAACTCAAGCTCAGGCCGGTTGTAATGGGTACGGCAAGAGCGTTTGCGGATATTCATGGACTCCAACATATCAGACTGGACAAGTACAAATTCAGATCAACGATAACAATACTGGTCAGGTTGGTTATTCGGGATGGTTTAACATAGGGGCTTCATCTGTGCCCAGTCAGTCGATAACAGTGACTGCGCCTAAATCTGGCACCACGATTGTATATAATCAAACACTGACGCCAACCATCATGTGGACTTCTACTGGTTTGGGCAATGATAATGTCAGCATATCTTTAATATCTGCCGCAGGCAATCAATATCCAATTGCTAATAATGTACCTAATACTGGTAGTTATATAAATTGGACTTATGACCCATCTGTCCCAAGTGGGACATATCAGATAGATGTATATGACCCATCGGTAAAAGGTAGTATATCCGGTATGAGCGGTTATTTTACGCTGAACAATAGTGGCACAGGATCTTCCTCAACCAATCCACCGACCGTTGATCTTAAGGCTAACGGACAGGATTCTTTGGCGATAAACGGTTCTCAAAGCGTAACTTTCACATATTCGTCTCAAAACGCGCAGTATTGCGTAAGGTCGGGAGGATCATCCGGGTGGGCTAATTCTAATCAGTTGCCGACAAATTCGGGAACATACGGTATCGAATTGCCGAGTTCTATTCCTGTGGGAAACAATTTATTTACGGTTACATGTTATGGGTCAAATGGTCTACGTTCCAGTGATACAGTGTCGGTAGTCGTGAATGGCAATCAGAAATTAACAGTCATTTCGCCTAACGGGGGAGAGGTGTATTACGTAGGTCAGCCGATAACAGTCACGTGGAGCACTAATATTTCAGGCCCATCCGATGTCATTCTTATGGGATATAACGGGGATTCACCTACGGGCAAATATTATGATTTTGGTTTTGGAACTACTCCAGATAACTTTAGCATAGTACCGGCCGGAACTAATCAATATACGTTCACAATGAACGGTTATATGCTTGCGCAAGTCGGTATCTTGAGTGGCGGAGGAACGTTCAAGATAAAAGTGAGCCAGGAGGGTCCTAATAGTCTGTACAACGAGGGTATGAGCGCCTCGACTTTCCAAATAATGAATACGGCATCGTCCTCATGGTTGCAAAATTAACAACTGATTGAGAATATAAAAACCATGATACAAATAATCTCATTAGTCATACTCATCATCGCGATCTGGTATATGGTTCATGTCAGAGGTCAAGCAAAATCCGGTCAGGCGCTCAATGATCTGAGTGGTGGAGAAAAAATCTACATATGGATTTCTTCTTTGCTTAATCCAGTTTTCTCAGGAGCGGTTTTCTATTACGGTTGGAAAAAATTACTGCCGATAAAAGCCAAGAAAGCCAACGCTATTTCTCTTTGGGCATTTCTGATTGAAATCGTGCTTGGGGTCTTATACGGCGTGTTCCTTTATCATCAATAAAAATTACCAACCATGAATCCAACGGGCGCATTACAGCAGCAGTTTCCATTAAGCCCTAGAAAATTTTGGAAGAAGATTTTTTCTAGGCTTATAGGTTTCTTCATAATTGCCTTATTGTTCGGTGGGCTCACATTGATCCCGCTATACGCAATAATCTCTACTGGCCCTAGTGAGGCAAACAGCACTAATCTCACCGTCATGCTCGTTGCGATAGTTGCGGGATTGATCCTTTATTTTCTTATGATACTGCCCTACGCGTGGTATATAAAAACGTATATAAAAAGATACTATTATGCTGGCGAGGAAAATTTTATCACTATCAAGAAAGGTGTTTTTACTCCCGCCGAAATCCATGTTCAATGGCAAAAAATTCAGGACGTATATGTAGATCAGGATCTTCTCGACCGCATTATGGGTCTTTATGACGTCCATATCGCAAGCGCCACAGCCGCGTCAGGCATTGAGGCGCATATCGATGGAGTTGACCAAGTCGCAGCCGAAGGCTTAAAACAGTTTCTTCTGAATAAAGTATCAGGTGCTGGACGAAACAATAATCCATCGCAAGCTCAACCAATGTCCGGACAGACAACAGCACCACAACTGCAAGTTTCAGCGATAAAACTGTCTGAAGAAATTTCCAGCAATGTGTACCCGCTATCTAGCACATGGGTGGCTATAAGATTGATCGGTTGCATAGTATCACCATTTCTCTATTGGGCGTTTATTATTTTTATTATCGGAGCACAATTAGCAAAGGATATCCCCTCTGACTACTATTGGGTATATTTCTTAGGATATTTTGCAATCAGCGCATTGAGTGCGATTGTCCATATCGTATTTTTGTTTCTTTGGAGGAAAAACTACGCGTTCAATTTTACACCCGAAAATATATACTACCGACAAGGGACTATCGCTTTGTCAGAAAAACACATGCCATATTCTTCGATTCAAGATGTAACAGTTCAACAGAGTTTTCTTGAAAGGATTGTCGGCCTTGCAAAAGTACGCATCGAAAATGCGGCACAGGCACAAGTGATACAGACGAGACGCGGAGCGATGCCTATCTTTGCAGGTGTGATGATTCAAGGAATATCTCTCGCTGATGCAAATAAAATTACAAATATTCTTAAATCAACCGTGCTTGGTAAAAATACCTCCCAGTATGGCCTCTAGGAAAATCATTTTATGAATAAACCGACTTTTCCTGCTTGGGCTATCGTCATTATAATAATCTTGGTTGTCATTTTTGTCGGCACGGTCGGAGGTATAGTTTATTTCGCTTATAATCCGTCGATTGCAGCCATACCCGGCAAAATAGTAAGTCTGTTCGTCAAGCAAAAAGTTGATGTCATAACTCATAGCATCTATCTGCATGAGCTTCAGGATCCGGACAAAGATAAAGACGGCCTCACTGATATCGCCGAGACGCAGATATTTGGAACCGATCCAGCAAAAGCAGATTCAAACGGTACTGGCGTCAGTGATGGAGAATATGTTTATGGCGTATACAAGAATGCTTTTGAGACAGGCAACGAAGCGCCTATTGCCCAATATCGAGCGAATTTTGCCAAATATCGCCAAACGATAGCAACTTCGACGGTTGCCGTGCAGTTTCTTGGAGTACCCTCGCTTGAGGCTATGTTCAATATCCGAGCTTTGGAAACATACAATCTCTATGTGGGAATGTCGGACGACACGAAACAGATTGTAAGCAATGCTCTCGATGCGCGACAAAAAGGAGACTACCAGCAATCCCTCGATCTACTTCAAGGTGCTTTGCAACAAAACCCCGATATGGCCATACTGAAATATCACCTTGCGCTTACGTATCACGATATGAAGCAGTACGACAAGGCCATACCGATATATGAAAGCATTATCAACGATCCGACGGTCCAAAGTCCGCTTTTGTACAGCGATATCGCGTCGGCATATTTGGCAACGGGAGATAACGACAAATTTGTATCGTATTTGCGGGAATCCATAAAAGATTTTCCTGAAGACTTAAATCAATATTCAAAGCTCGCTTCCTATTACCAAGATCAAAATCAATTAGACAATGCTGTAGAAGTTTTGAATGAAGGTCTAAAAATCGAGTCGAGATATGCCGACTATTACAATAGTCTTGCTATTATTGACCATTTAAAAGGTGATGAGCAGGGTGAATTTGATCTGTACCAAAAAGCGATTTCTTACGACTTTTTGTATGCCGCTGGGCACGAAAATCTCTCCATCTTGTACGAAGAGATGCGAAATGATCTCAAAGACGCTCTAGTAGAAGCTCGTATCGCGCTTGAGATTGATCCTTCACCATATCACGTTAGTCGTGTTATGGAGATATATACTGAGCTCAATCAGCCGGATCAGGCTAAAAAATATGAGACACAACTTCTGGCCATGAAAGATCTTGACGGTCCATCATATAACTCTCTTGGACTCGAATATCTTGATACAAATGATTATTCACAAGCAGAAATATATTTTAAAAAAGCTATAGCGATTGATCCTACTTTACCTAATCCATATAACAATCTTGGAATTACTCTTGATTCGTTGCATCAACCGGATGAAGCACTAGTTTCTTATCAAAAAGCCATACAGCTCAATCCTGAATATGCAAACGCATATAGCAACATGGGTGTCATATATGCTGAAAAAGGACAGTATCAAAATGCAGTCACGGCACAGCTAAAAGCTATTTCCTTGAATTCGAATTCCTCTAATTACTATATTTGTTTGGGAGATGATTATATGCAACTTCATGAAAATGATCTAGCGATCACTGCCTTCAAAAAAGCGCAGGAACTCGGCTCGGCTGATCCGTCGATCGAAAAGAATTTGAAATCCTTGGGACAATAAATGTTATCGTAAAATATTTCTATGGACGACCAAAATACAAAACACTCCATCAGAAACATAGTGGATATCAACGGTGTCGCATTTGTTAGGCTTGCAGATGTGGTTGATTTTAAACGAGCAATGGCTCGTCCGAAAGATTTCGAATATATTAAGCTGATCAATAAGTATTTGGCTAAGTAAAAACCCGCAAAGCATTGCGCTCTGCGGATTTGTGATTGAATCGCTTTCATTCAATTACGTTTTATTCCTTGATTGTAAAGTAATTTCCTTGAATAACCGAATATTGGTGATTGGGAACCTGTAAAATGAGTGGACCTTGCGAAGAGCTACCGCTACATTTGAAGCTTTAACCTCATTTGTAACGTGATTTTTGGCACCATGATATGTATCCCCCGTGGGTCGTTTCAAAATCCCAGTAAACATGTAGTTGGTCATAAATTGCCTTTCTTTAATTGTTTTTTTCTGCTTGTTTAAGCAAAAGCTACACCTATCGCAATAAAAAAGCAAGTTTTTCCGGTTCTTTGAAGAAGTGTGTTGTGGATATCAAACGAAAAAGGCGGTTGGGGCGAGGAGATTTATAAATGGGTACAGATGAATCAGAAGTTGATACCAAAATTATGTAATGCTTTTTTATGTGAGCGATGATAAAATATCTACATGGACGACCAAACTACTCCAAGTGCACCAGTCGATGAAACAGAATCGCCAGAACCAGCCCCAACCCCCGTTGAGCCGGAATCTACCCAGCCAAATGGCTCTACGCCTACCGATTTGCCTCCTGAGGCCCCAGAATCGCCTATAAGCGTTCCAGCCCCTGTTCCTGTAGAAAGTCAAAATGGAGGGGTAAATCAGCCAGAAAGCGATGGGTCGGAATCATCAAATGAGGCTCCTGTTTCAGATCCTGTGCAGGATGTTCAAGCGCCAGTTCCTGCATCCGCGCCGACGTCACCGACGCCGACAGCGCCACAGCCGCAATCGTCGGCGCAATCTCCGCAAGCTTTGATACCAACGATGCCGCAGGTCGAGTCGATCAATGGCGAATCAGCCGCATTCCGCAATATCCAAGCCAGAGGCCGATCTAAGATCCAAACGAACCGTCAGGGAAAGCTCGACAAGCTGATCCAATTCGCACAAAAGAAACAAATTATAGACAATGAAGAAATACAGATGCTTCTGCATGTTTCCAGTGCCACAGCCACCAGATATCTCGAAGATCTGGTAAAAGAAGGCCGTCTAGCCAGTGAAGGATCACCGAGACACGCCAAATACCGATTCGTGCGATAGAAACCGTTGTGGCTCACCAAAATACCTTGTGGCTCATTCCAACCGATTGAGCCACAGGCTCTGTCGAGAAGCGGTCGACTTCCGCTTCTCCCATCAACCGTCATTCGCGTCCGGCGGAATGTCGGTGCGGCGAAATGAAATGGAGCCGCACGGACTGACGAAGGACGCGCCACATTCATCTGCTGAAGCGGAAGTGGGCCGCTTCGAATCATTGCGATTGGCGTGCTATTATGTTTGTGGCTCAATCCAACCATTTGAGCCACAGGTAATTCTGACTTAGTTTTCCTTTTCATCCCAATCCCGCGCCCGCCCGAAAAAAACAGGCGAGGGCGGTGCGGAATCCGCTCGCCCCACACCCCGCGGCTTCCGCACCGACCGAGCTCCACTGGTAACCTAGCGGAAAAAGGAAGCGTCGCAGAGCGACACCTCATTGTTCAGGATTTTCTGCGAAAAAGGTTCGAACTTTGTTCAGGAATCGGCACAACTGACTCTTCTGGTCGGCACGCCTAAGCGCGTGCTATGGCGCTCATCGTCTTCCAGTGTTTCCTGATATCCCGCGCTAGCGAGTCGATCTCTTTGTTGCCGGCCTTTTTCCTTTTCTTGTATTCCGTGGCCACGGAGTCGACGATTTTATTATAGGCGGGTTCGCTCACGGTCCGGACATTCTCGAGCTTCTCCACGACGTCACCTTTCATCTTGATGGCCCATGCCCGGGCATGCTTCCGGTTTTTCTTCGCCTTCGGTCCTAGGAAGAAATAAGCCGCGGCCAAACCGGCGAGGCTCGCACCGATCACTCCCAATTCGACCGCGCGTGAACCGTTCTTCGTTATTTTGCTTTTTGTTGTTTTCTTTTTCATTATCTTTAAAGATTATGTGATTAATTTCATTCACAGTCGATGCTATGAATGAGCGTCATTGGTACCCGCATCCTTTGTCGCAGTTTTCCGCCTTCTCCGTGACGGAGGGAAGAACAGCCGGAAAACCAGGTTATTTTCCAAGCGCTCTCGGAGTTCTAGAACGAATTCTTCCGAATCCTTGAAACCGCCTTTGAGCGACTCGGAAAGCTTATAGAGATTCTTTCCGGCCATGATGAGATAGACGAGCAGGATAGATATCAAGACGGCCAATACCGCCGTGGCTATAGAAGATATGAAGAAGAAAATATCCGCTTTCATCAATGGTTCCATGTATAGACTATAGCACAAATCGCCACTTCTTCTTTGCCCAAATAGGTCCGGCATAGTCTACGCCTACGCGCGGTATCTTCTTAATCATTCGTGGAGTTATAAGTCGTCCGGCGAGAATTTTCTTTGTAGGCATCTCTATCCACAATCCTGAAGCGCGCCCTAGTTTCATTCCATTCAAGGCGCCGGTGATCTTCAAATATTTCGTTAGACGTGCGGGTCCATTCAAAATCGCGCCTCCAGTCTTTGATTTGCCGTCAACGCTTCTCGCGCCGCGAATCAAGACCGCCGCCGGGTAATTTTTCTTGCCGCAGACGATATTGAGCATCCAGTGCATGCCGTAAGTGAAATAAACATAAATATGGCCGGCTGAACGGAACATTATCTCATTCCTCTTGGTTTTGCCGCGCGAAGCGTGTGAAGCTTTGTCTCTGAATCCATCGTAAGCTTCGGTTTCGGTTATGATGAAGCGCTCCGTCTTTGAATGCCGTCTTCTTACCAAAATGCAACCAATCAGGTCATGTGCGACTTTAATCGTTGGTCTATTGAAGAATCTCAGTGGCGTGGTTTTCATGTTTAATTTTCCTATTTTACCTTATACTTATAGTATGCTCTACACCCGCAAAGGCGATGCCGGAACGACCAAGGACTTCCAGTCCGGACCGGGCCAGCGCAAGTCGAAAAGCTCGTGCCAGACGGAAGCCCTTGGCGCACTGGACGAGCTCAATTCATTCCTTGGGTTGGTGAAAGTGAAATCGTCCGATCCAGATATCATCCAATGGTGCCAGAATTGCCTCTTCACCGTGCAAGCCGAAGTGGCCGGTGCCGACAAGCAAGTGGGACAGGGGAAAGTCGCGGAAATGGAAAGTATGATCGATGCCATAGAAAAAGAGTTGCCACCCATCAAGACCTTCTTCATCTCCGGCGGCACCGAGCTCGCCGCCCTATTCGATATTTCTCGCACTCTCGCCCGCAAAGCCGAGCGTAGAGTCATCGGCGGAACGGAGGCAGGAGAGTTCAAGATCGATGCCGCCACCCTCGCTTTCCTCAACCGCCTTTCGTCGCTCATGTATGCCCTCGCTAGACTAAGCAATCATAAAAGTGGTATAACTGAAACGCCGCCGACGTATCAGTGAACGCAAATCGGCGAATATGGTGCCTATAGTTTAGTGGTAAAACTCCTCTCTGTGGCAGAG
>Ga0182011_10004329_pt1 | contig 11395 bp, 9 predicted proteins | sample 711E1DmetaG_FD_120481 | JGI IMG/M metagenome (GOLD analysis project Ga0182011, IMG submission 120481) | Permafrost microbial communities from Stordalen Mire, Sweden - 711E1D metaG | ecosystem: Environmental > Terrestrial > Soil > Wetlands > Permafrost | place: Sweden: Stordalen | collected... | reverse complement strand
GGTAGCTGGGGGTCATAGAAATTGAGCCCGCCGGCACGAGAGTTGAGCCACCACACCCACGGCTTCCATCATGATAGTTCGCATTTGCGTTGGACCAGGGAATAAACTTCTTCCGGGAACTGTAGAAATCGGTAAATGTTCCTTCCCAACCACCACAGCACGCCCAGGACCCGGTTCCTCCATTATAATTGGAATCAAAGTACTGAATGGAGAGACGATCGGATACACCATTCTGGAAATAGTTGGCAACCTCGATTGGAGCTGTGCAACCCCAAACCCAGCAATTGCCGCAAGATCCCTGGTCTCTTTCACTTGGAACATAAGGAACATGACTCAAGAGACTGAACGATGCAGGAAAGCTGAGGTTTGCCCGGGGCCCGAGGTTTGTAGCATTAGAGGCCTGGGCTTCAATCAGCCTCTTGACTCCTTGAGCATGAATGAGCCAGGCATTTCTAGGCATAATGGGATGCGTTTTTTGGACGGATTCTATTGGACCGTAGTGGTTCCCAAAATCATAGTTGATTGCATCCTTATCAACGAGGTTGATTTCATAAGCACCATTTCCCGGTGAGGTCTGATTCCATCCTGTTACGTTATTCTCGGAAACTGTATAAATCCCCGGCGACAGGTTCCCGAAAGAATACCGACCTATGTTGTCAGTAGTGGTTTGAAGATAATCCATGCCATTGGTCTTTAAAATTATAATCCAGCCGGAAAGTCCGGCCTCGTCTTCAGTCCTCAAACCGTCGCCGTTCAGATCATTAAAATTTGTCCCGTTTATTTGTAAGTTCAACAGCGTTGCATCCTGCCAAGTGTTGTTGTTGTTCATCATATCAGGTCCATCACCAAGTGATAGGCCGGTACAAGAACACAGGCACATTAAGCAGATGAGGAGGATAACCAGATTCTGTTTCATACGATCACCGATCATATGCGCTGATAATCATTAAAAATATATAAGGATTTCCAAACATTCTGAAAGACCGATGGCGGCGCACTCGAGCAGCTGCAGAGTATTCATTCTAAAAAAAAATTTGTTTCCTTTCGGCTATGATCCGGCCGGCCCGAAACGATCAAGGCCGGCCTATTTCGGGGACTATGGACAATAGCTCCCGTATCAGCTCCTGGGGGTCAGCTTTCCGCCGTCAGTGAGTGTATAGGTCTTCCCGCTTAACCCGCTATTATTGCCCTGGGTTGAGTCATAGTAGACGGTAAAGCCATTGCCATGGATATTCTTCAAGGCCGTATCGCCATCTTTCAGGCTTGCTAAGTACGAAGTACCAGTTACATTCCATGTGCTGGACATATCAAGCGTAAGTGACGCAAACTTACCATTATTCCCGGCATTTATCGACCCGGCCAGAGCAGTGCCATTCTGCAATATGGCCTTTATCGAGCTGACATTATCACAGGCCAGATCACCAGACAGGTTCTCATCATATGCCGCAAAGGATACGATGCCGCCGTTAGACCCTGATATGCCCCATCTATCAGTAGCTGCAGCTTTTATCAGCGTTCCCGAAGCTGAAGTAACATTCACTCCATTAAGCTTGATTACGGCATTCGTATTCGTTACAAAGAATACGGGGCCCACGATCACCGAGATCGAGCCGCCATTCATAGTAAAGTCTCCTGAACCGTTCTCAGCATCACCGGAGAAGCTCTGGTAGATCATTATTCCGCCCGTCGTTTGCGGACCGCTGGTCAGGCTGGTATTCGTCAGATTGATGGAGTTTGCTCCTTCGATCACTGCCGCTTCCGCCCCAATGCCGTTGACGATAGCATTGTTGACTGTAATGGCTCCCGTCGAATAAATGCCCGGCGAATCCTTGCCGTACGTTGTGATCCTGCCATAAGTGGCGGTTATTGTGCCGCTTCCACGATCCGTTGCTATGGCTGCGCCATGACTGCCTGACGTAGTGATATCGACATGGGTGAGGTTTAACGCGCCTCCCAGGGTAGCATCCACGCCATGGCCACCATCGCCGCTGCAGTTGATTCTGAGGTTGGTCATTTTAATGGTCGTGCCCTTCCCAGTTGCGAAGACGCCATTAGCGCCGGTGCCGGTAGTGGCCACACTTCCACCAGTGATCTCCACTTTGCTCCCGGAAGTCGCGAGAACCGCTGCGTTGAGGCCGTAAAAGCTGCTGGCATCACCGGATGACGTGTTGCCGCTCGTAGTGATCGTCGGATTGATTAAGGTCAGGTCGCCTCCATTAGTTACATAAACGGCGGATTCGTTAATCTTGTCCGATGTGTAATTTGAGTTCATTTCGGTCGCATTAGCGCCATCCAGCATGTAGTCGCCGCTGAACGTGTAAGACGATGGGCTGGAGATGCTTCCTGGCGGCATGCCACCGGACGAATCGAGTGGAGGGCCCATAGGCGGGATAGCGCCTGGTGATGATTCACCGGGGGCTGTACCGTTTGGCTGGATAGCGCCTGATAGGGCCGTCATGTTCATGTTCACAGGAACGCTGGATACACCGTTCGATATTTCTGTTGCAGTATTCGACGTTCCGGAGTAGCTGGCGGCCGCCGCAATGCCCAGCAGCAACAGAGCCGCAATAATTAAAAATTTTTTAAGCATATATGGTCACTATTCTCTCATGCCAATTGGCGTGTTACAAGTATTTAAAGTATTTAACCAATTTCTTGAGACATGATACGAAATCATTAAACTCTCCCCAGCATGATATGGGATTTAAGGCATGATTATCATGAAAGTCTCAATAATACTCGCCCATCCCGACCCCGGCAGCTTCAACCACGCCATTGCAAAGAAAGCCAGCGGAACCCTGGAAAGGAACGGCCACGATGTAGTATTCCATGATCTCTATCTGGAAGGTTTTGACCCGGTCCTCACCCAAGAAGAGATTCCCAAAACCGCGCATCTTGGTCCTGCAATCCAGAATCATTGCGAAGAAATCCATAGTGCGGATGGAATAATAATTATTCATCCCAACTGGTGGGGCATGCCTCCTGCCATCCTCAAGGGCTGGGTGGACAGAGTCATACGTCCGGGAGTGGCTTATGAGTTTCTCGAAGGCGACGGCGGCGAAGGTGTGCCTTGCGGGCGCCTTCTGGCCAGGACGGCTATCGTCTTCAACACCTCCAACACCGATGCAGTGCGTGAGCGGAATAACTTTGGCGATCCTTTGCAGAGGATCTGGCAGGACTGCATTTTTGGTCTATGCGGTGTCACCAATTTTCACCGGAGGACGTTCTCCGTAATCGTTACAAGTGATCATCTGCAAAGAATTGCATGGCTGGATGAGGTCGGTGATATGGTAGACGAATATTTTCCTGAGAAGAGGGAGAGAGTCTAGATGAAACTATTTTATTGGTCTCTCCCCTCTGGCCTGCGCTCTTTGCCTTCTCTCCTCTTGCTTATCTCTCTTCTTTTCCACCTTTGCGGTGGTCTGTGTGCCTCTCTTGAACAGGTTGATCATAATTGCCTCACCTTACATAACGATTAATGATAATACATCTGGTATTCCCATATCAATTTATCCCTCTATGATCTGTTTGGAACTTGACAGAATCACGGAACGAATGAGTTCCAAATCCTTGAAAAACCTGGACCAAAACAGCTTCCTCACGGCCATCCCTAACGATAATTTCCAAAAAAAGTGCGAGAGATGCAAATAGGGATGCGATCTCTTTCTGATAATTCACTACTTTTATTCTGAGACTATATGGGTCTGCGTCTTAGGTCTACAGCAAGAATCACCCTCTCACAGATAACCCCCTCGATTTTGAGAAACGGGCATAGGATAATTCGATCCTTGATCAATCGAGGCATATGCTCCTATTGGGGTCGCAACACGTGGTATTGGCGAAGCAGTCGGTACATAAGTGCCTGTTACGTCTATTTCCACGGGATTGCTTTCAATGCCAGCTATGGTGTAGGATAAGACATGCCTTCCAGGCGTATCTGCATAGAAGGGCAGATGATCGTAGGCGCGGAAGAAATAGTTGTAGTTATATATGTTCCCATCCGGAGATAGTTCCTTGAGTTCGCCGATTCCTTCTTTTGCTGCAAGCACTACGAGATATGCGGTTGCTCCCTGAGGAACTACGATATGTTGCGACCATCCGCATGGCGTCTCTAGCCTGAGGAGGTTGCTTGATGCCCCTTGAACCCCGGTGCAGCATATCACTAAAATAAGAGCTAATACTATATAAATTATTCTATTCTTTACCATAACATTCTCTCCTGGATTCTAATATTTATTCAAACTTAACCAGTACAATTTGCATCTCATACTATTTGAAAAATAGCTATACTTATCTTCACAGAGTCCCGTAAATCATCCGAGTATCGATCTGGCGAAAATTCATTGCCGTATCAGTTATAGTGATGGGTAGTCGATATAGCCTCTTTCTTCACCTTCATAGAAGGTAGTTATATGCGGCGTATTGAGTGAAGCCCGCTTTCTGAAGCGTTCAGGCAGGTCCGGATTTGCCAGGAAGAGGGAGCCATACGCGATGAGGTCGGCGACATCATTTTGAATTGCATCGTTTCCTTTCAAGGCGTCGTAACCACCATTTAAAATGAGGGTTCCCTTGAAGATGCTGCAAATGGCTTTGGAGAGCCGGGCCTCTGGTGCCACAATCATCGGCTCGCCAACGCGCTCTATCATGTGAATATATGCAAGATTGAGGCCATTTAGCTCTTCCGCGAGATAGGAAAAAGTCTCAAGTGGATTCGAATCAGACATCGAGTATCTCTGGAAATGGGGCGAAATTCGATATCCTACCTTTCCCGGACCAAATACATCTATAACGGCTTTTGTGACTTCAAGAGGAAGACGTGCGCGATTCTGCAGACTACCTCCGTATTGATCTGCTCGATGGTTAGAGCCGTCTCTCAAGAATTGGTCCAGCAAATAGCCATTGGCTCCATGGATTTCGACACCATCAAAGCCAGCCGCTTTTGCATTCTCGGCTCCGCTTCTAAATTGATCGACGATGTTTGGAATCTCTTCTAGTTCGAGAGCGCGTGGTGTCTCTATCTTCTTCTTGCCAAACTGGGTATGAATATCGCCATCCACTGGAAGTGCCGAGGGTGCTACTGGTTTATCTCCGTCCAAAAGATCAGTATGTGATACTCTTCCCACGTGCCAGAGTTGCAGGAAGATCTTGCTTCCTGATTGGTGAACCGCGTCTGTCACCTTTCTCCAACCTATAACCTGCTGGGGAGAGTATATTCCCGGGGTACGAACATAACCAACACCTTCCGGGCTAACTTGCGAACCTTCCGTGATAATTAGGCCTGCTTGAGATCTCTGGGAGTAATATGTAATTGCTAGGGAACTTGGGATATTCCCTTCAACCGCACGACAACGGGTCATCGGCGCCATAACCATACGGTTCGATAGCTTGATTTTGCCCAATTCGTACTGTGAGAATAGGTCCATATCCAATTATTTGCACTCAAGATACTTCTTACTTGTTGTCTTCATCTCTCGCACATCATGGCGTAAGCCCCGGACGACAGTAACAACTCTCTTTCCAACTTTTTAAGCTTCCTAAACTCCTGGCTCCATTGCGCGGGCGGGATCGTAATCCTTTTTCCTTCTTGATTGTGACTGCCTGCAGAGAATGAATAAACGGGTATTCTATTTTCTTTCTTTATATGCTTTACAATAATTAGGGTATATAGACATATATTCTCTATTTTGCCAAGCCTTACATATCACGTCGATCTTCAGTGCCGAGGTGAGATATTGAGAAAACTGGCAACTATGTTATTGATCGCCCTCTATGCAGGGTTGATTGGGACGTCTTTGGCCGCAGAGAAGGTGACGGTCTCCGGGTCAACTACAGTTCTGCCTCTTGCAGAGGCTGAAGCTGAAACATTTAACGGCCAACAGGCAGACTGTCAGGTAACGATCACTGGTGGCGGCACAGGAGCCGGCATAACTGCTGCCGGAGAAGGCCGGTCGGAAATTGCCATGGCCTCAAGAGAGATAACAGACTCTGAGAAAAGCAAATACAGCAAGAACGCTTTTCAGAAATTCGAGATAGGCTATGATGGAATAGTAATAGTCGTGAGCAAGCCCATATATGATGCAGGTGTCAAGTCCATTACGAAGGACCAGCTCAAGAAGATCTACGCGGGAGAGATTACGAACTGGAAAGAATTAAACGGGCCGGATGAGGATATATACGCAATTGCCCGAGAGGACGGCTCCGGAACCAGGGACACCTTTAACGAGCTGGTCATGGGCTCTACTGCAGTCGAGACTCCCGGTGTGAAGACGGTTGCCCAAGGGAGTGCTGAAGTAAAGACGGCTGTAACCGGTAGCGATAAGGCAATTGGATATTTGGGATACAGCTATGCGAACGGCAGCGACTTGGGTGCACTGAAGTATGAGGGTGTTGACGCCAATGTAGAGAACATAAAGAATGGATCTTATCCGCTGCATCGTCACCTCTACTTCTACACCTGGGGACAGCCTACCGCGTGCGCTCAGAAGTTCATAGATTTCGTGATAGGATCTGATGGACAGAAGGTCGCCGGGGAGAACGGATTTATCCCGCTTTGAGCGATTTATTCCGTTAAAACTTTTTTTCCCTCGTTTTCCTTTTCTTTCCATCTTCTGACTTGGGCTTTTCCAATAGCATCCCTTTTCATAAAAATCAGAGTGTAAGCCAGCAGGCCATGAGAGGTAAAAAGCCAGGTAGCCTGACAAAGTGCTTTAGCTCAAAGGTAATCTGCCGGCTTTGAAAGCCCTGTTCAAAGCCCCAGAGCTTCCGGGTTTCTTGGCTGATTCAATGGGATGATGTATTCCCATCAGGGGGCTGTTAAATGCCCTCGAAAATATCCTTTGTTAAGCAAATGTATATTCTTTTTGCCAATACAATAAATGAAGTCTATAGGTGCAGGACCCCAGGTTACATCTACGAAGATATGTTTGCTATCCCGTTTCAATGCATCGTTCAAGTTTGCTTTTGCCTGTGAAGATGACCCATATAATTATTTCCTAAATAAAAACAATAGTTGAAAGAGTGATATTTTTATCTTGCAGCTAAGGAGACGAAAGAGCGACGGTCCGAACTCATGCAATGGTTCGAATATTGGAATTCAGGTAGAGATCGTAGTGCCTGAACTCTTCCATATGATATTTCAAAGTCATCCCTGAGTAACTCCAGTCGGAATCCCAGAAACCCTTGATTTAGCAGGCAAATTTGGCCTGCTATATTCGAGCTCAATATATGTATCTCATCCGGGACGAATATGTTTGGCCTTAAGAGGTTTTTATGCAGAATGTATCTGAGCCTCGATCCAAACTTGAGCTTGAGGGCTTTTATAATGAATCCATGAGAAAACACGTTCTGCAGGCTATGGCGGTTTTTGGGTGAAACCATGCAGCAAGCATGATAACAACCCATCTCCCTGGCCACCTCAAGGTGTATGCCCTGCAACTTTCTCTGTAGAGAGTTGCCTCTAAAGGCCGGATGAACAGCTACTTTGGCCAGATGGACAACTCTGCTCAGATCATCTATGGGCAGATTTACATCCGCTCCATAGTTATCTTCGATCTCTTTTGGAAATTGGAGAATGCTGCAGGCAATCAGCCCTTCTTCGGTAAAAGCACCTATAGCAGCCTTCTTGACCTGGAAGAGATCTTTGAAGTAATCGATGGAATGCGTCCGAAAGATCTCTTTGTCTGCCAGGCTCTGGACTATTACATCTTGCAAGGCCATCATTTCGTCCAGATGATCCTCATTCATGTACCTTATCTCAAAGACTGCATCCTCTTCCTCTGGCGATCCTTTATTTTTTTTGATTATACCCGCATCGATCAAAGAAAATCACTCCTCTCCCTACCTAAAAGATATTCATTCTTAGCGATCACTCCGGCGGCGAATCGGACCCGGAGGTTAAACTATGAGAGATACGTAGGATGTCGCCACATGTGGGCCAATCCATGCGGCGACCATGGGTTCAAGGGCTCCGAGCTTGGCAAATGTACCAAGATTAAGGAGGTGCGCTGAGACAATCTTATTTGGCCCAGATCGTTACATGCTTGGCAAGATATATTCATTTCACAAATAGATACTATAGAGGAATCGGCTGAAAGGGCATCTTCATAGCAATAATGAGAATATATTCTATTCGGAAAAAATATATTTCATGTTTTTGCTAGCTCTATGATAATTGCCCACCAGATACGTAGAGATCCATAGGGAAATCATACCTATAATGTCAGTATTCCTGAGAGGATTCCTTCAAATCAGTTCCATGAATTAAAGAATTAATTAATATATAATATTCTTTGTTATCCGAAAACTTTGCACCTAGGAACTCATGATCATTTAAACGATAAGCGCTATCTGTCGAGTGATCTCTCTAAGTTATTTATCATAACAATGTTATATTTTTGGAGTTTATCGATAAAGTGTTTCTTATTCCCGCTAATATCTGGCATTGCACAGATTTATTGCCTGCTCACCGATATTAATTATATAATCAAGCATGCGCTCAACGCTTCTGGACACAACCAACCTGACAAGCATCTCATCCTTATCAGTGACCCGAGCAGAGTCAGCCAATATCTGAGCTTGTTTTCTGGCTTCCATTGTGGAGTCTATCAATTTATTGGCACCATTAGAGTCGCAATGAAGTAACACCAAAAGAGATCCATCAAGCAGGTTACCAAAGGCAAATCTTAAATGAGAAAGTTCTTCTGTTATATCCTGAGGTAGCTCATAGTTGTGTTTGCCAGAGATTTCCGAGATCTTCGATGCGTGATCGGCGATCCTTTCGAGATATGATGCAGCTTGCATATAGTTAAAGGCAGTAATAGAATCATAAGTCTCTTTCTTCATCGACCCTGACCTCAGAAGTTCAGCAAATTGGCGTGCGATCAGGAGGTTTAGACGATCCACATCATTATCTCTCTGCATGACATCAAGAGCTAGCTCCTTATTATTATTCATCAGAGATGAAATTGAATCCTGGACCATGGCTTTGACCAGATTCATCATTCTCTTAAGCGCTTGATCAAACTGGAGCTCTTCCGAGCTCAAAAAGTCCTGTATCACAACTTCGTTGATGGTTTCCTCCAGGATCTCCGGTCCAATAAGCTTGGTTACTATCTTGTGAAGGTCACTCTTCTGAATAGAGGACATTCGAGGTGAAGTAACTTCAATGGTTCGATAGCCTGCCAAGTAACAACCAATAATGTCTCTGAACAGGGGCTCCCCAACCTTATCTCCAATATTGATCTCAGTCTTGAGGTTCATTTCGGATCTATCTGTGGTTAATATCAGATCCCCATTCTGGTTCTGGGAAATGAACAACATCGAACCGCTGTTTACTGAATTCTTTGTCGCCCAGCTCTTGGGAAGAGAGACAACGAATGTGGATTTGCCTGTTCTCTGAACCTTTCTGGTTTCCATAATGCATCATCCCCGTCTTTTTGCTTCAATCGGCTTGACAGTTGTGATAGCCGACATCACGATCATCGAATCGTCTCCTCATGGTCTCGAAAGATAAAAATGGTAACCTGCAATCGCGCTGAGTAGAAGGATAGAGGCAGCATATGTAACAATTGAGACGAGCGTTTCCCTGTCCATCCTTTCATGAGATATCAGCAAGCTCTTCATATATTTTGTCTCAATAAAATATAGAGTGAAATTTTTCAATTTAGGTCTATATAGACTAATTGTTTTCAAGTCTGATCTAAAAGTGCATGCCATGCTATTTTCGTCTCTATCGGTCACTTGCTTTATCGGGTTCAACGAAGAATAAAGCTCAATTTCTCTTCTATCTCCGGAAGGAGAGCACCTTCAGCTCTCAAGTAAAGAGAAGCAGGCAGCCCGGAATTGGAGATCTTGTGAGATGCCCTTTGAGCTGCTTTGCATATCCATGGAAAACTTCTGATGGTCTCGCTTGACAGGATATTGATTATTTTGTCAAGGTATGCGACTCCAAGAGAATATTCTTTGATTTCTCCCGGTATATCCGGGCTGAAGATCAGTTCGATCCATCGATTCATCTCTTGGATGATATCAAGCTTTGTCAGATCCTTCACTACAATGTAAGAGCTGCCGTTACAAATGTTCTCGAAAAACTCTCTAAAGCTGTCACCATGCGAGAGAGTGTAGACCTTGCCTAAATTCCCGGCGTGACTATCTGTTGATGCTGCCAGACCCTTTTTATATCGCCTTGCCAGTGCCATGGTAATCTCGTTCTTTCGATGGACACGATGCATGTTGTACTCCAGTACCGGGAAGAGCCTAACTAACTCGGGGATAGCTGCAAGATTCGGTCTTTCTTTGTGTTCGAACCAGAGGGGATGGTTGTAAATATATGGCAGATTGTTTTTCACAAGATAGTTTATGAAACTTCTCAAATCTCCCTGTTCCGAGATTTCCTTCAGTTCCAGAAACTGTTCTCCGCTGAGGTCGTAGACATTGATGTGAATAGTATGACCTGCCAGATCCAAATCCTTGATTCTCATTTCCACGCCGGTGACCAATCCGTCTAGCTCACTACTCAATAGATCATAGGCCCTCATGGTATCATGGTCAGTAAACGTCACGAAATCCATACCACTATCCCTAGCCCGGTGGTATAGAGCCGCAGGATGCATAGATCTGTCGGGAATTACATCTGGCGAGCAGAGAGTGTGCACATGCAGATCCGCAGCCTGCCAGCCTTGCTTTCTGTAGATTTCCGCCTGCTCATGAGACAGAATCTTTAGGCCACCATCATCGCACAACATGAAGCAGGACCCCCTTGATCGTGACTAATCGGTAAATCATGCGTGGAATCGCAATCAAATCGTACCATGTATTTGATTTCAGGTGACTCGAAAATATCTCCATGCATCTTCCGTATGCATAGCCTTCATTCCCAGCCCCCTCGAAGGATTGATGTCGTTCTCATAAGAGTCTCCGATGTAGAGTATCTCATGCGGCCCGAGGCCAATCTGGCTTGCCCCTGCCATGAAGATCCTGGAGTCAGGTTTTTTGTACCCGAAATCCGAAGAAAATATCACGAACCTGAAATAGCCGTAAAGGCCTAGCTGTCTTAGCTCCTGTTCAGAGAATACCCTCTGGCCGTTGGAGACTATGCCCAACGGGTAGCCTTTGAGCTTTTCAAGCAGCTTGTATGTCTGGGGGAAAGCCTTCAGACGCTTTACCGAGGCCGATCTAAAAAGGCGAGCTGCTTCAATTCCAATAGTGACATCATTTACAGGCCAGGAGGCATGTTGGCGAATGATCTTGCTGAATACCTCTTCCACTTTCAGCTCGGAGTGCAGCTCTCGGCATCTTTCAATCTCCTCTTTGCACCGCCATTTATATTCACGCATCAGGTCTTCGGCAGAGATATTGACTCCGTAGTACATCAGCCATCTGCTCACCGGCTGATAGG
>Ga0182011_10004326_pt1 | contig 11400 bp, 8 predicted proteins | sample 711E1DmetaG_FD_120481 | JGI IMG/M metagenome (GOLD analysis project Ga0182011, IMG submission 120481) | Permafrost microbial communities from Stordalen Mire, Sweden - 711E1D metaG | ecosystem: Environmental > Terrestrial > Soil > Wetlands > Permafrost | place: Sweden: Stordalen | collected... | reverse complement strand
CCGGCGGGCCAGCCCTGGTACGGCGGCCCCGCTCAGCCGCAGATCGCGCCACCCCCCGCGCCGCCGGCCGCGCCGCCCAAGAAGTAGCCCAGCCAAAGGCCCGATCGAGGGCCGATCGAATCAATCGTCGGGCCCGACCGAATGCCGGACTTCCCACCTCGGGGAGCCCGGCTTCGTTCGTTCCGGAGGAGTCCGGCCCGGAGGAGCCCGGCCTAGGGGAGCCCGGCTTCGTTCCCCGTAAGACCTGGAGTGGCGATGCCGGGTCCCGACGCGCCGGCGACGGCCGAGCTCGACGCGCCGGCCGACGCCGGCTCACCGGCGTCATCGGTCGGCTCGCTGTCCGGGATGTCGCGCAGGGACCGCAGCGGCGAGGCCAGAACCGGCACAACCGATACGAACGAAGCCAGCGCGGCCAGGATCAGCGCCGCCCGGACGGGCAGGAGAGTGGCCAGCGCGCCGCCCATGACGGCCCCGATGGGGATGGTTCCCCAGACTATGAATCGCATCGTCGCGTTCATCCGGCTCTGCATTTCGGGAGGCGTGATCGCCTGGCGGAGGCTTATCTGGGCAACGTTGTAGATAACCTGGCTCATGCCCGCCACGAACCAACCGACGAACAACGTCACGGCCGCAAGGCTGAGGTTCTCGGGGGTCAGCGTCAGGAGGAAGTAGGAGGGCGCGGTCAGTGCTGCCGAAGCAACGATCGTCCGCCCGATTCCGATACTGTCCGGCAACCGACTCGACAGCGCGGCGCCGGCCAGGAAGCCAACGCTGGCCAGGCCCATGACCGTGCCGAAGAAGGCCGGTGGGAGCTTCAGCTCGTGCCAGATCAGGACGGGAAAGATGCCGAAGAGCGCGGCCCCGAACAGGTTCGCCGTGCCGGTGCAGGCGGCGATCGGTCTGAGGTAGCGGTTGCCCATGACGTACCGCAGGCCCGCCACGATCTCCGTTGTCATCGAGGTCGGCTTTCCCGAACTGTCCAGCCTGCGAGCGGGCGCCTCCTCGCGGCGGCGGATGGCGCTGATGAACCCGCCCGAGACGAAGAAGCTGAGGGCGTCGACGGTGATGGCGAGAGGTGCCGCAACGATCGCGATCAGGTTGCCGCCCAGGGTGGGGCCGCCGATCTGGGCCACCGAGTAGCTGATCTGGAGATTGGCGTTGCCGTCCACGAGATCGCTACGCTCCAGGATGGCCGGCAGGTACGACTGGTCGGCGACATCGAAGAAGGCGGTCAGCGTGCCGGTCGCGAACGCGACGACGTACAGCTGCCACATCGTCAGGGAGTCCGCGACGTAGGCAACCGGAATCGACATCAGGACGACGCCGCGACCGATGTCGGCGGCCACCAGAACGGGCCGCCGGCGCACCCGGTCCAGCCAGGCTCCCGCCGGCAGCGTGAAGAGCAGGAACGGCAGCATCTCGACCGCCGTCAACAGCGATACCTGGAATACGCTGGCGCCGAGCATCGTCAGGGCGATGAACGGAACGGCGATGATCGTGATCTGGCTGCCGAGGATCGAGACGGTCGCGGCCGACCATATCTTCACGAAATCGCGATGCCGCCACAGCGACTGCCTGGCTATTCCTGCCATGCCCGTCCTTTCATCGCGCGGCATGCTATCGGCGACTCTGTATTCGGGCATTAGGCGACCAGTCGCATTGCCGCTGTGCCACGATACGGTTGGCGATACCGTACTGGTAGTGACTCTTGGTGGCGGGCTGGTACGGCGAATGGGTTGGCCCATGTGGGTAGTCCCAACGTGAGGTTCGGTTCGCGCGAAACGGAGGCAGCGTGACCAAGCTCGTGGAGTCGGTCCCGAACTTCAGCGAGGGTCGTCGAATCGAGGTCATCGACAAGCTGGCCGGGGCCGTCGAAAGGGTGCCGGGCGCCCACCTTCTTGATCGTACGAGCGACATAAGCCACAACCGGAGCGTTCTCACGCTGGCCGGCGAGCCCGCTCCGATGCTGGAGGCCCTCGAGCGGGCCGTCGCGGTCGCGGTCGCCGAGATAGACATGGAGCGCCAGTCCGGCGAGCATCCGCGCATTGGGGCCGTGGACGTGGTCCCGTTCGTGCCTCTCGCGGGGGCGAGCATGGCCGACTGCGTCGAGCTTGCCCGGACCTTCGGGGCGAGCGTGGCCGATCGTTTCGGCATCCCCGTCTACCTCTACGGCGAGGCCGCAACCGCCCCATCGAGGCAGCGGCTCGCGGACGTGCGGCGGGGTCAGTACGAGGGACTCAAGACGCAGATCCGCGAGCCCGGCCGTGAGCCGGACTTCGGCCCGACCACGGTTCATCCCACGGCCGGGGCCATGGCCGTGGGCGCGCGACCGTTCCTCATCGCCTACAACATCAACCTCGAGAGCCGCGACCTGGAGCTGGCGAAGCGGATCGCGCGTCGAATCCGCGAGTCGAGCGGCGGGCTGCCGCGAGTGCAGGCAAACGGTTTCTGGATCGAAGAGCTCGATCGGGCGCAGGTATCGATGAACCTGCTCGACTACGCGACCACTCCCATCTGGTTGGTCTGGGAGGCAGTTCGAGCGGAGGCGGCCGCAGACGGAGTCCACCTGGCCGAGTCCGAGCTGATCGGGCTTGCCCCGCTTGCGGCGCTGCTCGACGTGGCCGATCACGCCGGCGTGTCGGAGCACCTTCCGCAGGAGGAGCGGCTCGCGGGAGCCGCGGGCTTCTTGAAGCTGCGCCGGTTCTCGCCGCTGCAGGCGCTCGAACTTCGGCTCGAAGCGGCTCGGCGACAGTGAGCGCCGGTGCTTCTGTGACGCCCCCGAGCCACGGTGCGCCGCGCCCGGGACTGCTCGTTGAGGGGGCTGCCGCCATTGCGACTCTCGCCGGTGGCCTGCGGAGGGGCTCCGCGCAGGGAGATGTGAACGTGGTTGCCGGCGGTCCGCTGGCCGTGGCCGCCTGGGAGGGCCGCTTCCTCGCCGCCGGGCCGGCGGACGAAGTCCACCGCCAGATCGTGGCCGAGGGTCACTCGGTCGAATCGTTCGCCCGTCTCGACGCAGCCGGCGGCCTGGTCGCGCCGGGGCTGATCGACGCCCATACCCACCTCGTCTTCGCCGGCACCCGCGAGGCAGAGTGGCAGATGCGGGCCCGTGGCGCCGGGTATCTGGAGGTCCTCGCGGCCGGGGGCGGGATCCTCTCGACCGTGACCGCTACGCGTGGCGCGTCGGACGACGAGCTGCTGGCCGGGGCGCGCCGGCGTCTCGTGGAGATGCTCGCCGGCGGCACGACGACGGCGGAGGCCAAGTCGGGCTACGGGCTGGATGTGGCGACGGAGTTGCGCCTGCTCGAGCTGGTCGGTCGGCTGGCGGCCGAAGGCCCGATCGAGCTGGTGCCCACCTACCTCGGCGCCCATGCCGTCCCCGCCGAGTACCGCGACCGGCCCGACGGGACCGAGGGGTACGTTGCGTCGGTCGTTCGCGAGCAGCTTCCGGCGGTCGCCCGCCAGGGGATCGCACGCTTCTGCGATGTCTTCTGTGAGACGGGCGTCTTCTCCGCCGATCAGAGCCGCCGCATCCTGCGCGCCGCCGCGGACCTGGGTCTGGCGCTCCGGCTCCACGCCGACGAGCTTGCCCCATCGGGCGGCGCGGAACTGGCCGCGGAACTGGCCGCGACGCCTGGTGTCGGGCCGGCCGCCGGGCCGGCGAAGTCGTATTGCATCTCGGCCGACCACCTCGCCGCGCCGTCGGATGAAGGAGTGGCGGCGCTCACAAGAGCCGCGGAGGACGGCCATCCGGTGGTGGCCACCCTCCTGCCAGCGACGAGCTGGTTCCTCGGCCGGCACCACTTCGCGCCGGCCCGACGGTTTATCGAGGCGGGCATCCCGGTGGCCCTTGCCACCGACCTGAATCCGGGCACGAGTCCCACCCTCAGCCTGCCGCTGGTCATGTCGATCGCATGCGTGGAGATGGGCTTGACGCCGGCCGAGGCGCTGGTGGCGGTAACGATCAACGCCGCCCACTCGCTGGGCCTCAGCGCGGAGATCGGCTCGATCGAGCCCGGCAAGCAGGCCGATCTGGTCATCTGGGACGTCCCCTCGGTCGAGCAGCTTCCCTACTGGCTCGGTGCCCGGCTGGCTCGAACCGTCATCAAGCGCGGGCAGGTAGTCCTGCAGCGAGGATGATCGTTTCGCGCGGCGGCTGGGCTGCTTGCTACAGGTGCCAGGCCGATGTCGTAGTGACTGTCGAGGGTGAGCCCGCGGACACGCAGGGCGGCGCCGGCATACCGGGGCCCGTATTGGCGACGACCCTGCCCAGCCTGTTCGGCAGCACGAACGCCACGGTGATCGGCTGAGACGGGGCCTTCAGGCACCAGTTGCTCCACAGCATGCTCGAGTAGACCTTGCCGCCGGGCGTCAACGCGATGAACGGGTCGTGGCGAGCGACGCGGGCCGAGCCGGCGCCGCTGTCGGCTATCACGGAGCCTCCAGCCACCACCTGTCCTTCGGAAGTGCCTCGCAGGTAGCACAGTCTCCCGCCCGAGGTACTCGTATGGCTTCCGGTGAAGAAGTCGATCTCGGTTCCACCGGCGACGACGTGCCAGATCGTGACGGCCGCCACCTGCTCAGCGCCGGTGCACAGCGGCCCGGGCGTCGGAGAGGGAGCGATGGTGCGGACCGGCGTCGGCGACGCAGTTGGAACTGGCGTCCGCGAAGGCGCGAACGTCGGGGTCGGCGTCACGATGGGCGCGAACGTCGGGGTCGGCGTGGGGGTCGGCGAGGGAATGGGCGCCGGCGTGGGCGAGGCTGTTGCCGTTGCCGCCGGCGTGGGTGACGCCATGACGGCAGCTGTCATCGAGGGCGTCGGTGAAGCCGAACTCGTCCCGCAGCCCACGACAATCAGGGCGAGACAGAACGCAAGCGATCCCATCCACACGCCGCCGCTGCGTCGACGTCCGGCTGTCGCTGGGATTGTCATTGTCGTCCTCGAGCTGGCGGGAGCGATCCCGTCAGCTGCGTTTGCGACACTGCCGGGATTGGATTGTCCGCGAACTCGAGCCGATCCTTCCGGGTAGGCTCGGCTGGCGAAACCGAGTATCGAGGCTCGGGTCACCGACGCCCGCCCCGAAGCGAGATCGCCGTGCAATCCCGGCGAGCCCTGGCGGAGTGGCCGTGGGTCGCCTACAGCTTGCCGCGCTGCTCCAGCAGAACCGTGGTGAGCTCGGTGGGGATCGACGACGGCATCAGCGCCAGCTTGGACTGAGGGGCCGGCGGCGCCGAGACGCCCATCTCGTGGAGAAACTTGGCCAGCGCCTCGGCCGCGTCCGAGTCGTCGCAGACCGGCATCGGCACGACGACCTTGGCGTCAAGCTGAGCGACCAGCTCGGCGGCCTTGTTCGGAGGTAGCGCGCCCCCGATGGCGACGCAGGCGACATCGACGGGGCCGATGTCGGTGAGCTTGTCCTCGGTGAGCAGGTGGCCGATGTCGCCGAGGTGGATCACGTGGACCCCGTCGAGCTCGACGATGAAGGCTACGTTGCGACCGCGTTCCTTGCCGTGGTGCTCGTCGCGAGAGGTCTTGATGCCGGTGATCAGGACGTCCTTGACTTCGTACTCGCCCGGACCGTCCAGGCAGAAGGCCTCCTCCAGGCTGCCGGGCAGCATGGTGGAGCCGTCACGCGACGCTCGACCCTTGGCCTTGGGCAGCGGCGAATCGTCGGGATGGCTGTAGGTGATGATGTCGCCGGTGATCCCGCGACCCGTTGGCCCCACGATCGCTTGATAGGCGTCGGCCACGACGACCGCGTCTTTGCCGCGCATGCGTACGCATGTCCGCCCGTACCAGGTGAGTTCCATGGGGGGATTCTTGCACAGGTCCCTCCCCTGCCGCTTATCGCGTAAAGCGTCCCCCGGCCTCTCGAGCCTGTTGTCCGACCAGGGCTTGTGCCCCACAAAAGGAGGACCGGAGGCGCCTGCCCAATCGGCACCTCCGGTCGGAGGGAGGGAGGATGGAACGTCTCAGGAGGTCCTTTCAGTTCCCAGGCGAAAGGTATCTCCTGGACGTGAATGCGAGACCCGCCAGATCATTAAGAAATCGCAACACGGTGATCCGATCCAACACCGGCTGCGTGTGTGCCTCCGCATCGGAGGTGTCCCGAGGGGCGGCTGGCCACGGGCGCCTCGATCGACTCCCAGCGGTTGTCTGGCACAATTCCGGGATGAGACCGCACCTTCGTGGCCGGTCACGCCTCGCCCTCCTGCTGGTGCTCTCCGTCGTGGCGTCCGGTTGCGGATCCGCCGGGATTCCGACCGCTCCGTCGAGCCACTCGCCGTTGCCGCCGGCGACGGCAACGGCGACGGCGACCGCTTCGGTGCCCGCGACCGTGTCGGCGTCGACCGGTCAGTCCGACCAGGCCACCTTCGCTGCCATCGAGGGCCAGGTCCAGGCCATTCGCGAATTACAGCCCAGCGCACCCGTCACGCCGGTGCTCCTCGATCCCACGGAACTTAGGGACAAGCTGACCAGCATCAACGCCGCGCAGACCGACCACCGGGCGATGGCGAACGAGAGCCGGCTCTATGTCGACCTCGGGCTTCTGCCGGCCGGATCGTCGCTGGAGCAGATGGAGCTCGACCTGGACTCCAGCCAGGTAATCGGCTTCTACGACACCGACTCGAAGGGTCTGTACGTGCTGTCGGATTCGGGCGGCGTCGGTCCGATCGAGAAAGCGACCTTCTCGCACGAATACACCCACGCTCTGCAAGATCAGAACTTCGGGCTCGACAAGCTGGCAACCGATGCCGCCGACCAGGGCGATCGAGATCTGGCGAGAACCGCCGTGCCGGAGGGCGACGCGACGCTGGTGATGACTGAGTGGGAGAAGCAGAACCTCTCGATTCCCGAGATGCTCGCCATCGCCATCGACCCATCCGCGGCGGCACAGGCTCAGCAGTTCGACGCGGCGCCTGCAATCCTGCGGCAGACGCTGCTTTTCCCCTACGAAGATGGCGTGGCCTTCGTCCAGGGGATCTACGGCAAGGGCGGTTGGGCTGCCGTGAACAAGCTCTACGCCGATCCGCCCAACTCGACGTCGCAGATCCTTCACCCCGAGCTGTATGCGGCCGGCATCGAGCCGGTCGCGGTCGCAGTCCCAGCCGTGCCCGCCGCCCTGGCGAGCGGCTGGAAGCTGACCATGCAGGACACACTGGGCGAGTTGCAGCTGCGCATCTGGCTGGAAGGTGAGAGTCCAACCAATGCGGCCACGACGGCGGCCACGTCGGCTACGTCCGAATGGGGCGGCGACCGGGTCGGGCTGTACGAGGGGCCGGGCGGGGCATGGGCGGTGGCGCTGAAGACCGCGTGGCGAACGACCGCCGGCGGAGCGGGATTCCTGGCGGCGGCGTCGTCGAAGGCGGGGACCATGTCGGGCCCGACCGCGGTCTGCGCGGACGGGAGCGGAGTCGCGTTCTACGCCGCCTCGGATAGAGCCACTCTCGCCGCGTTCGCGACCTGCTGAGTCGCGCGGCACAGCGCCGCGTCGGGGCCTACATCGTCTCCGGAGCCGAGATGCCGAGCAGGCCCAGGGCGTTGGCGAGGGTCGTCTTGGCCGCCGCGACCAGCGCGAGACGCCCGGCCGAGCGGTCCGGCTCCGCCTCGTCGATCACTCGGGCGTCGCGATAGAACGCGTGGAAAGTCGTGGCCAGTTCCGTGGCGTAGGTCGTGATGCCGTGCGTTTCCTCGCTCGCCGCCGCGTCTTCCACCACCTCCGGCAGGCGGGCGATCTGGCGGGCAAGCTGCGCCTCCGGTGCGCCGGGCAGGACGCCGGCCAGCAGCCCCGCCAGCCGCCCGTCGTCGCCGGCCGGCGCGGAGATGCCCGACTCGGCGGCCTTGCGCAGGATCGACGCGATTCGAGCGTGGGCGTACTGGACGTAGTAGACCGGGTTCTCGCTCGACTGCTTCTTGGCCAGTTCGATGTCGAAGTCGATGCCGCTCGAGGCGGCGCGTGAGCCGAAGAACCAGCGAGCCGCATCCACCCCGATCTCGCCGAGCAACTCATCGAGGGTGATGAACTCGCCCGAGCGCTTCGACATCGCGATCTCTTTGCCCTCGCGAATGAAGCGGACCCAGGCCGTGAGGATTACCTGCACGTGGTCGCGATCGAAGCCGAGCGATTGAGCCGCGGCCTTGACCCGGGCGACGTAGCCGTGATGGTCCTCGCCCCAGATGAAGATGATGCGCTCGTAGCCGCGGCTGAACTTCTCGACCAGGTAGCCGATGTCGGCCGCGAAGTAGGTCGGCGCGGCGTCTTCGGTGGAGCGCAGGATGACGCGGTCCTTGTCGTCGCCGTACTTGGTCGACCGGAAGACGACCGCGCCGTCCTCCTCGTAGATGTCGCCGGCGGCCCGCAGTCGATCGACGGCTTTCCCGACCCAGCCGTCGTTGTGGAGCGTGCTCTCCGAGCGCCAGACGTCGAAATGGCAGCCGAGGTGGTCGAGGCTGGCCTCGATGCCGGCTCGAACACGCTCGGAGGCCCATCGACCGACCGCCCACGACGGATCTTCGCCGGTCTGCCGGGCACCCTCGAGGACTTCGGGCGGCAGGTCGCGCGCCATGTCGTAGACGTAGTCGCCGTGATAGCCGTCCTCGGGGATGTCGCAGCCCTCGCGGATGGCCACGACCGACGCGCCGAGGTTCTTGACCTGGCTGCCGAAGTCGTTGAAGTAGTACTCGCGCTCGACCGTATGGCCGGCGGCGGCGAGGACGCGGCACAGCAGGTCGCCGGTGAAGGCGCCGCGAGCGTTGCCGATGTGGAGCGGCCCCGTGGGATTGGCCGACACGAACTCGACGTTGATGTGCTCCGGACTGGCCACGGTGATGCGGCCCCACGTGGCCGTGTCCCGCAGGATCCGTGCGGCCGTGGTGGCGAGCGCCGAGTCGGACAGGCGGACGTTCAGGAAGCCGGGCGGCGCAACCTCGACCGAGGCGATGGGCGAGGCCGCGTCCGTTGCCGTCGTGACGACCTGGGCCGCGATGGCCTTCGCGATCTCGAGGGGCGCGCGGCGGTACGGTTTGGCCAGGCGCAGGGCGATGTTGCTGGCGAAGTCGCCACGGGTAGCGTCCGCTGGGCGCTCGATCGTGACCGGCGCGTCGTGTGGCTCGCCGCCGGCCGGGGCCGGAGCCTCGCCGGCCGGGGCCGGAGCCTCGCCGGCCGGGGCCGGTGTCAGGTCGGCCCGGGCGCGCGCCCAGGCGGCGTCGATGGCATCGCGGACCTGGGATCGCAGGCTGGCTGTGGCGTCGGGGCTCATCTCACGAATGGTAGCGAGCCCGAGGCCGTCACGTGGATACATGCCACGTGGATCGACCGAGTGAGCCGGCGGCGCCGTAGCGGGGTACAGTTGACCATCGGTCGCGATCGAACGCATTTGGGCCAGCGGAATCAAAGGAGCCGGGAGCATTGGAACTCAAAGGCAGAACGTGCACCCTTCATCCCTTCGCCGCCGATGGCATCGCGCTTGGCGGGAAGATCGATTTCGACAAGGTGGCCCAATCCTTGTACTCCGCGATTGAGGACGAGCTAGGAGCGGCCGGACTGGGCGTGAAGCTGGCCGGGCCCGGCGATGCGGACGCTGAGATCGTGATAACCGGCCGGTTCGTGCATGCCACGGCCGGCAGCCGCTGGAAACGCTATCTGGTGCCATTTCTGCCCGGTGCGGCCGCGATCGTCGAGGTCGAGGGAACTGTCGTCGACCGCGACATTCCGTTGGACGAGTTCCACGCTCTCGGAAAGCGGGGCCTTGGTCCGTTGGGCGGGTCGTCGCCGGCGATGATCGCCAGCGCCGCCGAGACGGCCGGACGGCAGGCTGCCCGTCAGGCGATCGCGATTCTCGTCGGGTCCTGAGGCAGCGCGCCGAGCCGCAGGTTGGGGCGGACGCCCGGCCGGCGGGCGCGGATGCCCAGCCGGCGGGCGAGGCCCAGGTCGAGCCGCGCGCCGGCCTCTTCCGGCGAACCTAGTACGGCCAGACCCAGTTGCTGATCTCCGGCGCGTCCTCGCCTTCGGCGCGGGTGTAGGCCCGGGCCTCGGTGCGCTTGTCCTGCATCAGCTGCCGGACGTGCGCGACCCTGGGTCCGAGGCCGGGGATGCGGTCGATGGCGTCGATCACCAGGTGGTAGCGATCCAGGTCGTTGAGCATGACCATGTCGAACGGAGTCGTGGTCGTGCCCTCTTCCTTGTAGCCGCGGGCGTGGATGTTGTCGTGGCCGTGGCGGCGGTAGGTGAGACGGTGGATCAGCCACGGATAGCCGTGGTAGGCGAAGATGATCGGCTTGTCAGTCGTGAAGAGTGAGTCGAACTCCTGGTCGGTCATGCCGTGCGGATGCTCGGTATCGGGCTCCAGCCGCATCAGGTCGACGACGTTGACCACTCGAACCTTGACCTCCGGCAGGTACTGGCGCATCAGGTCGACCGCCGCCAGGGTCTCGAGCGTCGGCACGTCGCCGCAGCAGGCCATGACTACGTCGGGCTCGCCGCCCTGGTCGTTGCTGGCCCAGTCCCAGATGCCGATGCCGCGGGTGCAATGCAGGATCGCCTGCTCCATGGTCAGCCAGTTCGGGGCGGGCTGCTTGCCGGCGACGATGACGTTGACGTAGTTGCGGCTGCGCAGGCAGTGATCCGTGACCGACAGCAGCGTGTTCGCGTCCGGCGGCAGGTAGACGCGGATGATCTCGGCCTTCTTGTTGACGACGTGGTCGATGAAGCCCGGGTCCTGGTGCGTGAAGCCGTTGTGGTCCTGGCGCCAAACCAGCGAGGAGAGCACGTAGTTGAGGCTGGCGATCGGGCGGCGCCACGGGATGTCGCGCGTCACCTTCAGCCACTTGGCGTGCTGGTTGAACATCGAGTCGATGATGTGGATGAAGGCTTCGTAGCAGTTGAACATGCCGTGCCGGCCGGTCAGGAGGTAGCCCTCCAGCCAACCCTCGCACTGGTGCTCCGAGAGGACCTCCATGACCCGGCCGTCGACGGCGAGGTGGTTGTCGCCGGGGATCATTTCGGCGTCCCAGGCCTTGCCGGTGACCTCGAAGATCGCCTGGAAGCGGTTGGAGGCCGTTTCGTCGGGGCCGAACATCCGGAAGTTATCGGGGTTCTTGGCCATCACGTCGCGGACGAAGGTGCCTGCGACATAGGTCGCCTCGGCCGTCGAACCGCCCGGCTTGGGCACGTCGACCGCGTACTGGCGGAAGTCCGGCATGATCAGCTCGCGCAGCAGCAGGCCGCCGTTCGCATGCGGATTGGCGCCCATTCGATGTCTGCCGTGCGGGGCCAGCGCCGCGAATTCGGGTCGGAACGTACCCTTCTCGTCGAACAGTTCCTCGGCCTTGTAGCTGCGCATCCAGGTCTCGAGCAGCTCGCGATGGCCGGCGTTCGTCCGAGCCTCGTCGATCGGGACCTG
>Ga0182011_10004325_pt1 | contig 11400 bp, 8 predicted proteins | sample 711E1DmetaG_FD_120481 | JGI IMG/M metagenome (GOLD analysis project Ga0182011, IMG submission 120481) | Permafrost microbial communities from Stordalen Mire, Sweden - 711E1D metaG | ecosystem: Environmental > Terrestrial > Soil > Wetlands > Permafrost | place: Sweden: Stordalen | collected... | reverse complement strand
GACGCAGGAGCGCTGGGCGTCGGAGATTCGCTGGCGCTTGAGCCGGGCGTCGCCATGGATCCGGCCGACGGGGAGGGCGAGGCGGCGGCAGTGCCGCCGTCCGGGAGCGGGATGAGGAGCGGCAGGAGCATCCCGATCCCGAAGCCGCCGGCACCCACGACGACGAGGATCAGCAGGCCCACGAGGACCGACGCGACCGGCGACCGGCGCCGCGGACGCGCGGCGGCGTCCTCCGGGACCGGAAGAACCGTTGGGTAGATGGTCGCGGGCGCGGGCGCGGCGGCGTCACCGCCGGTCCCGGGGGTTCCGTCCCCGCCGCTGTCGACCGCCTCAGCGGTATCGCCGGCATCGGGAGCGGCGGGTTCCGCGGGGACGAGTGCGCCGGCCGGAGCGGCGGCCGCGCCGGCGGCAGGGGTCGGGCCGGCGTCAGGGGCGCTCTCCGCAACGCCGGGGGTCGGGCCCGTCAGCGGACCCGGAGTCTCATCGCCCAGGGCCTCATCACGGAACCAGCTGGGCTCCTCGCCGGGCGGCAGGCTCCAGGCGCTCTCGACCCACGCCGCGGCCTCGGCTTCGGCGAGCGCCTCGGCCGCCGCGGCAGCATCGGGCTCGAGCGCCTTGCCTGGCGGGTTCACGCTCGCGGCGCCGCCCGGTCCCTCGGGATGGGCTCGCCTGCGACGGGGCTGGCGGGGCGTTGGCATCGGGCCGGATTGTACGGGCCGCGCGCCTCGAGCGCCGATCGGCAGGGTGTCGCCGCCGGCGGGGCGGCCCGGTCGGGCCCGTCGCCGCCCACCGCACGTCTCCGGTGCCGGGGCTCGGCGTGGCGCTACCCCGCGTCGGAGATCTCGAAACGGGCAAGACGGCGAGCCCCGAGAACGAACGCGACGGCCGTCACGAGCATCGCCAGGACGAGACCGGTCGCCAGCGTCACGTCGCTCGGCAGCGAGCCGGCCTCGGGACCCGCGATCCCGGCGGCGACCGCCAGCCCGTACTCGCGGATCGAAAGGAGCCGAGTCCCGGAGAAGAAAGACGCGATGAAGCCCTCCCAGAGCAGGACGTAGCCCAGCCCGGCGATGAGTGCCCGCCCCGTCCACACGGAGAGCGTCACGAAGACCGCCGTGTAAGCGACGACCGAGACCACGGTCCCCGCGAGCATGCCGAGGACGAGGCGCGGCTCGTCGAGCCCGACCAGCAGGAGCCCGGTCACGAGCACCGAGGTGGCGCAGATCATGACGCCGGCCGCCCCCGCCACGAGCATCTTGGCGAGCACGATCCAGGCCCGCCCAACCGGCTTGGCGAGGAGATGGATCACGGTCCCGTCATCGATCTCGGCACCGATCGCGGTCGTGCCCAGGATGAGCGCGACGAGCGGCACCACGGTCGTCAGGACGAGCGAGTCGTAGAGCTGGCGGGTGACCTCCGCAGGCGCGGCGAGCTCTCCTCCCAGGACCAGGATGATGGCAACGCCCGCCGGCGCGAGGCCCAGGAGCCCGACGAGAATGATTCGCCGGCGCCCGAGCAGGCCCCGCGCGGTGAGGTCCACCAGTGGGCCGAGGACCGACGCGCCGAGCACGGGCGCCGAGGGACGCCGCGGCAGCGGCGGGGGCGACGGCGCCGCCGCCGGCCAGCCGGGGACGGGGCGACGGCCCGCCGATGACGGCGAGCCGCTCACCGGCGCACCAGGTAGTCGAAGACCGACTCGAGCGATTCGTCCGCGGGGGCGAGCTCGAAGATCGAGACGCCCGCGTCCCGGGCGAGCACCGGGAGCTCCCTGGTGAAGGCGGCGAAATCGGTGGTCCGAACGTCGAGCCGGCCGCCGTCGAAGGCCAGCCCCGAGATCGTCGGCCGGCCGGCCAGCCGGCTCGCGAGCGCGCGATCGTCGGAGGTCCGGAGCGTGAACGAGTGCGGTCGGTCCGTCATGAGCCGGCGTATCTCGCGGAAGTCGCCCGATGCGGCGAGCCGTCCGGCAACCACCACGAGCACGCGCTCCGCGACGCGCTCCACCTCCTCGAGGATGTGTGACGAGAACAGGATTACTCGCCCTCGCCCGGCGAGCTCCCGGAGGAGGGCCATCATGTGGAGACGCTGCCTCGGGTCCATCCCGTTGAACGGTTCGTCGAGGACGAGGACCGCCGGGTCGTGGACGAGGGCGGCGGCGACCTTGGCGCGCTGGCGCATCCCCTTCGAGTAGGTCGCGAGCTCGCGATCGGCGGCCATCGAGAGCTCGACCGTCTCGAGGGCCCGGTCGATGGCACCGCTGCCGAGGGGGAGCCCCTGGAGCCGCGCGCTGAGGCGGACGAACTCGCGCGCGGTCAGGTACGGGAAGACGGCCTCGCGCTCGGGGACCAGCCCGACCCGCCGGTAGACCGCCGGATCGCCGAAGCTCGGGTTCCCGCCCACGGTCACGCTGCCGGCCGATGGCCGCAGCAGCCCGGCGATAAGGTGCAGCAGGGTGCTCTTGCCGGCCCCGTTCGGGCCGAGGAGGCCGGTCACGCCCGGTTCGAGGTCGAACGTGACGTCGTTGACGGCAACGACGTTGCCGTACCACTTGGCGACTGCGCGGACCGAGACGGCGGGTGGCGTGGCCTTCGCGCTCATGCCTCGATCCGCCGATAGCGCACCACGAGCACGACGAGCGTCGCGACCGCGACCAGAGCCGCGCCCGCGGCAAACAGGGCCGGATCGATGCCCGAGTTGGTCACGCTCGCGTTGCGGCCCGGGACACCGAAGGTCGTCGAGGCCAGCCCGTCGAGCAGCCCGTACGGATCCAGGAGGGCAATGTACCGGAGGGGGTCGCCCAGCCTGCCCTGGACCACGACGGCCTGCACGACACCGCTCAGGACCAGGAACGTCGCCACGATCGCCCCCGCCGAGAAGGCGCGGCGCGGGATGAACGCGGCGATCGCCAGGCCGATCCCGGAGAAGAAGGCGGCCGCGACGGCCGTGCTCACCACGATCGGGAGGAGCAGCGGCACGACCTGGTCGAGGCCGGACACCAGGTCGATCGAGGCGAAGACGATTCCGAGCAGGAGCACGACCTGCGGCGCGAGCAGGACCAGCGCCAGGGCGGCCACGAGCGCGCCGTACTTGGCAAGGGCGTAGTCGGACCGTTCCAGCGCGCGGCTGAAATAGAGGGTGAGGGCGTGGCTCCGCTGGTCCCGACCGAGCAGCTCGGGGGCCTGCGCGGTCACGAAGAACGCGATGAACGTCTGCACGTAGGTCAGGTAGTTCTGCGGCGTGATGGGGTTCACCCGTTCGGCGGCCGGTCCGGCAAGCGCCCGGATCCCGACGGCCAGGACCGCCGGGAGCAGCGTCAGACCCGCCAGCACGAAGGGCGCGATCTTGGCACGGCCGCCCCGGCCGATCCCGAAGGTCCACTTCAGCGAGTGGACGAAGAGCGTGGAGACCGCGTGCCGGCGACCCAGCCGCGGCCCGTCGTAGCCGTGATAGCCGAGGTCGAAGATCGAGCCGGTCCGGCTGCCGGCCACGAGGTCAGGCGGCACTGCCACGAGCGCCCACCTCCTCCACCTCGTCCCGGAACAGGTCCTCGACCCGGTGCCGGGCCGGCTCGACCCGGATGAGCGCGAGGCCGCGGGACGCCGCCGCGTCCCGGATCAGGTCGAAGGGAAGCTCGGCCTGGGCCCCGACGAGCACGCGGCGCGGGCCGTCGGCGTGCGCGGCGAAGCCGGCGGCTGCGAGGTCGGCGGCCAGCTCGGCGGCACCCTCGTCGACCTCGACGATGAGCGTGCCCGTGCGGCCGGTGAAGCTCGCGAGCGAGGCCGATCGGAGCAGGCGCCCGGCGTCGATCGCCACGACATGGTCGCACACGCGCTCGATCTCGCCGAGCAGGTGCGAGCACACCAGGACCGCGATCCCGAACTCGGTGCCGGTTCGGCGGACCAGGTCGAGCATCTCCTCGCGGCCGGCAGGATCGAGCCCGTTGGTCGGCTCATCGAGCAGGAGCAGGCGCGGGTCGTGGACCAGCGCCTGGGCGAGCTTCACGCGCTGGCGCATCCCGCTCGAGTACCCGCCGATCGGCCGATAGCGCTCCTCGAAGAGGCCGACGTGGCGCAGGACGTCGGCCGTCCGCTCCCGCGCTGCGACCCGCGGCAGGCCGCTCATCTCGGCGAGGTGAGCCACCAGATCCGTCGCGGTGAGGTCGGGCGGGAGAACGTCGTGCTCGGGCATGTAGCCGACGCGCTCGCGGATCCGGCTGCCGCGAGTCACGGTGTCGAGACCCATCACGGACGCCCGCCCGCTCGTCGGAGCCAGCAGCCCGAGAAGGATGCGCAGGAGCGTGCTCTTGCCCGCCCCGTTCGCCCCCACCAGGCCGACGATGCCGGGCTCGATCTCGACACTCAGGGCGTCGAGCGCCAAGACTCCTCCCCCCGGCCCCGGATAGCGCTTCGTCAGGTTCTCGGTCGCGATGAGCGGCATCAGGGCAGCAGTGTAGGTCGGCAGGTGCGCCGCAGCCGGGCAGGGCAGGAGGTCTTCGCACCGCCGCGTCGACGCGGGCGGTTCAGCTGGGCCGTGCCCACGGCGCGTCCGCCATGCGGTAGACGACGTTGCGGCCGTTCTCCACGCGGTAGGCGACCGCGATCGGCTGCAGGGTCGCCGCGTGCACCGCGAGGTGGAAGGCGGGGAAGGTCCCGGCGTCGGTCTCCAGCGTCCCGATCACGAACTGCATGACCTGGTCATCCGTGGTCCGCAACGTGAAGCCCTCGATCTGCCCCGTGGGCGCGTCGACCGCGATGACCACCCCGGCGGCCGTCATGTCGGCCGGGCCGCAGGCGGCGACGGCAAGCGCAACCGAGATCGCCAGCGCGAGGGGTGCCGCTCGCGGCGGCCGACGGGGCCGGAGGCGAGGCGCGCGCAACGTCATGCCGGCACGGTACAGCACCCGCGCCCCCGAACGGTACCGGCGCGCCGGTAGCCTGTTCACGGCGCAGCGTCCTCGCAGTGGCGCTACGCTGCAGGGAAACCACACGCTGGGCCTGACACCGGAGGAGGCGAGAACGAGCGAGATGATCGGCCGGGACCACGGCACGCCGAGCGCCCCCGGGGATGCTTCTTCGGGCGGGCGCAGCCAGTCTCCGCGGCGCGAGTTCCACGTGTCCGCGGCCGCCCGGGCCCGCTACCACCTCGACGACGCACTGTTCGAGCTCTCCGGCAACCTGATCCTCGCGAACCTCCGCGCCGTCCGAGGCCTGGCCGCCGACATGACCGCCCGTCGGCGCGCCGATGGCACGGCGAGCGCCCCGGTCAGTCCGGGCGAGCTCAACGCCCTCGGCCTGGTCGACGAGATCCTGCACGCAGTCGTGGGGATCTACCGAGAGCAGGAGGACCCGGAGGCGATCGACGACGCGCTCGACCACCTCGACGAGCTCGTCGGCGCGGACGCGGTCGACGCGACGCTGGCCCTGTTCACGGCAGGCTTCCCGCCGCTTGCCGTTCACCGCGGGGAGCTCACCGTGGCCGAGTACCTCGCCGGCGAGACCGACGGGACGCCCAACCGGGAGATCGCCCTCGAGGAGCTCACCAACTGCTGGCTGGCGAACGCGAACCCCGCCGCCGACCCGTTCCGGGAGCTGTTCGACGACGCCGACCTGGCCACCGCCACGCGCTACCGGGTCGTGATCGAGGAGCTCGGCCGTTTCTTCGCCGGCCGTACGCCCTTCGGGCCCGACAGCCAGGACCTGGTGACGATGCTGCGGGCACCGGCCGTGGCGGAGCCCGCCAGCCTAGGCGGCCAGCTGCGCTGGATCCGGACCCGCTGGGGCGCGTTCCTGGCCGCGGCGCTGGGCGACCGCTTCGCGGCCCTGCTCGACCGGCTCGTCACCGGCATCGACATCGCGGCGGAGGACGAGCGTGCCCTCTGGCTTCGCTTCCACGGCGGCCCCGGCGCGGGCGGAGCCGTGGAACCGCCCGACTTCGGAGGGCTCGACATGGAGGCGGAGCGGTTCTCCGAGGACAAGGCCTGGATGCCCCGCGTCGTCATCATGGCGAAGAGCACCTACGTCTGGCTGGACCAGCTCTCGAGGTCATACGGTCGCCCGATCCGCCACCTCGACGAGATCCCGGACGAGGAGCTGGACAGGCTGGCCCGGTGGGGCTTCGGCGGCCTCTGGCTGATCGGGCTCTGGGAGCGCAGCGCGGCATCCGAGCGGATCAAGCGGCTCCGCGGGAACCCGGACGCGGTCGCGTCCGCCTACTCGCTGCGCGACTACGTGATCGCCGAGGACCTGGGCGGCGAGAGCGCCTACGCGAACCTGCGCGACCGCGCCTGGGCGCGCGGGATCCGCCTCGCCTCCGACATGGTTCCCAACCACATGGGGATCGATTCGCGCTGGGTCATGGAGCACCCGGAGTGGTTCCTCTCGCGAGCCGACGCGCCATATCCCGCCTACAGCTTCACCGGCCCCGACCTGTCGGGCGACTCGCGCGTCGGGATCTACCTCGAGGACCACTACTGGGAGGCGTCGGATGCGGCCGTCGTCTTCAAGCGCGAGGACCGATGGTCGGGCGATGTCCGCTACGTCTATCACGGCAACGACGGGACCAGCATGCCGTGGAACGACACGGCCCAGCTCGACTACGTGCGCCCGGATGTTCGCGAGGCGGTGATCCAGACGATCCTCGCCGTCGCACGGCGCTTCCCGATCATCCGTTTCGACGCGGCGATGACGCTGGCCAAGAAGCACATCGAGCGGCTCTGGTACCCGGAGCCCGGCCAGGGCGGCGCGATCCCCTCGCGGGCCGAGTCGTCGATGCCCAGGGCGGCGTTCGACGCCGCGATTCCCGTCGAGTTCTGGCGCGAGGTCGTGGACCGGGTCGCCGCCGAGGTCCCCGACACGCTCCTGCTCGCCGAGGCGTTCTGGCTCATGGAGGGCTACTTCGTCCGGACGCTGGGGATGCACCGCGTCTACAACAGCGCCTTCATGAACATGCTGCGGGACGAGAAGAACGCGGACTACCGCCTCGTCGTCAAGAACACCCTGGAGTTCGACCCGGAGATCCTCAAGCGCTACGTCAACTTCATGAACAACCCGGACGAGAAGACCGCGGTCGAGCAGTTCGGGACCGGCGACAAGTACTTCGGCATCGCAACCCTGATGTCCACGATGCCCGGCCTGCCGATGTTCGGGCACGGCCAGGTGGAGGGCTTCGCCGAGAAGTACGGGATGGAGTTCCGGCGCGCCTACTGGGACGAGCGACCGAACGAAGCGCTCGTTGGACGCCACGAGTGGCAGATCTTCCCGCTGCTGCACCGGCGGCGGCTCTTCGCCGAGGTGCGCGACTTCCGGTTCTACGACGTCGTGGACGATGGCGGCCACGTCAACGAGGACGTCTTCGCCTACTCGAACCGGAGCGGGGACGACCGGGCGCTCGTCATCTACCACAACCGGTTCGGCTCGATGCACGGCCGGATCCGCCAGAGCGTCGCGTTCGCGGTCAAGGCTCCGGACGGCGAGAAGCATCTCGTCCGATCGACCCTCGCCGAGGGTCTCGGCCTCACCGACGCACCCGGTGCGGTGGTGATCTATCGCGACGTCCTTGCCGGCGTCGAGCACGTCCGGGAGGTCTCCGACCTCCGCGCGCATGGACTCCGCGTCGCTCTCGACGCCTACGCCACCCACGTCTACATGGGCTGGCGCGAGGTGTCCGGCGAGGCCGCGGCCGAATACCGGGCGCTCGCAGCCGAGCTCGCCGGGGCCGGTGTCCCCAGCGTCGAGGCGGCACTCGCCGAGCGGCGCCTGCGCCCGCTCCACGACGCGGTCGCGATCGTGATGAACGAGGGCCAGCTGCGCGACCTCGTCGATGCGGTCGGCGCGACCCTCGCCGGGCGCGTCCGGATCGCGTCCGGCGCCGACGTCGCGGGGCCGTCGGCGATCCCGCCGGCCGATCTCCCGGCAGCGGAGCTCTCGCCGGGCGAGCGCCCCACGGCCGGCGTGGAACCGCCCGCCACCCTCCCCGACCTCCATGCCATCGCCGCGAGGGCGGCCGCGCGCTGCACGGACGCCCTCCGCGGCGCCCGCGCCGCCACCGGTGCCCCGCTCGACGATGCCTCGATCGAGGCCCTGGCGTCGAACTTCGAGCGCCGGCTGCGGAGCGCGCTGATCCTCGCGACGGACCCGGCGCTCGGTGGCGCGCCGGAGGACGCGGCCGGCGGCCCCGATGTAACCGCCCTCTCCCGGGCGCGCGCCACCGTGGCCGAGGCGCTGCCGCCTGACACGGCGTCCTGGGGCGCGTTGCTCGGCTGGCTCGTCGCGGACGCCCTGGCGGGCGTCCTCGAGCCCGACGCGGCCGCACGTCGTGGGCGCGGGTGGTTCGATCGGTCGGGCATCGGCCGGGTGATGGCCGACACATACCGGTGGCGCGGCATGGACGAGGGCGCGGCGTGGTGGACCGTGGAGGCCGTCCGGCACCTGTGCGCCCAGCCCGGGGACGCGGCGCTGGCCGCGCCGGCGCCGCAGCGGGCGGGCCGGCTGGTCCGGGCCTGGTTTGCCGACGACGACCTCAGCCACTGGCTCGGGGTCAACCGCCACGAGGGGATCGCCTACGTGAACCGCGAGTCGTTCGAGCGCGCGCTCCGCTGGATCGTCGTCGTGGCGGCGGTGGATGGCGCGGCGGAGGGGGCCGTACCCGGCGACGCGGCTGCGGCGCGGGTGGTCGCTGCCGACGAGCTGGCCGCACGTCTCGCCGGGGAAGCAGCCGGCGTCGGCTACCAGGTGGGTCGGCTCGTGGAGCAGGTCACCGGCTGAGGCGGAGAAGCCCGGCGACGACGGGCGCCGCGGGCGAGCTCACGTCCCCTGCCGGCCGACGGTCGCGTGGCCCGGGGTCGCGCGACGAGGTGCTAGCGCTCGCGACGACCGCGTGCGGGCTCCCGCTCCTTGATCTTGGGCTCGTGGCCGGGGCGAGGCGGGCGCGGCACGGTGCCGGGCGCCATGTCGGGCCGGCGCGGCTCGGGCCCCCTGGCGCGGGCTGCCTCGACGCTCGTCGCGAAGGCCTTGGCAACCGCCGGCGGCAGGCTCCCGATCCACGCCGCCTCGATCTGCTTGACCCGCTCGGTCTCCTCGGCGCGCCGCTCGCGCTCCCGCTTGGAGTGCTTCGTCATCCGTTCCTCTCCTGAGCCGCCACCGGTGCCATGGCCTGACCGGGCTGAGAGTGTACCTCCCGTGCCCCGATCGGGCCGATCGGCTGTGAACGGGTTCGCGCTCGGGCGAGCGCGAACCCGTTGTCCCGGGGTGCTCCGTTTGGCCGGGGCGCTCCTTGCGGCCCCGAACCGAGCGTATCCTGCAGCGCATGTCCGGCACGCCTGGCCCTCCCATCGCGTTCGCGGCGTACGGCGCGCGCTCGATGACCGCGCCGCTGCGCGAGGTCCTCGTCCAGCGCCCGCGGGCCGCCTTCGGCCGGGCGTTCGACGAGCCGGCCCACGGGTTCCTGCACCCGGTCGACCTCGCGTCCGCACAGCGCGAGCACGACGCGTTCACGGGCCTGCTCCGCCGGCTCGGCGTGTCGGTCCACGATCTCGCGTCGGATGCGCCGCACCCGGACCTCGCCTACCCGTTCGACCCGCTCCTCGTCACCGATCGCGGGACGATCGCCCTGCGGTCCGGCAAGCCGACCCGGCGCGGGGAGGAGGCCGAGCTGGAGCGCTGGCTTGGCGCACGTGGCGTCCCGGCGCTAGGCCGGATCCGGGCCCCGGGCACGGTCGACGGGGGCGACACGTTCTGGCTCCGCCCGGACCTCTTCTGCATCGGGCGCACGCTTCGCACGAACGACGCCGGCGCGCGGCAGCTTGCCGATCTCATCGGCGGCGACGTGCGCGTCTTCGACCTGCCCTTCTGGCGAGGCCCGGCGGAGCTGCTTCACCTCCTGTCCGTCGTCTCGCCCGTGGCGGACGACCTTGCGGTCGCCTACCTGCCGCTCCTGCCCGTGGGCCTCTGGGCGCTGCTCCGCGACCTGGGCATCCGGCTGATCGCGGTCCCGGACGAGGAGTTCCGCACCCTCGGCTGCAACGTCCTCGCGGTCCGACCCGGCGTGTGCGTGGTGGCGGACGGCAACCCGGTGACGCGGCGCGGGCTGGAGGCAGCCGGCTGCGAGGTCCACGCCTTCCCGGCGCGGGAGATCGGCGTCAACGGCTCCGGCGGCCCGACGTGCCTGGCGCGCCCGATCCTGCGGCAGGCGTGAGCGACCCCGGGCAGCCCGAGGGGCGCGGCCCGTTCGAGACCCGCCTCGGCGCGCGGGAGCGCTCCGCCGTTGCCGCGGTCGATCCCGCGGCCATCGCCGAAGACCTCGTCGCGATGTGCGCGATCCCTTCGCTGACGGCCGACGAGGGGCCCGCCCGGGACGATCTCGCCGGCCGGCTCGCTGCGGCGGGCCTCGACGTCCGTTCCTGGGACGCCGACCCGGCGGGCCTCGCCGGCGATCCGGGGTTCCCGGGAATGGAGGTGGCACGGAGCACGCTGGCGCTCGTGGCGGGGCTGCTGCGGGGCGCACGACCGGGACCGCGGCTCATCCTGCTGGCCCACACCGACGTGGTGCCCGCCGGCGACCTCTCGACGTGGACCACGCCCCCGTTCGCACCGGACATCCGTGACGGTCGCGTCCGTGCGCGCGGCGCCTGCGACATGAAGGGCGGGCTCGTCGCCGCGCTCGCCGCGATCCGCGCCGTCGCGCGATCGCTCGGGCCGGCCGGGCTTGCCGGCGAGGTGGTGCTCGTCGGCGTGCCGTCCGAGGAGGACGGCGGCGCCGGCACGTTCGCCGCGATCCGCGCCGGATACGTGGGCGACGCGGCCGTGATCCCCGAGCCGACGCGCCTGGAGATCGTGACGGTCTCCGCCGGCGCGATCACGTTCCGCCTCTCCGTCCCGGGACGCGCCGCGCACGCGTCCACGCGCCGGGAGGGCGTCTCGGCACTCGACAATCTCGAGCTGCTGCACGCGGCCCTGCGCGCCGACGAGGACGCCCGGAACGCGACCGAGACGCGGCCCGAGATGCGGGCGCTCGGGCTCCCATACCCGACCATCATCGGCACCGTCCGCGGCGGCGAATGGCCATCGAGCCTGCCCGACCGGATCGTCGCGGAAGGCCGCTACGGCGTCCGGGCCGGCCAGTCGGCCGACGCTGCCGCGGTGGAGCTGCGCGCGGTCATCGCGCAGGCGTGCGACGCCGACCCGTGGCTCCGCGACCATCCGGCGGCCCTCGAGGTGTGGGGCGGTCGGTTCTCCTCGTGCGAGGAGCCCGCCGACCATCCCCTCCCGGTCGGGCTCGCGGAGACGGCCCGGGCCGTCCTGGGGCGCCGCCCGGCGCTCGTCGGCGTCCCCTACGGATCGGACATGCGCCTGATGATCAACGAGGGCGGCACGCCCTGCGTCCTGTTCGGCCCCGGCGACGTTCGGG
>Ga0182011_10004324_pt1 | contig 11405 bp, 6 predicted proteins | sample 711E1DmetaG_FD_120481 | JGI IMG/M metagenome (GOLD analysis project Ga0182011, IMG submission 120481) | Permafrost microbial communities from Stordalen Mire, Sweden - 711E1D metaG | ecosystem: Environmental > Terrestrial > Soil > Wetlands > Permafrost | place: Sweden: Stordalen | collected... | reverse complement strand
TGGCGCTCGACGCCGAAGTGCTGCTGCTCGACGACATCGGCGCGCACCGCGTCACCGATTGGGTGGAGGACACGATCACGTCGATCGTCACCTACCGTTGCGACAACCGCAAGGCGTTGATTGCGACCACCAACCTGCCGGAGCCGGATGCCGGCAGCGTGGCCACGCATAAGTCTCCGACCGGACAGTACGAATATCGCACCACCCTCGCCGAGCGCATCGGCGCGCGTGCGCGGTCGCGCCTGTTCGAGATGTGCACCGTGATCCGCATGCCGCTGATCGAGGATTACCGAATCCGAAAGGGCAAGCAGTTTTGAAGCGCCTGGCCGCTCTCCTGCTGCTCTTCGCGGCGGCGCTGCCGGCGCAGTTCGTGCAGGCCGTCGAATTCCCCTACTATCTCTACCCGCGCACGCTGTGGGAGCGCGAGCTGGTGTGGCTGAAGACCATCGGCGTGAGCACGGTGGAATTCTCGATTCCCTGGAATTGGCACCAGGTGGAGGCCGGCGAATTCGACTTTACCGGCCGCACTAGCCCGCGCCGCGACCTGGTGGCCTTCGTCCGGCTGCTGCGCCGGCTCGGCCTGCGCGCCTGGGTGCGCCCGCTGCCGGCGGACGTGCGCGCGCAACGCGCCTGGCTTAAGGCGCTGGAGACTGTGCTGGCCACTCAGACTGCCAGCCACGGCGGCCCCATCGCTTTCGTGGAAGGGCGCGCTCTGGCCATCGATGCCGCCGCTCCTCCCACGCCCGTGGCCGTGGTTTCGGCCACGGATCCATCCGCTTTCACGCGTAGCCGCCAGGCCCTCGCGGGGGCGGCCCGCGCGCTGCTGTGGACCGACGTGGAAGACGCGCTCTATCCCGCCGGCTGGGCGGCGAACCCTGAGTCGCTGCTGCGCAAGGGCGCGGTAGGGCTGTCGGGCGATGAGCGGCCCGCCACCGGCGCTCTGCGCCGCGATGCTGCGCTGCTCCGCAACTGGGCGCGCCTGTTCCCCGGCCTGCATTCCGTCGCCATGCCAAGCCCCGTAGGCGTCACAGCAGCCGAACTGGTCTCGCCCGCCGCCTCCGCCGTCAGCATTACCAACGCCGGAACAAAGCCATTTCACGACGATGTGCGCGTGCGCGAGCCCGGGTCGAAGCGCATCCTGGTGATCCCCGGCGTCTCCGTTCCCGCCGGCGAATCGCTGTGGCTCCCGCTGGGCGTTTCCATCGGGCCGGACGGCTTGTGCCGCGAGTGCACGAATTTCTCTGGCGCCGAGCACATCGTGTACGCTACGGCCGAGCTGCTTTCCATCGAATTCGAGAACGGCATCCTCGCCATGGAGTTCGCCGCCCCGGCGCCGGGCGAGGTGATTCTGCAACTGGCGCGCCAGCCGGTCGGCCCGTTCCTGGCCGCGGGCAAGCTGACGAAATTCGATTGGGACGACAAGACGCTCCGCGCGCGCCTCGCCATTCCGGCCAGCAGCGCCTCCGGCGACCGCGTCCGCATCGGGATAGCCATCGAAGCCCCCGACACCTCGGCGTTCTTCAACGACGCGAAGCGGTTGATCATCGGCCGCAAGAACGTCGTTTCCACTTCGTACTCGTCGGCGGAGGTGGCCGCGCGCTCGCGCCTGCGCTTGCCGGAAGGCTTCACTGCCGTGCCCACCGTCAAATCGCCCGAAGGAATTGACTACGAAATCGCGGTTCCCTCCGATGCGTTGCACGGCGATTGGGCCAACCTGGCGCTCGAAGCCGATGGCATGCCGCTGGGCCGCGCGCGCCTGCAACTGTTCCGGCCCGCCACCATCCGCATGATGGAAGCCATCCAGCTTCACTTCGGCTCGCAGACCGAGTTGACACCCGATCCGCCCACGGCGCCCATTGAGCCGAAAGCCGGCGGCAATCTGGAAATCTCCATCCGCAACAACTGGCCGCAGATCCGGACCTACAGCCTGGCGGCCGCGGGCGAAGGCCTGGAGTTTTTCCCGCCCAAGACCGAGATCACCGTGGGCGCGGAGGATGAGCGCCGAGTGTCGCTGCGCGTGTTCGCCGCCGAGGGGTTGGGCGGCGTGCGCGACTGGTATCTGCGCGTCGCCGATCTTGCCGAGCCCGCCTCCGATACGGACCTTCCCATGCGAGTGGTGTTGCTGCCGCGCGGCAGCACGGTGGCCTGGTCGGCCGACCTGGATGGAGACGGTTCCCGGGAATGGGTGCTGGAATCCCAGAAAGTCCGCGCCATTTTCTCCGGCCAGGATGGCGGCCGATGGATGGAATTCACGTGGAAGGACACCAACGTGAATTTTCTGCCCGAACAGGGCCTTTTCGCCGGGCCTGGGCCGGTAGAGGTTCGCGCCGTGGACGATGCCCTGGAGTTCACCGGCAAGGGCTGGAAGCGCACTGCCCGGCTTGCGGAGACTACGCTGACCATCGAGCAAAGCTCACCTCTTCCCGCGGATCGATTGAGTTCGGAAAAGCGTGGCGGGGCGACGCTGACCGTTGCGCGACCGGCGCCGGCGCGGGCGACGTATACGTTGAACTGACGGGGTGGTGTACACTGCGGACAGAGGGAGAGACCATGATTCGCACGGTAGAAGCTGTGATCGATGAGCAAGGCAACGTGCGCCTGCTTGAGCCCGCATTTCGGTGACCGCATTTCGGTGACAGGCTACGAAACCCCCAAATTACTGTGCCGCTGGCATTTGGGGGTTGCGTAGCCTGTCACCGAAGTAGGAGTTTGTCGCCGTTCACAGGACCAGCCTGTCGCCGAAATAGGAGTTCCAGTACCGGCCCAGGATGAGTAGAACTATGAACTCGCGGGGCAACTCCCGATACTAGTAGGTGGACGGAGCGATATGACATCGATCATCGAACGGATCTCAAGCGGCATTTACGAGAACGCAGTCGAACTGCACCGGGAGGAGCATCAAAACCTGGCTCGCTGGGCAGCCATGCTCCAGCTCCGGGAGAAGATTGCCGGCCTTCGAGAAGCGATCGATGCCAGGCACGCATACTCGCAAGAGCGATTGATCCGCAAGGCGGCGTAGTTCGTCTCTGTTACTTGGCGATGGTCGGTATAGTGCTGAAAGCGCCGGTGGCGTTGAAATTCAGGCCAAGCACGCTGATAAGCCCAGGGGATGGCGTCGTGAATTCCAGAGTGCCGCGCCGTCCCGCAGTGACCGATCCATACCGGTCAGCCAGATTAAAAGACCTGTGGCCCATGGCCGGGAGCGTGATGGTGTCCGACAAGATGACGCTGCCGGCGTCGTCGCTAAGGGAAATGGCCACGGTGACGGCTTTCGCGGAAATGTTCGCCAATGCCATGGCGCTGGCGGAACCGTTGGTATTGTCGAAGGGCACGACGTAATCGCCGGAATGACTGGTATCCAGGGGCACGTCCGCTTCCTGGTTGGTATTCCCCATCGCCTCGCTGAAAACGGCAAAGCCGCCTAGATACCCATTGGTTAACACCTGTGCCCACCCCGACAGTGTTGGCTGGCTGTTCGGCCCCGTGCTTTGAACCACCAGTTGAGCCCCTGGATTCACGATGCGGTCAAGCGTGGAGGCCATCAGAGGGCCGGCAAGCCCGGAGGACGATTGAGGAAAGTTCAGCGGCAAAGCCAGCGGGTTGCCGTTGTCGTCGAAGAAGTTCAGGCGCGCCTGAGCCGGCAACTGACTGGTGTTGACCAGCGTGATGGTGGTGGTCCAGTAACCCGCGGAAGCCAGGTGGGTGACTGATCCGGCACTGGTAAGACTGACGAGAAAGGCGTCGGCTTCTTCGACCGTGAACGACAACAGGCCGGCGACCGAAATGGTGCCGGAGCGGGCTGCGCCCGGGTTGGGTGCGGCCTGGAAGGTAACGCTTCCATTTCCATTCCCGGTGCCGCCGGCGGTGATCGAGATCCAACTCACGTTGCTCGCGGCAGCCCAAGGGCACCCTGTATTGACGGTGATGTTGATGGTTCCGGTGCCGCCTGCCACGCCGAAGGCCTGTCCGCCCGTACTGAGGGCATAGATACACGCCGCGGCGGCCGGCTGAGTAACCGTGACCGATGCGCCGCCAATCAGCATCGTCGCGCTGAGGGATGCGCCAGAGTTGGGCGCGACCACCAGTGTGACGGAAGCGGAACCGGTACCGGAGGATGCACCCGAGACCGTGATCCAACCCGGCAAGCCGGAGACTGCCCAGGGACAACCAGCGGCGGTCTTGATGCCGACGGTCAGATTCCCGCCCGAGACTGCGGCCTGCAGCGCGGTGGGAGAGACAGAGTACGTGCAAGGAATGACCGGCGTCAACAGACGGACGCGGTTGTTATCGAAGTCGGCGACATAAACTCTGCCGGCAGTGTCCACGGCGAGGCCGTAGGGATTGTCCAATTGGGCGCTGGTGGCCGGGCCGCTGTCACCGCTGAAACCCAGCGTCCCGTTGCCCGCCACGGTAGCAATCATCCGGCCCGAAACCTTGCGGATCCGTTGGCCGCCGGTGTCGGCAACGTAGAGGTTGCCCGCCGAATCCACAGCCAGGCCGTAGGGGTTATTCAACTGAGCGTTGGCGGCCAGGCCGCTGTCGCCACCGAAGCCTGGCGTCCCGGTTCCCGCCACAGTGGTGATGACGCCCTTCGAAACTTGGCGGATGGCGGCATTGTAAGTATCGGCGATGTAGAGGTTCCCGGCAGCGTCCAAAGCGATGCCGGAAGGAGCGTACAACTGGGCGCCGGTAGCCGGGCCGTTGTCGCCGCTGAAGCCCGGCGTTCCGATCCCGGCTACGGTGGTGATCGTCCCGGCGGAGACCTCACGGATGCGATTGTTGGCACTGTCGGCGATATACAGGTTGCCGGCAAGGTCCACCGCGATGCCGGAAGGAGCGTACAACTGGGCGCTGGTGGCCGGGCCGCCGTCTCCGCCGAAACCTGGCGTTCCGTTGCCCGCCACAGTGGTGATGACACCGTTCGAGACCTTGCGGACCAGGTTGTTCAAGCTGTCGGCGATGTACAGGTTGCCTGCAGAGTCGATGGCGATGCCGGCAGGACTGGCCAACTGGGCGCTGGTGGCCGGGCCGTTATCGCCGCTGAATCCCTGCGTGCCGTTCCCTGCCGCAGTGGTGATGACGCCGTTCGAGACCTTGCGGATCACGTTGTTCGAACTATCGGCAATGTACAGGTTGCCGGAGGGGTCGAGGGCGAGCCCGTACGGATTTGACAACTGGGCACTGGTGGCCACGCCCTTGTCGCCGCCGAAGCCTGGAGTCGTGTTTCCCGCCACGGTGGTGATAATCGCGTTTGAGACTTTGCGGATGCGGGAGTCGCCAAAGTCGGCAATATACAGGTTCCCGTTGGAATCCACGGCCACCCCGGTGGGAGAGTTCAGCTGGGCACTGGTGGCAGGCCCGTTGTCGCCCAGTGATGCGCGGCCCCCCGCCACGGTGGTGATCACCCCGTTGGAGACCTCGCGGATACGGTTGTTAGCCGTGTCGGCGATGAAAAGATCGCCATCGGAGTCCACGGCCACGCCGCTCGGAAGGGCCAGCTTGGCGCCGATGGCCGGGCCGTTGTCGCCGCTGAAACCCTGTGTCCCGTTTCCCGCCACGGTGGCGATCAAGCCGGCCGAGACCTTGCGGATGCGGCTGGTATCCGTGTTGGCGATGTAGAGCGTTCCGGTAGCGTCCACGGCAATGCCGAAGGAACTGCCCAGTTGGGCCTTGATGGCTGCAACATTCTCGCCGGTTGAGGTGCCGCCCCCTGCCACGGTGGTGATCACCCCGGTGGAAGAGACCTTGCGAATGCGGTGGTTCAGAGTATCGGCGACGTACAGGTTGCCGGCGGAGTCCACGGCGACCCCGCTGGGATTGGACAACAGGGCGCTGATGGCCGGGCCGCCATCGCCGCCGAAACCCTGAGCCCCGGCTCCCGCCACCGTGGTGATGACGCCGCCCGAGACCTCGCGTATGCGGTTGTTCATCGTATCGGCGATGTAGAGGTTGCCGGTGGAATCCACAGCGAGGCTCCCGGGGGCGTTCAACTGGGCGGCGGTGGCTGGGCCGTTGTCACCGCTGAAGCCTGTCGTCCCGCTGCCTGCCAGCAGGGTCAAGACGCCGGTTGCGGCGTCTAAACGTAGGACGCTGTTCTCATAGACGAAGAACACGTTGCCGGCCTGATCGGCCGCGAGATTCCGAGGTGCGTAGCCAAGGCTGGCTGAAGTACCTGGAATATTGACGGGCAGCGCGCCCCCGGCAAAGGTCGATATAGCGTAGGTTTGGGCCCATGCCGCGGCACACATACCCACTGCGAGAAAAACAGACAGCAGACGCATTTGGTGGTTAGATGAGCCAACCGTACGGATAGTGACAAATTTCTGTTGTGAGGCTCAGCTCACTGGACCGAAACGGTGACGCCGTTCTGGCTGGGGTTTCCGCCGATCGATACTACAATCGGCAGTGCGCCCGACGGCGCGTTTGCGGGGATTTGCACGTTTAGCTGCATCATTCCCGCTACCAGACCCGGCGCCTCCCCGGCGTAGGCGTATTGAGCCGGCTGGCCGTTGATGGTCACCGTGACACCCAGTAGCGGCGCCGGCGTCACTTGCGGAGGCGGCAAGGTCGCGGTGGTGATCGCGCCCGTGACGCTGGCCGGGTTGGTCTGGCCTTCGCCCGTCAGGTACACCTGTACGATGCTGCCCTTGGCGGCGGGGTTCTTCGGCCCATTCACGATGTTGTCCTGGTTCAGGATGGCGCCCGGACCGCTGCCAGAGGCATCCTGGGTGAACAGTCCTGGGGCCGTTCCCGCCACGGTCAACGGGTACGCGTTGGAAGTCTGGTTCGAGTACTTGATCCACACCGAAGGTTGGGCTACGGGCGCCATCTCATACGGCACCACCGCCGAGAGTTGGATGCTGCTGGCGTAAATCATGGGTGCGGGGGTGCCGTTGAACAGCACCTGCACACCGCCGATGGTGGTGGCCAGCTTGCCGGTAGCCGGGTCCGTGGTGGCATATGCAGGGGTGGCCGGTCCCATGCCAGTGCCAAAGAGGGTAACCAGCTCGCCTGGGGACACCGCCCCGGTGGCGTAGCTCGCCGCGTTCGTCACCGCTAGGATGGGGGGTAGCGCCGTCGACGTGGATGGCTGAGTGACCTTGACCGAGATGCCCGCAATCGAAATGGTGGCGCTGAGGGACGTGCCGGAGTTGTTGGGAGGGGCTGCCAGGGTAACGGTAGCGGAACCCTCGCCGGAGGATGCGCTCGAAACAACGATCCAAGCCGGTAAACCCGAAACCGCCCAGAAGCAGGAAGAGCCGGCGGCTTGGATGCTAACCGTAAAAAAGCCGCCCGAGGCGGGAGCCAGCAGCGAGGTGGATCCGACAGAGTACATACAGGAAGCCTGCGTCAAGACACGCACGCGGTTGTTCACATAGTCGGCGATGTAGACGTTGCCGGCAGAGTCCACGGCGACCCCTGTGGGTTGGTACAACGCGGCGTTGGGGGCCGCGCCGCCGTCGCCGCTGTAGCCCCCCGTGCCGGTCCCCGCGATGGTTGTGATGACGCCGTTCGAGACCATGCGGATGCGGTTGTTAAAGGTGTCGGCGATGTAGATATTGCCGGCGGAGTCCACCGCCACGCCAAGGGGTTGGTTCAACTCGGCGCTGGTGGCCGTGCTGCCGTCGCCGGCAAAGCCGGATGTCCCGTTTCCCGCCACGGTGGTGATCTGCCCGCTGGACGCCGATACCTTGCGGATGCGGCTGTTAACGGAGTCGGCGATATAGAGGTTGCCGGCGGAGTCGACGGCCACGCCTACGGGCTGGTACAACTCGGCGCTGGTGGCCGGGTTGTTGTCGCCGCCGGGGCCATACCCCCCGTTTCCCGCCATCGTGGTGATCTGCCCGCTCGAGACTTCGCGGATGACATTGTTGCCAAAGTCGGCGATATAGATGTTGCCGGCGGAGTCCACCGCGACCCCTTCGGGAGTGGCCAACTGGGCGCTGGTGGCCTGGCTGTGGTCGCCCGTGTAGCCCGTCGTCCCGTTTCCCGCCACGGTCGAGATCAACCCCTTCGAAACCTTGCGGATTACGTTGTTTGCGGAATCGGCGATGTAGAGGTTGCCCGCGGAGTCCACGGCCACCCCGTAGGGTGCGTTCAACTGGGCTCCGGTGGGCGGTTGGTTGTCGCCGCTGTAGCCTGGCGTCTGGTTCCCCGCAGCGGTCGAGATCAGGCTGTTCGAGACTTTGCGGACCACGTTGTTGCCGGAGTCGCTAATGTAGAGGTTCCCGTTAGAGTCCACTGCAACCCCGAAGGGACCGTGCATTTGGGCGTTGGTGGCCGGGCCGTTATCGCCGCTGAAGCCCGACGACCCGTTTCCCGCCACGGTGTAGATTGTGTAGGTCTGGCTGAATGCGGACCCGGACAAAGCCAAAGCGAGGAGAATAGCAGGCGGCAAACGCATTTTAGACACAGCTCCTGAAGCAAGTTGCGTAGCTGGCCAATAGGTTAACACGGCACAAATGGCGGAGGCTCATGTTCGCCATCGCGGCACGAATCGGGGGACGCGCGCGCAATAGGTCTCGTATTCGGCGCCGAACCGGTCGCGAAGCTCGCGCTCCTCGATGCGTACGATTACCAGCACGCTCGGGATTCCCACGACCCAATTCACGTAGGAGGCCAGATTGTTGGCTATCAGCGTCAAAGACGCCATGACGAGCAGGACCTCTACGTAACGGGGGTGGCGGAGACGAGAGTAGATGCCTTCGGTCAGGAGCGGCTGGGGACAACGATCCGGCACCAGCTCCGGGAGGCCGCCCAGGGTCTTGAAGCGCAGGTGGCGGGAGATTTGGAGGCGCAGCACGATGGATGCCGCCAGAATGGGCACGGCCCAGGCAATCAGGATGGCGTTGGTGCCGAAATCCACGGCGAGCAGAGTCTTCCGCAAGAGAAACACGCTGGCCGCGTATGCCGCCAGCACGGTGTAGTGGATGGCCAGGGTACGGCGCAAGCCAATCCGTCTCCAGAACCGCACGAACGGATGGACCAGAAACCAGAACAGGACAGCGCCGGGCATGAACATCAACATCAGCAGGGCCAGAACGTGTCGGAAGGTGTTCATCACTGTGCTCTTGAGGCTCTTTGCTCCTCGCCCCAGATCAGCGGGTCGGGACCGGAGAGTTGCCGGAATAACCGGTAGTTGGCGCGCGCCTCGTCCGGCTTGCCTTGCTTCTCCGCCAGCAATCCGCGCAGGTAGTAAATGCGCGGGAAAGAGAAGGGGTCGAACAGGCTCACGCCGCCGGCGGAAGGGATGGGGTTGAGACGCAGAAGGGGCGCGGCCTCCGCGGCGCGGCCGGTTTCAAGGCAGGTCCAGGCCAGCATCACCGGCAGGCCGGGATCGCCCTGCGGGTTGGCGCCATCGTAGAGTTGCTTCAACAGCGGCGATGCGGGCTGGAATTGCTGGCCGAGCAGGAGCGCGTAGGCCAGTGCGAAATCCTCGAGAGGACCTTCGGAGGCGTTGGGGAAAGCCCGCTCCCCGCGCACGGACCACTCCGTCGAAGAGGCCTGAGGCTGGGCCAGGAAGCGCGCCACCATGGCTGCACCGGCGGAAGAAGGGCCGGCCAGGAGGGCTCCTTTCTGCGCCAGTTGCGCGGCGGCGGCGCGGTCCCCCATCACCAGGCTCCATACGGCGAGCTGGGAATAAGCGCGGGAGGCGATTTCCCGTAAGGGGCCGGTTTCGGCTCCACGTGCGAAGGTCTCAAGAGCCTGCCAGGCGGACTTGCGCCGGCCGCAGACCCAAGCCCATTCGGCCTTGCGGTAATTGAGGACGGGGTCCTTGGCGGCCTCACGGGCTTGCATGTACTGCTGGGCGAGGGTGTCGGCGCCGGCCCCATCGCCGGTCATGAGACGCGCCATCGCGGCCTTCCACAGATCGCCGCCGCTCTGGAAGTTGGGGTCTTTCCTGGCGGCCTGCAAGTAGAGGCTTTCGGCTTCGTGCAGGCGACCGGCCATCAGGTTGACGTCGCCTTGGGAGTCCAGTGGATTGGCTTCCGTGGGGCGCAACGCCTGGTAGCGGCGCAGCGCGTCCAGCCCGCTGTCGAAACTGCCGGCATACGCGGCGGCATAGCCGAGCTGATTCATCGCATTGACGTCTTCCGGCTCCACTTCGAGTAGTTTCCGATACGACGAAACGGCCTCCTGGTATTGGCGCTGGCTCATCGAGGATTCGGCGAGCGATCTCCAAGTGGCGGGATCGTTCGGCTCCAGCCCGGCGAGCGTGGCGAGGGCGCTTTTGCGAGCCGCGAAATCGCCATGCAGGTTGGCGGCTTCCACCTGGAGGCGCGCGCGCTCCGCTGGCGGCATGGCGCCGGCGTGCGCCAGCGCCTGGGCGAGCAGAGCCTCGGCGGCGGCGCGGTCCTGCTGCTGGGCTTTCAGTTGAGCCAGCATGCGGTAAGGCGGTCCGAAATTGGGGTCGGTGGCGATGGCCTGTTCCAGATTCTGCGCGGTGGCGGCGGCGGTGTCCGATTCCTTCGCCGCCACGTATGCCTTCAGCGCGGGCACGCTGTTGGTGCCGAAAGGCGCCACGCCCCTCGAAACCTGGCGGGCCAGCTCCGAGGCCACGGCGAACACGTCGCCCGCACCGGGGTGCCGACTGGGCCCGGCGGAAACCGCCTTGGTCATCTTCCCGGTGCGTGGATCTTCGAGGGTGAGCCGCGCCGAGAGCCTGCCTTGGCGCACGGAGTACTCCCCGTAGCCGAATCTGGTAGCGCCGGAAGCCAGCGCCTGAGTGTGTTCGGCGGAGATGCCCGGTGCCGAAACGGGGTGTGGTCCGAGCACCCGATCCAGCTCGTGAAGCTGGCTGGAGGGGATGGCGTAGACGCCCGGGGCGCCGGCCAGCTCGGCGGTGACGATTTCGGAGAAGGCGCGCCCCATCCAGTCGTCGGCAATGCTGGGACCGAGGTTCTCGAAGCGCAGTATGGCGATGCGTTCGATGCGTGGTGCGGGTGGTTGGCGGTGGCAGGCGCCGAGTAGCAAAGCCGCGAGCGCGAGGAACAACCGTGGGGCAGACCCCCTGGTCTGCGGCCGACGCCCTCGTCGGCCTCTTCGGCATTGGAAATGGCCGGCCAGGGGGCCGGCCGCGGACCAGGGGGTCCGCCCCACAAGTGCGGGAAACCTACAGTACACGCGGCTCCAGGGCCAGCAGTTCCTTAAACTCCGGCAGGTCGCGCATGGTCTGGAAGTCGGGATCTTCCACCATCTTCTTCTTGTCCTTGAATCCTTCTTCCAGGGCTTTCCTCAGATACTGAAATGCGAGATCGTTGCGGCCGGCCTGGGCGTACAACTTGGCCATATGGAAATGGAACTTGGCGCGCTCCTCGACGTTGCGCTCCTCGAGCAGAACGCCATAGCTGCCGTGGGTCTCGAAAACGTTGGGGTCGAGCTTGAGTGCCGTCTGGTAGGTCTCA
>Ga0182011_10004323_pt1 | contig 11406 bp, 12 predicted proteins | sample 711E1DmetaG_FD_120481 | JGI IMG/M metagenome (GOLD analysis project Ga0182011, IMG submission 120481) | Permafrost microbial communities from Stordalen Mire, Sweden - 711E1D metaG | ecosystem: Environmental > Terrestrial > Soil > Wetlands > Permafrost | place: Sweden: Stordalen | collected... | reverse complement strand
GCCGTCGCGAGCGGTCTGGTGGATGTGGCGATGGTGGTGGGCGTGGAAAAATTTACCGACGTGGTTGGTCCGGAAGTGGAAGCGGCACTGGCAACGGTGACTGATGGCGACTTCGAGGCCATCCAGGGCCTGACTCCGACTGCCCAGGCGGCCATGCTGGCACGCCGTTACATACACGAGTTCAATATGCCTGTGGATGGATTGGCAGGCTTTGCACTGACTGCCCATGCCAACGCGGCTGGCAACAAGAATGCCATGTTCCGCAAGGCCATCAGCCTGGAAGCCTATCACAAGGCCGAACTGGTCAGTGACCCGCTCAATATGTTCGACGCGGCTCCCAATGCAGACGGCGCGGCCGCCTTGATCCTGACGCGGGCGGATCTGCTGCCGAAGGATTTTCCTCACTCGCAAGTGCGGATCGCAGCCTCCGCCAGCGCCTCGGATACTCTTGGCCTGCATAACCGGGCTGACCCGCTCTGGTTTGCGGCGGCGCAGGTCTCGGTGGAACAGGCGCTGCGTAAGGCCGGTTTGCAGCGGGAACAGGTGGACTTTTTCGAATATCACGATGCTTATTCGATCTTTGCAGCACTCAGCCTGGAAGCGGCCGGTTTTGCCCCGGCCGGGCAGGGTTGGAAATTGGCCGCGGATGGCTCGATCGGCCTGACCGGTCAGATTCCATGCGCCACGCTGGGCGGCTCGAAGGCGCGCGGCAACCCGGGCGGCGCCACAGGGGTGTACCAGGCGGTCGAAGCGGCGAGCCAGTTACAGGGTCGGGCGGGTTCGAACCAGATCGCGGGGGCCAAAATTGCCATGATCCAATGTCTGGGCGGCCCGGCCGCCACGGCGGTCACGCATATTTTGGAGAAAGTAAGGGATTAGTAATCAGGTAATAAGGTAATCAGGCAACTTGATAGTTCCTGATAGTCCCCCAGAATAGAATTACGGGGCAAGGTTACAAGGAGAATCTCTATGGAAATTGCACGTCATTGGCGACTTAAACAACAACGATACGGATTGGTGGGAGAAATCTGTCCACATTGCTCGGCCAAAATCTTCCCACCACGGGATGTCTGCCCAAATTGTGGGGGCGAGGCTAAAACGAGTTTTGCATTCAGCGGAAAAGGCGAAGTATTTTCGTACACTACCATTTACGAAGCCCCGGCTGGCTTCGATGATAGCGCCCCTTATACGGTGGCGCTGGTCAAACTGGAAGAAGGACCGCTGGTAACCGCTCAACTGACCGACATGGGCAGCCAGCCGGTGGAGATCGGCATGCCGGTTGAGATGGTGACACGCCGCCTGCGCCAGGATGGGGATGAGCGCGGCATGTTGATCTACGGGTATAAATTTCGGCCAAGGATGTGAACAAGGGAAAGAGAAAAGAGAGAAGAGAACAGAGAAAAGTTTAGAGCGCCTTCCGGGAATGGAGGGTGCTTTTATATCCCATTAGCGTGCCAGAATATAGAAAAGGCATTTTTTCGGGGTGCGCGCAAGGGCGATTACAAAACAACGAGGGATAAAAACCGGATAACCCCCCACTACTGGGCTGGGCCACGGGCTGCGGCACCATATATGGGGAATTCTTGGTGTCGGGTCGGCGGTTTGAAGGAATTGATCCTCCGGAAAACGAGGAATAAATGGAGATTCTGGTTGATTTTTAAGCATTTTTTGCGAAAATAATCAAGACTGGGGAGAGGGGGAGAGGAAAACTTTCACCACGATCCCGCGGAAGATCAGCGCGGGACAAGTTCCCGCGGAAGAGCACCATCCGAATTTCCAAAAGACATCTGTCAGAGGAAAGTTGTTGACTCCGGTTTTGAGATGTTGTATAGTTATCTCAAGATGTGCTTTATGGGTAGATTATGAGAAAGGGTCTCGCAGTCCCGCTGCTGTCCCCTACGCTGCGCTCCGAGATGCAACGCGTCCAACTATTCTGTTTGTCCGTAAATTGAAGAAAATGACGAGGCCCGTGTTCCTCAAAAATGCAGATATTCTGGCTACATTGCGCGAAGTAAATGCCGGTACAACGAAGCCGCTCTGGTTGTTTGGAGGAGTGGCAGTCGATTTCCTGGCAGGCCAGTGGACACGCCCGCATGGCGATATCGATCTCAATACTTTTGCGGACTATCGCGCTGCCATCACTCAGGAACTTCATAAAATTGGTTACCGAACATCGGATTCTGGCTGGCTTACAAACTGGTATCAAGATAATAGCGGTCGAAGACTTGAAATTGTTTTCCTGGAACGAAAAGCTGATGGCACAGCGGCGTTACATATTCACGAAGGGGATGCCATCGGTACACCTGGACTCTATCCGACTTTGCCTGATTATCTTGATCCAAACAGATTTGCAATCCTAGAGGGCGTGAAATTCCGCGTTTGCAGTCCGGCCGGGGAGTGGCTAGCGCGTGCCAATGGCTTGGATGTTGTCGGTAAGAGAGATCAAGAGCCGAAGCTTGCGCATGATCAACAAATCCTCGAGACTCTTCTTTCCCAAAAAGAACTTATCTATCTCCGATCTATTTTAGCAAGCTGGGCTACCGATTAATCTCATTATCAATCCCCAAAGGTGTGATGTTCAAGAGGCGAAGGGGAAAATGGATTAAGCCCGACAATTTGCGGGAACCCTTGAGAGGTTTCCTATGCAAAGTTTTTATCCTTTTGCAGGCAATTATCATACGAGTAGGATACAGCTCCCTTTGGGGAGGCCGCGTGATCAACCATGTCGTTATATAACCAGCTCGATCATTCCTGTGGGATATTTCCGATCTACGGGTATAAACGCAGGCCGGAGCTGCAGTCAAAAAAAGTGCCGACGCTGCAAGCGCCGGTGGGAGCGATGGGATCGATAGAACCTAGTGCAAGCAAGCTGGAAGCCTGCGCGACCGTAAGTGCCTTCCATTAGTCAAGAAAGAACGCTCCGGAGGTAACAGCGGTTGGTCAGATTAGGCGTACAATGAGCGTGTTTCCGTGTGATTCTCCGTCCAGATCAGTACAGGAATTCCATCGGTAAACTCATGAGCAGCAGCCTCGATAAGATCAGAAAACTAAACCAGCAGGCCTGGGATTTAAGCAAAAAGGATGGACCGCAAGCATTCCAATTGGCCCAAAAGGCCCAGGGCCTGCTGTCGACATGCGCGGAGGCCGAGCCAAGAGACGTATTTGAATGCCTGAAAACTCAGACCTTTTGCCTGGACATGCTGAGCAGACAGGAGGAAGCCCTGGAGATTGCATTACAGGCCAACCTGCTGGCGCAACAAATCGGCGATAAATACCTGACCGGCTCGATCCAAAGTTTATTGGGGAGGATTTACTGGCATATCGATGATTATGCCACTGCGATGGACTATTATCTCAATGCCCTGAAATTGGTTCAAACGGAGCAACATCCCGATCTAGAAATCTCGCTGATCAACGGCCTCGGGATGGTTCAATATGGGCTGGAAAATTATGCCGAATCGCTGGGATATTTCAAAGCCTGCCTGGAAAAGGCGACGGAAGATGATATCACCGGCCGGGCGGACGCAAACAATAATATTGGCTATGTCCTGCACTTGCTAGGGCGCGACCGGGAGGCGGTGGAGTACGCCGGGACGGCGCTCAGTTTGTTTAATCAGATAGGAAATTATGTCGGGAAGTTGCATACTCTGCATTCGTTGGGCGCAATCCATATCGCCCTCAGAAACCATGCAATGGCCATGAAATACTTGCAGGAGGGCCTCGAGTTATCCCGCCAGAACAACAGCCAGCTACTCGAGTTGACTTTTATTGCAGAAATAAGCCATGTTCATCAGATCGAGGGCAGCCTGGACAAGGCTGAAGAAGAACTGCTCAAAGCTTTGCAAATCGCCGAAAGCATAAATTCTCTCACCAACGTCTCTTTAATCCACGAGCGGCTGATTGGAATTTATAAGGAAAGACAGGATTTTAAATCGGCGCTGGAGCATTTCGAAGCCTTCCACGCAGCTTATAAAAAGATATTCAACGATAAATCCGACCGGCGGATCAAGAACCTCGAAATCCTTAATCAGGTGGAGAGCGCCCGCAAGCAGGCAGAACTTTATCGCGAATTAGCCGGTACCGATTCGTTGACCAAGCTCGTGAACCGGCGGCAATTTCTGGAAGTCGCAGAAGCTGCCGTACAACATTTGAAAAGCGAGCAGGGCCAGCTGGCGATCATGATGCTGGATATCGACCATTTCAAGAATGTGAATGACCAATACGGACATAAGGCCGGGGATGAGGTCCTGTCAACCGTCGCGGCAAGCATCAAGCAGTGCCTGCGTCCGGGAGACGTGGCGGGACGCTACGGTGGCGAAGAGTTTGTGGTCCTGGTGAGCGGCGCATCTTTAAAACAATGTCTCAAGATCGCTGAACGAATCCGCCAATCAGTCGCGCAACAGACATTTCATATAGGACAGGCAGTCACTGGCGTGACCATCAGCCTTGGTGTGGCGTGGATGAATCCTGATCGAATGTTTCCCCTGGAGGGCTTGATCAACTGTGCAGACCAGGCCATGTACAGCGCCAAGCGGCAAGGCAGAAATCGGGTGGTTGCCTGGACGGAAAACGAGAAATCGATGGAGATGGGGGAAATGGACAAGCCCAGCTGATCCGATGATCTGATCGAGGCGAGCTCTTACGGGGAGACTACGCGAGCCCCTGCGGGGAAGGCTGCGGGATCAGCAAATCGGTTGGGCAGCCAAGAGGAAGATTCATTCCAGCGGTTAATCCGGCGGTGAGAGAAACGACTTAAGCACCACAAGAGCTTGCTCCGGTGGGGCGGACTTGCACAAAAAACCGGCTCCGGCGGCATGCGCCGCCCCGGCATCCTCCGGATTCAGACCGAGCAGAATTACTTGTAAATCCGGATACGTGTTCCGGAGCAAAATGCAGGTTTCTGGTCCAGGGACACCGTGGATGGACCAGCTAAGCAGCAACAGGTCCGGGCGGGTATCTGCCAGTTTTTGGATCAGGTTACCAGTATCGGCGGCTTCGTCAATGGTCTGAATACCCAGCCTGCGAGTAAGCAGCAGGGCCAGGGCCTTGCGGAAAGCCGGATCCGGGTCTGCGATCAGGATTCGTTTCATATTTACCTCGCCCCCAGTTTACGCCTGTCAGTAGGATAATTCGCCTGCCTTAGGGCGGGTTTTAGCCTAGCCGAATGGACAGGTAACAAAAAACGGCGAGGCGGGTCGCCGCTCTTTGTACAGAGGCGGAAAAGTCAGACCAGCTTTTGCTCGATGGCCATTTTGACCGCTTCGACCCGGCTGTCAACCCCCAGCTTCTGGAAAATATTAGAAATATGGAATTTGACCGTACCCAGGCTGATGAAAAGTTTTTCGGCAATTTCGTTATTGTTCAGCCCTGCCACCATGCCCTTGAGGACGTCGCGTTCGCGTCCGGTCAGTTCGTTGCCCTGGATATGCGGTTGGGCGCCCGCATTGGCAAGCACCTGGAGCGCTTCCGGGGAAAGGGTTATGCGCCCGGCATAGGCTGACCGGATGGCATTGCCCAGATCGGCAGCAGTCACATTTTTCTGCAGGTAACCATATGCGCCGGCTTGCAAAGCACCCTGAACCATGTTCTGCTCGGAGAAGCTGGTCAGGGCAATGATCTTGATCTGCGGGTATTTCTGGTGGATCTCACGGGTGGCAGTGATACCATCCATGCCAGGCATCATCAGATCCATCAGGATGACATCCGGCTTGTGCAAACCGGCCATCTGGACGGCTTCGGCGCCATCCGAAGCTTCGGCAACCAGCTCCAGGTCTTTATTGACCATCAGGAACTTGCTCAAGCCGCTGCGAACAACGGCGTGATCGTCCACCAAAAGGATACGAATGGTTGTCATGCTTCGCCTCGCGTTTCTATTTTGGAAATGGGAATCAATTCATCTTCGTTCCATTCCAAGCTGACCAGAGTACCCTGGCCAGGCCGGCTGGATATCTCAAGATGAGCGTGGATGGCATCCGCACGCTCATGCATGATGCGCATGCCCAGGCTGGTGGGCCGGATGGCGGTCTGATCGAAACCGATGCCGTTGTCTTTGATCTCCATGTGAACGTCGCAGCATTCCATAATTAGCTGGATCTCCACCTGGGTGGCACGGGCATATTTCATGATGTTATTCAGGCTTTCCTGGGCCACCCGATAAAAAGCGACCTTGACATTCGGAGGCATCTCATAATCGCCGGTCACGTCCAGGCGGACGGGCAGGCGGGCGCGCCCGATCACGGCTTCGCTGAGCTGCTTGATCAGGTCGGGGAAACGGGCCTGGGTGAGGGCGGCCGGGCGAAGTTCGAGCAGCAGGGTGCGCATCTCCGCCAGTGCGCCGCGCGTGAGTTGGCGCAGTTCCTCGGTGGACTTGCGGGCTTCGGCTTCATCCATGGCCCAAATCTCGGGCAACACTTCGGCAATCAGGCTGGCGGAGAAAAGCGTCTGGGTGACGGCGTCGTGCAAATCGCGCGCCAACCGGGAACGCTCGGCGGTGATGGCATCCTCAACCGCCTTGGCTGCCAGGGCTTCCTCCGCTTTCTGGCGGTGTTCGATCTCATTCACAAGCCGCAGATTTATTTCGCTCAACTCGCGGGTGCGTTCTGCAACACGCTGTTCGAGGGTGAGGGTGTATTCGGCCTCCTGGGCGGCCAGCTTTTCGGCGGCCAGTTTCTGCTCGTTGATATCTTCGATCGAACCGACCAGGTATTGGGGTTGTCCATCCGTATTTCTAACCAGGGCATAGGTTATGCGCGCCCAGAAAACATCGCCATTTTTTCGTAGATAGCGTTTTTCCATGCGCAGGCTGTCGCGTTTGCCCGCCACCAATTCCTGGAACTCTGCCATACCGATCTGGCGGTCGGCCGGGTAGGACAAAAGGGCAGCATTAATCCCGGATAGCTCCTCGACAGTGTAACCCGTAATGCGGGCGGCAGCCTGGTTAACCGACAAGGCGCGCCGGTCCAGTGACATCATTGACATACCGACCGACACGTTATCGAACATGGCCCGGAAGCGTGCTTCTGAATCCTGTAAATCTGCCAGGATGCGTTTTTGTTCACTGATGTCGATGACCATTCCGACCATGTAGAGCGGTATGCCGGCGCCATCACGCACCACGCTCATGGTGATATGGGCCCAGAAGACCTCGCCATTTGTTCTAATATAACGGCGTTCGTCCGAGTAATATTCACTTTTTCCGTCCAGGAGTTCCTGGAATTTTTCATTCGATTGGGGGTAATCCTCCGGAAAGGTTGCAACCGCAGGCGATATCCCGATGAATTGTTCACGCGTCCGGCCAAACATGCGGCAGATGGCCGGGTTGGCGTCGATGATCTTGTGATCCAGGCCCATGATGCCGATGCCGACCGCGGCGGTTTCGAACATGGCCCGGAAAGTGGCTTCGGAATGTTTGAGTTCTTCGATGGATGGAGCGGGAAGTTTGAGGCTTGTTTTTTTGGAGGGCACAGGGATCACCTTTGCAGAGTAGAGAGGATTTTACCCCATTATCTAATCGAGGCAGCCGGAAAACCGCGGCAGTTTAGGCCTATCCAACTGGACAGTCCAAAACTCTCCCTCCGGCAGGGGGAGTTTTCCTCGATCCAGTTTATTATAGACAAAGTTGTCATTCGGTAATGAAAGGAGAATATTCCATGGCACTCAATTATCAAGAAACAGGCTCAAATTCTTCCTCAGCCTTTGTATTCGTACACGGTGGTGCAGGAGCGGGTTGGATGTGGCAAGCTCACATCGAGCAGCTGACCGATTTCCATTCCCAATTTCTCGATCTATCCAGGCATGCTCAGGAAGGAAAGAAAGCAGGAGTTGTACAGGTGAAAAAGATCAAGGAATGGCTCGACATTGCTCGAAAAGCAGAACCCCGTAAGATGGAACAATGCGGCAATACCACCTGTTTAACAACCGCATGAATTGAAGGTTGTCAACAAGATTGTTGACAACCTTCTTATGCCCGAACAGCCGATTTCTTTATTCAACATTTTGGCCCATATACCGCTGAAAAAACCGGCAAGCCAAAACACGAACTCATTTTCAGAAAGGATTATCATGGAAACCTCCAAAATGTCCGTTCAATCAACAGCCGGTTCGAGTAGCCTGCAACACGTTATGCGAAAGCATCCCTTGCTTGCCTTCTTTGTCATGGCGTATGCCATCTCCTGGATACTGTCGATCCCCGTCATTCTCTCACAGTGGGGCATCCTGTCCAACAGTGATTTGGTTACCATGATTTTCTTCACGATCAAATCGTTTGGACCATTCCTGGCTGCCTACATCATGATCCGTCTAATCGATGGGCAAGCCGGCTTGCAGCGCTGGCGGCAGAGCATCCGGCAGGTGCGCGCCGGCTGGCAGTGGTATCTGTTCATCCTGCTAGGCATTCCGGCGCTGGCCTTGGTTGGGATCACCGTCCTGCCAGGCGCGCTGGCGAGTTTTCAGGGTTTCCGGCCGAACTTCTTAGTGACTTACCTGGTGAGCTTCATCCTGATCTTCTTTGGAGGTGGTCCGCTGGGCGAGGAACCCGGTTGGCGCGGTTTTGCGCTGCCCCGCCTGCAACCGCGCCATGGCGCGCTGCGGGGGACTCTGCTCCTGGGTGTCTTGTGGGTTGGCTGGCACCTGCCCGACTTCCTGACGAGTGCCCAAAGGTCCGGGCCCGGCACCAACTTTGTCACCTTATTTACCATCAACTTTCCTATTTTCTTCCTGATGGTAATGGCGATGGCCGTCATCTTCACGTGGGTATCCAACCACACCCACGGCAGTTTGTTCATGCTGATTCTTCTGCATGCCAGCATCAATACCTTTGGCATCGTGCAGCCGCTCTTTACTGCAGCGAGTGTGATCAAGACAGACCTGTTCATGTGCATCGCCTTTGCGGTACCGGCAGTGCTGGTCCTGATCCTGACGCACGGCAGGCTGGGTTACCAGCCGGTCGGGGAACAACCAATTGGATAAAGAAGATATTTCAACAAAAAAGACTGGGATATGCGCCAATCGAATGAAAGGATAAATGCTGATGCACCGCAAACAATTGACCGTTTTCCTTAGCATGCTGGCTATTTATGCGCTATGCGCCTTTGTTTCATACGCCTTCTTTTTTAAGCAAATGGCTTCGGCGGCCGGTATGCCAATGCCGGATACAGGCATGTCACCCCTTGTGCTCGGGCTGGTCGACGCCGGGGTTGTCCTTGTGGGGTATGGTCTGCTCGGCCTGGCGGCGTATTGGTTTGCCCGCAAGCTGGGCCTGCCGGGAATCTACAGCGAAGATGGCAACTGGAAGAGCTGGTTCGTGCTCCCATTGGGAATAGGGATAGCCTGCGGCTTATTAGTCGTGCTGGGGGATACCATTTTTGCACCCATCAATGGTGTTGGGCATTTACCGCACCCGCCATTCCCGCTCTCCATCAATGCCTCACTCAGCGCTGGAATAGGCGAGGAAATATTGTTTCGAGGGCTGGTGTTTGGATTATGGGCCTTTCTTTTGAACTGGGTCTTGCGCCGCTTCAAGGGACGGACGCTGGCGCTATGGATCGCCAATATCCTGGCAGCCCTGGCATTTGCCGCCGGACACCTGGAGACGGCTGTCATCCTGACCGGGGCGAAAAGTCTGGCTGAACTGAGTCCCATCTTGCTGGTGGAAGTCTTTTTGCTCAACGGCGTCGTCGGAGTGGTCACAGGGCAGCGGTATATGAAAGATGGCCTGGTGGCCGCCTTTGGCGTGCATTTCTGGTCGGATATGGTCTGGCACGTGCTGTGGGGATTATTCGCGTAATATCAGACTCTTATTGATATTGTAATAAAAACCTGTCCACCCGGATAGTAAAAACTCCTCCTTCGACGGGGGAGTTTTGTTGTAAATAAACCTATCATTGGAATAAGAAAAATCCTCAAGGAGAACCGAGATGAAACTCTTTATAAAAATCCTGCATATCACCCTGACCTGCTTAACCCTCTTTCTGACGCTGTCCGGTTTTGCCGGTGGTGTCGGGCTGCTCGCAAAGTTTAACGCCCCGCCGGTGAGCCAGTTGGAAGGCTCCCTGTTCAAGGATTGGACGATCCCCGGTCTGAGTCTTTTCCTGATCGTGGGCGGGAGCGCCCTCTTCGCAGCCATCCTGCTGCTGCGCAAAAGCAAGTACGCCCTCCTGGCTTCGGTCACCACTGGAATCATCATCATGTTCTTCGAGTTTGTCGAGGTACTTGTGATCGGTTCGCCAGCCGGGATTGCACAAACGCTGCAAATTTTTTACTTCGGGCTGGGAACCGCGATCACGGTTGCATCCATGGGGCTCTGGTTCATCGATCTATCCATCTGATCGCTGTTTTCGACAGGCATTCGATACACAGTGGAAGAGCTACCCGCATGAAAACAAGCAAAACCATCCTTCTTCTGGGGCTTTTGATCGTTCCAATGGCCCTGCTGGCAGCCGGGGTGGGCGATAGGCGTCGCGCTTGATCTTGGCATACTCGTTTACATTCTCTGGGCACATTGGCCCGCGCGAGCATGCTGGGCTATTAGCAAGAATCTTATCAATTGTAAAGGAGATCAAAATGAATGCTAAAACTGAAGGTACTATCGCAATAATCGCCGCGTTGCTTGTCCTATTCAGCGCAATGTGGGATGCGCGTATCTCTGCGGCCATATCGGTTCTTATGTTAGTGGCACTCGGTATCTACAAATTCATAAAAAATTAGGTCATTCCCGTTATGCATGATTCAAAAAGAGCACAGCCATTCCTGGCCTCATAGAAAATAAAAATCAGGAAACAATACACAATGAATAATTCTTCGAATGACCTTACGAAGGCTTTCAATGAAGTCAGTGCAAGTTCGATGGGCGGTGCACCATTCTTGATTTCCTATGGTGCTACCTTCCTTATCACGGCTATCCTATCCTTTTTTATCCCCAGGGCTACGGCCGCGCTGATTGCATTGTTTCAGGGCGGCATAGCTTTGCCTATCGCGTTCTGGCTGGAACAAAAAATGGGTATAAAACGCATGACACCTGACAATCCATTACGGTCTCTTTCGGTTCAGATGGCCATGTCACAAGCCCTCGGACTGCCAGTCTTGATTCTTGTTTACAGCCTTAATCCGCTCGGCATACCCCTTGCACTGGCTTCATTGGGCGGCATTCATTTCCTCCCATATGCATGGCTTCATCGAACCCGCATCTACATTTATTTTGCAATAGCAGTTTCCATGGGTGCCTTTGTTATTCAACTCTGGCTTGCAAAGAATGCATTTTCTTATATTTTGCTATTTATTGCGGTCGCATATTGGATCACAATGCCGTTTATTTATACGCACGCTAAAAAGCTGATCAAAGATATCGCCTGACAACCGGGTGTGAATGAATTTTTTGATTGCCCTTTGCAAATAAGCTGAAATGGAGTG
>Ga0182011_10004322_pt1 | contig 11411 bp, 8 predicted proteins | sample 711E1DmetaG_FD_120481 | JGI IMG/M metagenome (GOLD analysis project Ga0182011, IMG submission 120481) | Permafrost microbial communities from Stordalen Mire, Sweden - 711E1D metaG | ecosystem: Environmental > Terrestrial > Soil > Wetlands > Permafrost | place: Sweden: Stordalen | collected... | reverse complement strand
TTCCCACATTCCCACCGCCGCGACGACTACGAACAATCTATGAAATCATTCCAATAAGGAGCCGTCAAAGCTGCCCGCCGCAAACTCCTCCTTCAGGCTCATTCCTGGATTGGAAAAGACTGAGGTACTCAGTGACACGTTCTATCTTTTTAGCAAATCAACCGGTTGGTTGACGTCTTCGATGCGGAAGTAGGGGGCGAGCGCTGGGTGGCGCTGAGTGATCGCGCGGTACATCTCCCACGCCACGCGGCGGTAGCTGAAGTGGCCCGCAACGCCCGAGCGCAGTTCGGATATGTAGACTGCCTCGCTGAAGTCCATCTTGAAGATCGCTCTCATGCGAGTGCCGAGGGGCAGTAGGTAGGCAGCGTCGGCACCGAATTCCGTGGCACCACCTCCCACCCATGACGATGAAGCCGTCATGGATGGGGCACCCTGATCTGTGGCTGACACATTGCGGAGGCTTCGGTATGCGGCGTGGGCCGCATTCATTGCGGTGGTATAGATTTCGGCCAGTCCGCACTCGGCGAGCGTGGGTTGACCTGGGCAGACGGGCGTCTCGTAGCCGTGCAGGTCGGTGTAGGGCTGAATGAGCTGCACGCAACGGCGATGGCGGTGCATGTCGCGGAAACCGCCAATGTCCATAAGGATGTCGAATTGTAGGCTCTGACCGGCGGAGAAGGCGCGGGGCAACTCGTCGTGTGGGCCGCGGTGCTTGATGCCGAGAGCGACAATCTCTGCTATGCGGGATGCACTGAGCGCGGAGATTGTCCGCTGAATCTGTCGCCACGAGTAGTGGCTCTCGGCGTAGACGAGCGATGTAGCAAGTTCAATCTCCAGCGTTGCTGAGGCATCGACTAGGTCAACGACCGGGGCTGACTCGATGGGCTGGTCAGCCATCAGTTCGGCGGAGGCGGCGCGCAACTCGGTGCGCGTGGCGATGGCGTAGGCGTTGGGTGCGGAGTACTTGACCAGCGTGGGCGAGGTCTTTACCTCGCGCAGCAGCGCCTCGGTCAGACGCGGGCGAAGCTCGGGTGCGATCAAGCCGATCTCGTCGCAGAGTCTGCGCGCCTCGGTGTGCGTGACGTTCCACGCGGGCGAGGCGGCGGCGGTGCGGAGCCGCTCACCGAGGCTGCAAACCTCGGCGAACTCGCTGGCCAGCAGTCGCGAGATCTGCCCTTCCAGCGTCCGCGCGCTGACGATCTGACCGAGCGAGGTGTTGGTTGCCAGCGGCAGCAGGTAACGCGCAACGTCGAAGGCGCGGGCCTTCAGTGTACGGACGTACGCGTCGTCCTTCATCTCGGCAGGCTGCGGAATTGCCTGCTTCAATGCCTCGAGCGTTCCGGCACTGACGCGTTCGTAGGCGGCAAACAACGCCTCGATTGAAGCCGTGTAGCTGGCAGTGCGATCCCCTAGCGCAGGCGTGAACCAGCCCGACTTACGGAAGTTCTGGTAGCGCGTCGAGCGCTCCTGTCCGTCCCAGCGCTGCTCGTCGACCAAGGTGATCGCGGCCAGCAGCGAGAGGCGTTCGATGGCGAACGGAATGTGCGCCAGATCGGCAATCGATCGATGACCGTACTGAAAATAAAACGTGTTCAAAAACTCTTCGGCACGCTGCGAGCTGATCTCGGCAAGAGACTGCTTCATGCTGAGCGAGGAGCGCGAATACTTCGCCATGGCGTAGGCAAGGACTTCGGGATCTGCGCCCTGAATGGCGTAGACATCGGTCTGGCTGGCGACGCTGTCGGAGTCGACGACTGGCTTCAAATCGGAGGAGGTTTGTTTGTCTGGCATCTCCTAGCAAGGATATTCCATTCGTGGTGTGGAATGCGGAGAGCTTCAACAAAACTACAAATACCGCAGAACAAGCGCGAAGGCTACGCAATCGTTGGATAAACGAATCGGTCGGGCTTTCAGCCCTCGATTTTCTCCTGCCAGCATTCATGGGGTTGCGCCCCATGCTGTTATAGAGCGCGCCGTTGGCGCTTTGCAGTCGTGCCTGAGCAAGCCCGATAGTCATCTACGGAGATTCTGGTTGCGCCAGTTCTGGTTGCGCCGAATGACGAGCAAGAACAAACAGGGGCAAGAGCAACCCAGCCGTAGAATATCTCTATGGATGGAACGCGGATTGACAAATGGCTTTGGGCGGCGCGCTTCTTCAAGACGCGGGAGCTGGCGTCCAAGGCCTGCGAGATGGGCCGGATCGAATCAAACGGAGTGCGCGCAAAGGCGGCGCGCGAGGTGCGCGTCGGCGATCAGTTGCAGATCAAAAACGCAGCCGCAGAGTTTGCGGTTGAAGTGCTCGTGCTCAGCCAGCAGCGCGGCTCGGCGACGATCACACAGACTCTCTACCGCGAGAGCGAGGCCAGCATCGAGCTGCGTCGCAAGGCCGTCGAGGAACGTCGGTTGCTCGGCCCAATCGCTAGCGCGCCGATCTCTTCTGGCAGACCCACAAAACGAGATCGCCGCCTGATTCACAGCTTTAGTGGCAAGCGGTGAATCAGGTGGCGATTTATGCGTCCCACCCTTGCGGCAAGAACAAGAGCGCATTCAAGCTACAAGTGCAACACGGTTGATTGCGTTTGATGGTGCCCAGTATTTTTTGAAGTCGCCATTGTGCCAATTTCCGCAGACGCTCGTTGGTTTCCTGAAGGCTGAACCGGCCCGGTTCCCGGAATGCCAAGGCTTATGGCCCTACAAAAAAACTGAGCGTGGCAGGCTCTAAAGGAAGGAGCCATGCCACGCTTCAGAAGATCAAGCAACAAGCCGCATCACTAGTGTCCGGTTAGATATCGAATAGATTCAGTTGGTTGGCACAAGTCGACTGGTTCATTTTGTACGGGGATGGCTGAAGAGCGCATGAAAGCTCGGTTTTCTCGAAGATTGAGACCGACATAATCTGTAGACAAGTGTAGAGCGAGGCATCGAGCTTCAGTTCCTTCTTGACGATGGCGATCAGCACATAGGTGGCTATGGCGCACCCAATCTGGCTTCTCACGGCGTTCTCGCTGGTGGCGATGAAACGCTTGATGCGCAGGTGCTGTTTGATCCATTTGAAGAACAGTTCGACCTGCCAGCGGCTCTTGTAGAGCGCGGCGATGGTCAGGGCGGGCAACGCGGTGTTGTTGGTCAAAAACACCAGCGTCTTGCCGGTCTCAGGATCATGGAACCGAATGCGGCGAAGATGCTCGGGATAGTTCTTGGCCGAATAGTAGCCGTTCAGCAAGATGCGTTGGTCGCAGATGATTCCACTGGCCCGGTCCACGGGAAACGAGTACACGCGCCGCGCATCCATGTTCTGCTTGGCGCGGGTGACGAAGAAGGCTCCGGCCCGGTGCATCGCGTACAGCCGCATGAAGTCCAGATAGCCCCGGTCCATGATGTAGAAGCTGCCTGCCTCGACAAGAAGAATGTCGAGCACGTTGACATCGTGCAGCTTGCCGTCACTGATGTGAATGAACGCTGGAATCGCGCCGCGCAGGTCCAGCAGCGTATGTAGCTTGATGGCCGCCTTGGTGGATCGAAACGGTGCCCAGTCGAACAAGCTCAAACATAAGTCGATGGTGGTGGAGTCCAGCGCGTAGACGCTTGTGTCCAGGTCCAGCACCGAGGCATTCTCGGCATACAGCGCTCTGGCGTGGGAAATCAGCCGCAGGGCCAAAGCGTGGTAGATGCGCCAGTCGCGCTGGTTCAGTGCGTCGGCCAGCGTGGAACGGGCTGGCGGTGCCGCAATGCCCATGTGAAAAAGCTTGGACTGGTTGGCTTCCAGGCACACCTCGATGTCGCGCAACGACTCGCGCCAGGTGAGTTGAGAAAAGGCCATCACGCGAAACAGATCGGCGCACCCGAGCGTACGGACTCCCACGTCGCCCTTGTGCCGTTCGATGATGCGTGCAAAGGTCTTCCACGGCACAAACTCCATCACCTGCGCAAACAGCGTCTTGCCCACGTTCATGCGGCACTCCCGGTCGTTGAATCCCGAAAGCATCGCAAATATGCCACACACAATTCAAATCGTGGACACCCTGAAATCGCTATAAACCATACTTGGCACTGATCTTGCAGGCAACTCAGCTAATTTAAACCGGACAGCAGTGATCCGAAATAATAAATTCATGCTAGGTGTGGGCGTGCTTGGAGCTGGCGGAACCGCCGGAGAGGTGACGCTGCGAGAGGTGATCCCCGGCGATGACGCCGTCGCGGATGGTGATGATGCGATGGGCAAACTCGGCGATGTCCGGCTCGTGGGTGACGAGAATGACGGTGTTGCCTTGCGCGTGGAGATCGTCAAAGAGCGCCATGATCTCGTCGCCGGTCTTAGAGTCGAGGTTTCCTGTGGGCTCGTCGGCGAGGATGATGGAGGGCTTGTTGACCAAAGCGCGTGCGATAGCGACGCGCTGGCGCTGCCCACCGGAGAGCTCGTTGGGTTTGTGGCTCATGCGCGCGCCGAGATCGACGGATTCGAGGACGGATTTTGCGCGAGCGATGCGCTCGGCAGCCGGAGTGCCGTTGTAGATCATGGGCAGCTCGACGTTGTGCAGAGCGGTAGCGCGGGCCAGCAGGTTGAAGGTCTGGAAGACGAAGCCGATCTCCTTGTTGCGAATGCGGGCGAGTTGGTCGTCGTCAAGCGAGCTGACATCGTGGCCGTTGAGCCAGTAGCGTCCCTGAGTGGGCGTGTCGAGGCAGCCGATGAGGTTCATCAGTGTGGACTTGCCCGAGCCGGACGGGCCCATGATGGCGACGTACTCGTTGTGACGGACGCGCAGATTTACGCCGCGCAGAGCGTTGACCTGCTGGTCGCCCATCTCGTAGGTCTTCCAAAGATTGCTGGTGACGATGACCTCGCCTGGGGCAGGACCGGCGGCGTTGTCGAGGGTGGGATCGGGGGCGGTTTCTATCGGCATCATTTCTCCGGGTGGTGCTGGTTCTTAGAATAGTACGTTCCATCGGGTTGCGTGGTTCCGATTGCGAACGACAAAGGCAGATTCCTCCTCCGCGCTACGGAAGGACACGCAAAGAATATGCACCGGCATGGAACAAGACGGCTTGATACTGGGCTATACCATCTTGAGAAACAAGACTATGGCGATGGTGAAGCCTACGGCAATGACGAAGCGACGCACGATGACCTTGCCGATTCGGCGGGCGACGCCAGCAGCAGCGTAACCGCCCAGGATGGCCGCTACCATCATGGCAAAGACGTAGGGCCAGACGACCATGTGCGAGGCGGCGAAGAGGATCGAGGCGACGCCATTGGTGCAGAAGCTGAGAAAACTGGTCAGCGCGCTCATTTGCAGGATGTCTTCCATGCCCATGAAGGCCAGCGTGGTGAGCATCATAATGCTCATGCCCGCGCCGAAGTATCCGCCATAGACGCCGACGGCAAACTGCGCCACAAGCGCGCAGGCCATCCACGTTCTGCTGCGCGGTTGGCCGGTGTGGGGAGCCGCTTTCAAACGCTTCTGGATGGGGGCTTGCACGGTGAACAGAAGCGTGGCAAAGAGGATCAGAAACGGCACAAGACGCTCAAAGACTGCCGACGAGGTGCAGCGCAGCAGGTACGCTCCAAGCAGACCGCCAAGCAGGGACGGAATCGCGAGCAGACGCATGGCGGGCGGAATGGCGCGAATCTCGCGACGAAATCCCCACATGCTGCCCAGCGAGCCGGGCCAGATGGCCACGGTGCTGGTGGTGTTGGCGTCGATGGCAGGCAGCCCCAATCCAAACAAGGTGGGGAAGGTTATCAAGGTACCGCCGCCAGCCACGGAGTTGATGCCTCCCGCCAAGAAGGCGGCAGCTACAGCCAACAACAGATGCAAGGGCGAAACAGCCATATTTAATATTTTAGGGCACTATTTATGCCGCTAAGATTTGTCGTCGGTGGTAGTTGGGGTGGAGTTGTCGCGTTTGACTAGAGCGCCGCTATGTAGCGCGCGTAGGATTTGGTAGCGGCCGGTGACGATCTCGTCGCCTTCCTTGACGCCGGTGAGGACTTCGATGTCGGTGGTCCCAGTAACGCCAGTCGTAACGGGGACGAAGGTGGGGCGAAGCGAGCCATTGACAAGCGTGAGGATGTAGACACCCTGAGTGGGCGCTGGCTTGGCGGTGGAGGCGTCGTCGGAGGGTTTGCCGTCGTGGGCGGTGAAGATTTTTTCCGCGGCGGGATCGCGCTGGACCAGCGCCTGGATGGGCAGGGTGAGAACGCTGGGCCGCTCGGCAACCGTGATCTTTGCCGTGGTGGAGAGGCCGGGGCGGAGGTCTTCGAGATGCGCGTCGGGGGTCTGGTCGAGGGTGACGACGACCTTGAAGTCCTTGGCCTCTTCGGTGCCGGTGGTCGACTGCGAGGTGGCGATACCGGTGGTGCGCAGGAGAGCTTGATCGCCGACCTCGGTGACGTGGCCCTTGAAGGTGCGGCCGGGTAGCGCGTCGACCGTGACGTCGGCGGATTGCCCGAGGTGAACGTTGACGATGTCGGTCTCGTCGACCTTGACCTCGGCGGTGATGATGGACATATCGGCGAGCGTCATCAGCGTCGATCCCTCGGCGTTCTGGATGCCGACGACGACCGTCTCACCCTCGCGAACGGGGACGTTGGTGACTAGGCCGTCGAAGGGCGCGCGACTGATGGTCTTGTCGAGAGCGTCGAAGTTGGCGCGCTGGCTGGCGACGGCTTGGTCGAGATGCGCGCGCTGGCTGGCGGTCTGGGCGCGGGCCTGAGCGAGGGCGGCCTCACGCTGTGCGAGGGTCGCACTGGACATGTCGAAGGCAGCCTTCTTCGAGTCAAAGTCCTGCTTGGCAATGAGGTGCGCGGTGAAGAGAGACTGGGCGCGGTCGAAGTCGAACTTCTTCTGTTCGAGGTCTGCCTTGGCCTCGGCGATGTTGGCTTGGGCGGTGTTTTCGGCGGCGACGTAGGAGGCAATGTCGGTGCGAGAACTGGCGATACTGGCCTGCTGGGCGGCGACGGTCGACTCGGGCTGTACGCTCTCGACGCGGGCGAGGATGTCGCCCTTCTTCACGCGGTCGCCCTCCTTGACGTAGAGGTGCGTGATGCGTCCGAAGGAGGTGGCCCCGATGTTGACGTAGGTCTTGGGCTTGATCTGGCCGGTACCGCTGACCACCGAGACAAGGTTCTGCCGGACGACCTTGCCGGTCGAGACCTTGGTGAAACGGGATTGATTGTAAAGGTACAGGCCAATGCAACCTGGAATAACCAGGAGAACCAGAACAACGACAGCGATGATGATCTTAGTCTTCTTGCTCATGCGAACTTTTTTGCTCCCGTCTTTAGCTCCCGCTGGGCGGGGATGGGCTTCGGTCGATGCTGAAATACAGCGCTACTCTGTAGTAGCTGTACGCAGGGGCAACGTTATTGGTTCCGTTGCTGCGGCAAACCGTGCGCGCTCTTTGCAATCGATGATAGCAGGACAAGGGAGCGGGTCGGCTTGTCTCGGGAAGGGCGCTCACACTACAATGAGGTGTTCGATGTGTGGCCTCGGCGTTTCTTCGGTGTCTAGGCATCATTAGGGTTCAGGCAACATCATTCGGTTGAAGTTAGAAGCGGGAGTATTACAGGCGATGAGAGTACCGGGTGGTTTGGTTCTGGGCGCGATGGCGTTTTCGATCATGGGTGGGTGGGGCGTCGCACGGGCGCAGCAGGCTGCGGATACTCCTCCGGCGGCAACGACCAATGGCGTGACGCAGGTACCGCCCGTGGTGGAGAAGCCGAATCCGCTGAAGCGCCGTTTGACCGACAAGGAAAAATTCGCGCAGCAGAAGGCCATGAAGGGGGAGATTGGGGAGTACTACAAGAAGTGGTTGGATCAGGATGTGCGGTGGATTATCACCGACACTGAGGCGCAGGCCTTCAAGCACCTGACCAACGACGAGGAGCGCGACCAGTTTATCGAGAACTTCTGGCTGCGACGCAATCCCAATCCCGACTCGCCGGAGAACGAGTACCGCGACGAGGTCTACGCGCGCATCGAGTACGCCAACGAGCACTTTGCGGCAGGTAAGCCTGGATGGATGACGGACCGCGGTCACATCTATATTGCCTACGGCAAGCCAGATGACATCGACTCGCACCCCAGCGGCGGCGAGTATCAGCGGCCAATGGAAGAGGGCGGCGGATCGACGGCGACGTTCCCCTTCGAGGTGTGGCACTACCGTTATATTGAGGGCATCGGCGACAACATCGATCTGGAGTTTGTCGACACCTGCCAATGCGGCGACTATCACTACACCATCGACCGCTCGGAAAAGGACGCTCTGAAGCATGTGCCGAACGCCGGATTGACCCAGTCCGAAGAACAGGGCCGGTCGCAGAAGGGAGACCGCTTCAACGCGTCGGGCATCGAGCAGTTGGGCGTCGGTCAGGATATGCAGCAGCAGCTCCAGAACAAGCAGTTCGACCGACTGGAGTTGGAGGCCAAGATTATGGCCCCGCCGCCAATCAAGTTCCAAGACATGCAGGATTTCATGGCCAGCTCGAAGATTCTGACTGGACCGCCTTTCCTCTTCGATGTGCGCACAGACTACGTGAAGGTAACCAACGACACAGTGATCGTGCCGATCACGATTCAGATTCACAACTCGGACATCACCTTCGACACCAAGGACGGAGTTTCGTCCGGGAAGGTGAACATTCTGGGCCGCGTGTCCAATATGACGCACAAGATCATGCCCAATGGAACCTTCGAGGACACGGTTGTGGCCAGTACGCCAAGCGAACTGCTGATGGCCAAGCAGAAGGGCGCATCGGTCTACTGGAAGGCGATCGCGCTGCGCCCCGGACTGTACAAGATCGACATCGTGATCAAGGATGTGAACAACCGGGATCACATGGGGCACTGGACGCGCAGCATCAATGTGCCAAAGTTCGACGACGACACGCTGGAGCACTCCTCGCTGATTCTGGCCGACCAGATGGAGCGCGTTCCATCGAAGGAGATTGGCGGCGGGAACTTCGTCATCGGCAATACGCGGATTCGTCCGCGCGTGCCAACTAGCGGCTCTGCGGCGGCTCCGGCAAAGTTCAGCCGAGCACAGAACCTGAACTTCTGGATGCAGGTCTACAACCTCGGGATCGATGAGAAAACCAAGCAGAACAATGCGACCATCACCTACGAGATTACGGATCTGGGAGCCAACAAGTCGGTGCTAAACACGCAGGAATCGGCGGCGAAGCTGAGTCCGAATGCCGACCAGTTGACGCTAGAGAAGAGCCTTCCGCTGGCCAGCTTGCAACCGGGACAATATCAGTTGAGTATTAAGGTGAACGATGCGGTGACCAAGCAGGAGACCAAGGAATCCGCGAAGTTCTCCGTGGAGTAGTCTGGATTTGAGTTGAGGCTGGATGCGCGGTCAAGCAGCAAGACGGTTACGCGGATTCGAGAGCGATGATCGGTTGCTGGCGCAGAACGTCTGGAAGGGCCGAGTTTTTCGGCCCGTCTACTGATTCTGAGGAATAGGCCAACGGCGCACAGGGTGATGCAAACTGTGCAACGGAGTTGGATAAGAACCGCGTTTGAGCTTGGCGCACTGATGCTGGTGGTGGCATCGGGAGTGAAGGCTGTGGCCTCGACGGCCGCGGTCTCTGGAGTGGTGCGCGATACCCGAGGCGTGGCGCAGATGGGTGCGACGGTTGAGGTGTTGGGCGTGGCCAGCGCGAGGACCGCGTACACCGATATGAATGGGCGATACCGGATCGAGAACCTGATGCCGGGACGCTATGCGGTGCGGGCTTCGGCGGCGTTGTTTGTGCCCGCAATGCGTGAAAATCTGAGGTTGGCGACCGGGATGCGCGCGACCGTCAATCTGACGTTGAATACTCTCTCCGATCCGACGGTGTGGCTGCCGGCTGAGCGGCGCAAGATCGACGAACCGGGCGACGATTGGACTTGGACGCTGCGTTCGGCGGCAAATCGACCGATCCTGCGCGTGATGGGCGATGGGAGCGTGGTGCTGGCTTCGGCGGATAGGCCGCACGGTGCGCGAGTGAAGGCGCAGGTGTTGTTGAGCGGCGGCAATGGTGGATTCGGCGAGGGCGGCGTTCGTAGTGTGGTGACGCTGGATCGCGCAACACGAGACGGATCGGATGGGATGCTGCGGATCGGTATCGCGGGAGCTGGCAGCGCTGCTGCGACCGAGATTGCTGCGGGATATGGGCAACAGTCTGGGTTGGGCCGCGAGTCGCGCATGGTGGTCAGCTATGCGTCGCATCCCGAGATGATGAGCTCTGAGTCCGCAGGAGGCGCTGGGCTACAGACGATGCGCATGGCCAGCGCCGAGAAGATCCAACTGGGCGACACGGTAGAGGTTGAGGCTGGGGGCGCAGTGAATGCGATCCACACGGCGGGCTTTGTGACGGCGGGTTCGGCATCGATGGAAACTACGCTGGTGGCGCAACCGTTTGTGCGCGTGACGGTGCAGCCGTTTGCAGGTTGGTCAGTGGCGTACCGGATGGCGACTGCGCGTGAGCTACAGGGATTCGACGGGCTGGATTCCATTGCAACAGACACTCCGGTGGCGACCGCTTGCGGCGCAAAGTTATGTACTGAGGGTGGAATGCATCAGGAGATTGGCGTGAGCCGCAGGGCGGGCGGCGGCTTGATTGAGGCGGCAATCTATCGCGACCAGATCGGGCGTACGGCCATTGCGGGCGCGGGCGCAATGAGTGCTGCGGATTTAGCAGGTAGCGATGCGGTCGTCGATACGGTGACGGGCAGTTTCCGGTTTTTGAGCGCGGGATACACGGCCAATGGCGTCAGGTTTACTCTCTCCGAGCCGCTCAATGCGCATCTGTGGGCAGAGCTCGAGTACGAGAGCGGTGCGGCGATGGCGGCTGAGCGCGCGGAGGCAGACGGAGTGCCACAGCTTCACGCGGAGTCGGCTTCATCTGCGACGGTTGCTCTACGGGGGCGGGATCTGCGCACAGGAACCAGCCTGCGCGCGGTCTATCGCTGGCAGCCACGCCATTTGGTGACGGCGGTTGGGCCTTATGCGGATTATGGCGATCCGGCATTTCTCAGCTTCGAGGTGCATCAGGCGGTGCGCTGCGGAGGCCTTTTGCCGTCAGGATTCGAGGCCACCATCAATGTGACGAATCTGCTGGCTCAGGGCTATCAGCCGTTTCTATCGACCGATGGACGGACGCTCTATTTGGCGCAGACTCCGCGCACGATTCAGGGCGGTCTTTCGTTTACTTTTTAGTCGCGTGCCGATTTGATTCGCCGACTGCGTCGCAGCCACCAGATCAGATAGGCCAACACGACGAGGTTCGTCGCAAGTAGGCCGATCCTCACCCAATCCAAGTGGCGCGCCAGCTCGAACAGCTCCCAAGGCAGAAACGCAACGGTGGCGACGACGGTCAGGTACTCGGCCCATACCTTCTCCAGTATCAGTCCGATGCCCTC
>Ga0182011_10004321_pt1 | contig 11411 bp, 7 predicted proteins | sample 711E1DmetaG_FD_120481 | JGI IMG/M metagenome (GOLD analysis project Ga0182011, IMG submission 120481) | Permafrost microbial communities from Stordalen Mire, Sweden - 711E1D metaG | ecosystem: Environmental > Terrestrial > Soil > Wetlands > Permafrost | place: Sweden: Stordalen | collected... | reverse complement strand
TAGCGTCCGAGCGGACGGTGTGGCCGCCAGCCTTCCACAAGTTTGCGGGTTTGCTGCGGCTCGGCTTCGCTGCTGATGACATAGACATCAATCTTTCCACTCATGCGGATGAGCCGGTCGACAGTCGAGCCGCGCAGAAATTCAATCCAGCGGGAATAGACCGGTTTCCCGGCGATGATCTTGGTGACATTATGACGATGGGCGTATGCAAGTATGGTGGCGGCGATCGACTCTCCCGGGATGGTCCGTGTGCGCGCACCCAGTTCCTCAGCCAGACGCAGGGATTTGGCCACCTGGTCGAGCTGTTCCTGGGAAACCCTGGACTGGTTGGGGGTCTCCACATAGACCGCGAACCATTCGGCTTTTAATTCGTCGGCCAGGCGGCGGGCGGTGCGGATGAGACGTTCTCCCAGCGCGCCCGGGCTGATGCAAACCAACAGGCGTTCACTGGCCGGCCAGGGGCCGGAGATGGCGCTTGTGCGCATGTAGGCGCGCATCTGGTCGTCCACCCGTTCGGCAGCCCGGCGCATGGTCAACTCGCGCAGGGCGGTGAGATTGCCCTTACGGAAGAATTTCTCGATGGCGCGCTGGGCTTGATCTGGAACATACACTTTGCCATCCTGCAGGCGCTTGATCAACTCATCCGGAGGCAGGTCAATTAATTCGATATCAGTAACCGCGTCAATCACGCTGTCAGGGACGGTCTCCCGCACGGTCATGCCGGTGATCTGGGCAACCACATCATTCAAACTTTCGATATGCTGAATGTTGATGGTGCTGTACACATCGATGCCGGCCTCCAACAATTCTTCTACATCCGCGTAACGCTTGGCATGCCGGGAACCGGGCACGTTGGTATGCGCCAGCTCATCCACCAGCACCAGCCGGGGCTTGCGCCTCAGGATGGCATCAATATCCATCTCTGTCAAATTGATATTATGGTAGGAGATCTGGCAAGGCGGGATCACTTCCAGCCCATTGACCAGTGCTTCGGTCTCGGCGCGTTTATGGGTCTCGACATAACCCACCACCACATCCACACTTTCCCTTTTCCGCTGGTGGGCGGCTTCCAGCATGGCATAGGTCTTGCCTACCCCGGCGGCATAGCCCAGGAAGATCTTAAGGTGACCGCGCTGCTGTTGCTGCTCTTCAGCCTGGATCTGGGCAAGCAGTTGATCGGGATCTGGACGGGTGGGTTCGGAGGACATGCGCTAAATATACTACGGATTCATGGGTGGATTGGGGATCTTGGATTGAGGATTGTTGATTATCGATTGGGAATTCGTTATTCGATATCCCCTTCGGTTCTGCCGGGTGCCCGGTAATGAATATTTTGACAAAAACCGTCCGGACAGGCGGGGGACAAGTATCCCCTATCGGGGACAGGTTTCGTTATTCGAAAACGAAAGGAAAAAAAATAGGGTGAGCGGGGATTTTTGATTGATGATGAGAAAAGGCGATAGTCGTTCCTGAAACGACGGAGGAACGACCAGGAGGGTTGGCAATTGGGGAGTGAGGATTGCAAATTACTAAGCGAAGATTTGGGAATCTTGAGCGCATAAGGTTTGACGAATTCGGCTAAAGGATAGGCGGTTTGATGCATGGAACAATATTAGAACTAATGTTCTGGTTTGTCAAAGGATGACCCGCTGGCAGGCGGTCAAGCGACTCTCCATTCAACCCACACCGGCTGGGCATTCTCCGGAATAACCGTATATGCCTGTCCGATCGGCATGCTGCGCACTTTACAAAGAGCAGTGGCCAGTGCCAGTCCATGCGAAACAATCAACACGGAAAGGCCGGGATGGAGTTGGGAAATATCATCCAAGGCAGCCTGGATTCGTTCGGCAAGCTCGCCTACCGTTTCCCCGCCGGGCGGGCGCAGGCCGGCAGGATCGACGCTGCGCATTTGCCAAAGGTTTTCATAACGCTCCCGAATTTTATCCACCTGTTGACCTTCCCATTCGCCCTGGTTGATCTCGCGCAGGCGCGGCTCGAAAATGACTGGCAAATGCATGGCATCCGCAATGATCAACGCAGTTTCTTTAGCCCGTTTCAGGTCGCTGGAGTAAATGGCGGCAAACGTCTGCCCTTGTAACTGGCGGGCCAGGCTATGCGCCTGAGCAATGCCATCCCGATTAAGTGGAACATCGCTCTGACCCTGGTAGCGCCCCTGGAGATTCCATTCTGTTTGTCCATGGCGAACAAGGCATAGTTTCATCATTTTGGATGGCGTTCGAGATAGGCTGGGATGCTGTTCATTGGAGGCCGTTCCAATTCGGCCACCAACTCTACGTCCAGGAAATAACCACCGTCGGCGCTCCGGATCAATTTCATGGTCTTGTTGACATCTTCGATGATGGAGCGCTCAAAGCGGGTTTCCAGCTTTCGGAGGACAGTCTGGATTATGGCAAAGGACATTTTGCCCAACGCCTCCAACCCCTGGTTGTGGTGGATGCGTTCCAATAAATCCACTTGTGCAATTGAGCGCAAGCCGTACCCTTCAAAGATATCGATCAATAAACCGGTTTCCACACCATAGCCCGAGAAGAAGATGGCTTTTTCGAGCGCGGTACGCCGTCCCGCATATTCCCCCGAAAGAGGCTGGATGACACCTGAAAGTTCGGGGTAAAAAAGATTCAACAAGGGCCGTGCGGTTAGTTCGGTTACGCGCCCGCCGCCGCCGGCCTGCACTTTACTGCCCACCCTGAGCGGACGGCGATAGAAACCTTTAACAAATTGTATGTTTTGGTTTAACAGGAGCGGGCCAACAACGCCATAGACAAAACGCGGGTGAATGTTTACGATGTCAGTGTCGATCCAGGCGATGATATCACCTTTGGTAATCAGTAAGCTTTTCCAAAGCGCCTCGCCTTTTCCGGACCGGACTCCCATTTCAGGCAATATTTGTTGGTGGATATGAATCGGAATGCCAAACTGCCCGGCAATCTCACGGGTGCGATCGGTCGAGTCGGAATCGATCAACACAATTTCGTCCAACAGAGGCACATCATCCACCAGGGCTTTCTTGATGGTTGAAATGACCTTGCCAACCGTTTGCTCTTCATTCAATGCAGGCAGGGCCAGGCTGATGGTCGAGCCTTGTTTCTCTTTGAGGACCATAAGCTGTTTCAGGTCTGAGAACTCGTCGGCATGGAAAGTGTTCTCGGCAAACCATTTATCCACCAAAATTGAGATAGCCTGTGCGCCGGAGCTTTCATCAAGGATTGATTCTGTGTTGGTCCGGCAGGTTTTCACGACCATCACCGTGGCGGGCGAACCTCGCAAAAGCCTTTCGGCTACCGGGCCAACCGATGCTCCTCCCATGCTTTTGCTGGCAGTAACGCCCAGGATCACAATATCATAATGGCGTGATTCCTCGAAGATAGTACGGGCCGCATCCTCGGTGGTGATCGAACGAAGGTTGGCCTCAGGAATATGGCGCAAGATATGTTTCAACCCTTTAAAGGGTGCATCGTTCATCGCGCCCACCAGGGCAAGGTGCAAAACATCCAGCTTGGCGGAATGTAATCCCAGACCCATCTGGAATGCCAGTTCGGCATATGGCCCGCCGCGTACCGCGATTAAAGCTCGGTCCAATTTGACGGGAGTTGAACCACGCACGATGGCAATATTACAAAATGAATTTGAAAGAACATCCGAGATGGCAATGCCACATGCGGCTTGCCCGTTTTCCCACTCAACCATAAACAGGTCGGGCTTTTCTTGTGAAATGATGCTCTGAAGATCTTTCCAGGGAGTTTCTGATACGATCACCGTGGATTTAAAACGGATGGATGGACCGCTCAGAGAAAGCAGACGCTTGCGCACTTGCCGGGCGGTTTGCGCTCCGGCGCTGATGGATTCATGCTCGCGGATGGGCACGACCCCGACCAGAATGACCTCCCTGGCAATGGTTTGCGCGATTGCCAGTGCGGTTTGCCCATCTGTACCTGCGCCAATAGGAACAAGGACGGTCTTTATATTTCGTAATGACGCTTTCATATACCAACCTCCTGGATCAATGGGCTGATATGCAAAGCATAGATCGAATCCCAGGAATAAGCATGTTTGGCCCGACGCGACCAGCGTGAGGTGGCCTCGCTCTGCAGCCTGGCTGAGATTTGCCTGGCAATGCTGACCGGTTTATCATCCGGATCAAAATAACTTATGTCCGCTCCACCCAGCTCGCGCAATACCGGGATGCCGGCGCAGAAAACCGGCATGGAACTAAAGGCGGCTTCGATGATTGGAATCCCGAACCCTTCTTCGCGGCTGGGAAACAGCAACGCATCGGCCAGGCGAAAACAATCGGCAATGACCGCATCCGGCATGAATTCGGCAGTCAGGTCCGCCAGGAAATGGGCTGCGTCTTGCAGGCACAAAACATCGCGCAGGGCCAACAGCTTCTTCCGGTAAGCCGCGTTGGCCGGGTTATGCGGTCCCTCAGGCCCGGTGACCAGTAACATGGCTTGGGGAAACTCATTCCGCAATTCGGCCAGTACCCGCAATGCCAATTCAATGTTTTTTCGCGGCGTCAGGCGCACGGGTAAAAGAAAGAGCGGATTGGCGTCGAGCAATCTCAACTGTTCCACCAACCGGATGGTTTGCGTTTCGAGCTTGAAAAATGTGTTGACATCCACACCATTGGGGATAACACGGATGGAAGCCGGATCGATGCCGAGAAGTTTGCCAAGTTCCCGGCGTCGCAATTCAGAGATGACCACATGCGTAACGCCTCCCCAATCTGTACGCAACAAATCCCACGGATAGCCATCATGCATTTCATGGCGGTAGCGCGGCGTCATCCAAGCCAGATCGTGATGCCACAAGATCAGGTGCGGAAAGATGCTCATTTTATATGCCGCGTGGATCGCCGCGGTAAGCGCCAGATTCTTATGCAGGGAGGCAACATTGTGGGCAATTAAAATATCGAAGCCCTGCAATTCGGCCAGCAATTCTTGCTGGATTTGATCCCGCAAACCATCAAAAACAGGAGTGTACTTGCCCGAGTCCAACGCGGCTTTGGCGGCCAGCACTTCTGGGTTGCGCGAATCCAAGTGGGGCAGGATGGTCACAGGGATATTTGCGTCGAAAGTTTTTCCACGACCCGCCAGGATGGTTACTGCATGGCCAGCTTTCGCCATCAGGCGGGCGTGATGTGCCAATACGCTTTCTACACCCCCCACGATGGGCGGGGATGAGTAATGCAGTAATGCAATCTTCATACTACTTCTCCAAAACAATCTGCCAATAAAAGACGCAGACGTCGCTCCAGCATGGTGAAAGAGTAATAACGACGCGCCAGCTCGTAGTTCTTTTCTGTGTTTTGGGCGGTCTCCTCAGGATGGGCGAGCACGTAACGGGCATGTGCCAGCGTCGCATCACTGATAAAGCCGTCGAACTCAATCACCTCGAAACCTTTGGGCTTGATATCCGCTTCATAGATGGAATAGTTGTTTACCACCAGGGGCCGTTTATAGTAGACGGCTTCCAGGAAGGCGTTGCCAAAGCCTTCGATGGAGGATGGATAGGTGACCAGATCAGCTTGTGGATAAACATCTCCAAGCGCATAGATTTTCCTGCCATCATGGGTGACACCGCGTGCATCGCCGACAATTGCCGATTCAAAATTGACGGTGACATTCAGAAGGGCGGCAAATTCACGGATGCGTTTTTCGTAGTCGGTGCCTTCGTCTCCGGCAGCATGCGAGATGACCAACCTGGCGGGCAGCCCAAGGCGGCGAGTAAACTCAATGGCATGCTCGATGCCTTTGCGCTGGATGATCCTGGTAGGCTGAAGGATTAAATATTGCCCGGGAGTCAGCCCCAGGTCCAAGCGGGCTGAGCGTGCGTATTCATCCAAAGCGGGCGGAGGCGAATCAAAATCCATGACGTTGGGAATGATCATTGCAGCTACGCCAATCCGTGAAGCAAGTTGTTGGGCTTGTACCGAATTGACCACCACATGCCGGATGGAAGGCAGGTTGGGCGGGAAAGCTGCGGCCAAATAATCTTGAACCGAGTTATTAATAAAACGCTGCCGTTCCCAGTAGAAATCGTGATGGTGCGCGATAACCGGATAGCCCGTCTCAGCAATGAATTCGGTCAATGCCAGCCCCAGCGGCAGGTTAATGGGAATGGTGAGGGCGTTTTCGATGATAAGCGCTTCGAGACGGAACTTATGCGCAAATGTATAAAGGTGCTCTTTGAAATACTCCTTCAATTCCTGGATCTGCTTTGTAACCTTCTCGGGACGAATGTAGACCGAGAAAAAATCCTGATGCTGTTGTTCGATCTCGGGATGTGCCTGGCGGCCCGTGTGCATGGAACCCCACGTACCGGTATAAACGGTCTGGTTTATGGCATCTATGCAGGGATGACGATAGAAGGCCTCGGGGACCAGGTAACATGTGTCATCCGGACGGTCACATTGACCGGAAAAATAAGAGCAGCTGTGCCCAATGCGTTCCAGGACAGCCGCCCATTTGGCGGTTTCGAGTGAAACACCATCGGTGCCGGCAAAACGAGTAGAGATAAATCCGATGCGGCGTGAAGATGTCATAGTTCACTCCTAGTTTGACCAGATGTTCCCCTACATTGAGTATAGTACAATGAAAATCATGCTGCAATCTTTTTATACCACACAACTAAACATCTTATATGATGCTGAAACTGCTGCCCGGACAGCTGCACGATTGGATGAACTGGTTGGGCACTATCGCGGGGAAATCCCAACTCCCCCAATTACTTCTTTATCGCAGGCCGACGCGATCCTGATCACGTACGGCGATCAGGTCCGCAAGCTGGGCCGGCCACATTTGAAAACCCTGGCGGAATTTTGCGAAACCCACCTGCGCGGCGTGGTTAGCGGGATGCATATCCTGCCATTCTATCCCTCGTCTTCGGATGATGGATTTTCGGTCATAGATTACCGCAGCGTGGATCCTGAATTAGGCGATTGGCGCGATGTGGAAAGATTGGGGTCTTGCTTCCGGCTGATGTTCGATGGGGTTATCAACCATGCCTCCGTACAAGGGAGGTGGTTTCAAGACTTTTTGCGTGACATAAACCCCTGGCGTGAGTACTTCCTGACCGTGGAAGGCCATCCCGATTTATCCCATGTCGTCAGGCCGCGCGCATTGCCTTTATTGACAGAATTCCCAACCGCCTCGGGCAAACGCCGTGTTTGGACCACCTTCAGCGCCGACCAGGCCGACCTGGATTACCATAACCCGCAGGTGCTCCTGGAAATTTTCGATATCCTGCTGATGTATGCCAAACGTGGTGCACAATTCATCAGGCTCGACGCGATCGCCTATCTCTGGAAGGAAATTGGCAGCCCGTGTATTCACTTACCGCAAACGCACGCCATCGTCCGGCTGCTGCGGGCTGTTCTGGATGAGGTCGCCCCGCATGTGCGTCTCATTACAGAGACCAACGTCCCGCATTCCGACAACATCTCTTATTTTGGCAATGGAGTGGACGAAGCACAACTCGTCTACAACTTTGCCCTTCCGCCGCTTGTGCTGCACACCTTTCGGAAAGGCGATGCTTCCATTCTCTCGGAGTGGGCAAAGGGACTCGCGCTGCCATCCGGTCAAACCACTTTCTTTAACTTCCTAGCTTCCCATGATGGCATTGGGTTGAATCCTGCCCGGGGAATTTTGAACCCGGAAGCCACCCAGGCATTGGTGCAGCAAACACTGGCGCATGGCGGCTTGATATCCTACCAACAAAACCCCGACGGAACGTTAAGTCCTTATGAATTGAATATCAATTATTTCGACGCACTCTCCAACCCGCATGGGCAGGAGCCACTTACCAACCAAATAAACCGTTTCATGGCGGCATATGCCTGCATGCTCTGCCTGCAAGGTTTACCAGGTATTTACTTCCAAAGCATGTTTGGCTCACGCAATTGGCCGGAGGGTGTCGAAACCACTCACCACAACCGATCGATCAACCGTGAAAAACTGGAGATGACAAAATTGGAAACCGAACTAGCCAATCGAAATTCTCTCAGGTTCCAAATCTTTGCGCGCTTTCAGAGCCTGCTGGCGCAGCGCGCGAAATCCGACGCTTTCCACCCGCAGGGCGGACAAAAAATCCTGGATATGGGCCGGGGGGTTTTTGCCGTCCAGCGCAGCTCCCCCACCAGCAACCGGCACATGCTTTGCCTGCAAAATGTCACTGCCCACAATCAGTTTGCAGGCACAATTGCATTGGAACCCTATCAAGTCCTCTGGTTGGAAAAGCCTTAGCCGGGAGAGGCGTAATTGGGGCAGGAAAGGCTGGAGAGCATCTTACCAAGTGAAATATAAAAAATGAATTCTGTCCAGAAAGTGCGCCAAATGCCTGCCCTCGGTTTTATCTACGGTTTTAGCGCATCCAGCGCCAGGTTGAGTTGCAGCACGTTGACACGCGGCTCGCCGAGAAAACCAAGTGTACGTCCCTGCGTGTACTGGTCCACCAGGGCTCGAACGGCTGATTCGTTCAATCCGCGTACGCGTGCGACGCGTGGTAGCTGGTAGAGCGCAGCTGCGACGCTGATATCGGGGTCCAGGCCTGAGCCGGAAGACGTGACCAAGTCGACAGGAATGGGCTGAGTGTTTCCTGGATCGGCAGCTTTGAGCGCGGCAATGCGGGCCTTGACTTCGTCCAGGAGCGCCGGGTTGGATGGGCCGAGGTTGGAACCGGAGGAGGAGGCAGCGTTATAAGGATAGGGTCCGGTGGCCGACAGGCGTCCCCAGAAATACTTGGGGGCGGTAAATTGCTGGCCGATCAATGTCGAACCGACAGTCTTCCCATTAACAACGATCAGGCTGCCATTGGCTTGATGAGGAAAAGCCAGTTGGGCGATGCCGGTCACAACCAGGGGGTAGAGCAGGCCGGTCAAAACCGTAAAGACGAGCAGGGCCATCAGGGCCGGTCGAATTTGTGAACGCATTTTTACCTTCGATCTTGAAAATATCAAATTTATGAATTTCTAAACACAAAGAACACAAGGATCACATTCATACTTATTTTCGGGCAGCCGCGGCTGCCTGCATGCCCTGCAGGCGGTTTTCGGACTCTAACTGCGAGGTGCGTTCGAAGGCACGCGCGGTCTGCAAGGTGAAATTTTTGAGCAGGCGGCTGTCCTCCGGCGGCAGTTCCGAATAAATCCCGCGCCAGATCTGTATTTCGCCGACCAGACCCCAGGAATTTACAATGGGCAAGTCTCGGTCGGGCCGGCCTTTAGCCGTGCCGCCATTCGGTTCGCTGACAATTATGGCCGGCGTTTGCTTTTCAGGGTTGTAAATCACGTTGACCAGCATAGCCTGATACAACTGCTGGATCTGTCTGGCTACGGAATAAGCAACCGCTTCTGGTGTGCGTTGGCCGCACAGGGCGGCGCTCATTTCGTACATGAACACTGCTTCACGCGCCCTGGTCAAGCTGGTCTGGATCCGTTCCACCACCCAGATGGCTACCCCCAGGAAAATGAACAGCACCAGCCAGCCTTCCAGCCGTTCCACTGCAAAAGTAAAGAAAGGCGGGATAAATAGGAAATCAAAAGCCAGTGCAGCCGTCAGGGCGGCACACAGGCCGGGCAACTGGCCCCAGCGGTTGGCGCTCCATGCAATCGGCACCAGGTACAACAAGGCGATGACGGCGGTGCCGAGCGTGTTACCCCCAATGATGAATAGGGGAATGGTGGTGACCGCCACCGTGACCACCGCCAGCAGGCTTGAAGTCAGGTAGTTAAATCTGTATGAAGAACGGTTTGGATTCATGCAAAGCCTCCAAAAGAAGATCAGACCAGGTGTAATGCCACCAGCAACATGTCAATCAGCTTGATGCCGATGAAGGGGGCAATCAAACCACCGACGCCATAGATCAACAGGTTATCCCGCAGGAGCTTGGCCGCCCCAACCGCCCGGTATGGCACACCCCTGAGCGCCAGGGGGATCAGGGCAATGATAATGAGAGCATTGAAGATGACGGCCGAGAGGATGGCGCTCTGCGGCGTGGCCAGGTGCATGATATTTAACACAACCAGGGAGGGATAGGTGATGGCGAAAGCAGCCGGGATGATCGCAAAATACTTGGAAACATCGTTGGCGATACTGAAGGTGGTCAGGGCGCCGCGCGTCATCAACAATTGCTTTCCTATTTCCACGATCTCGATCAGCTTGGTGGGGTTGCTGTCCAGGTCGACCATGTTGGCGGCCTCCCGGGCGGGCTGTGTGCCGGTGTTCATTGCCACGGCCACATCGGCCTGGGCCAGGGCCGGGGCGTCGTTGGTGCCGTCGCCGGTCATGGCCACCAGCCGGCCGCCGGCCTGGGAATCCCGGATAAGCTTCAACTTGGCTTCGGGAGTGGCCTGGGCCAGGAAGTCATCCACACCGGCTTCGGCGGCGATGGCAGCCGCCGTCAGCGGGTTGTCTCCGGTGATCATGACCGTCTTGATGCCCATCTTGCGCAACTGGGCGAAGCGTTCCTTGATGCCACCCTTGACAATATCCTTAAGGTGGATCACGCCCAGGGGTTCCTTATTGCGCACGACCACCAGGGGCGTGCCGCCGGCGCGGGCGATCCGTTCGACGGATGATTTAAGATCCTCCGGAACCGGCTGTCCATTTTCCTGGAGCAGTGCATACATCGAGTCGGGGGCGCCCTTGCGGATGGATGTCCCATCGAAATCCACCCCCGACATGCGGGTCTGGGCACTGAACGGGATGAAGTGCATGCCCTGGGGTGCCGCTTCGCTCGGGCCGATGGTCTGGCCGCGCAGGCCGTACTTTTCCTTTGCCAATACAACAATCGAGCGGCCTTCGGGAGTCTCGTCGGAGAAGGAAGCCAGCTGGGCGGCCTCGGCTAACTCCCGGGCAGGCACACCCTTGACCGGGATGAGTTCAACCGCCTGCCGGTTGCCCAGGGTGATTGTGCCGGTCTTGTCGAGCAGCAGCACATCCACGTCCCCGGCCGCTTCCACTGCCCGGCCCGACATGGCAATCACGTTACGCTGGATCATGCGGTCCATGCCGGCGATCCCGATGGCCGAAAGCAGCCCACCGATGGTGGTGGGGATGAGGCAGACCAGCAGGGCCACCAGCACTGTGATGGTGATCGGCGCGCCGTGGCCGGCCGTCTGGACGCTGTACAGTGAGTAAGGCAGCAGGGTGGCGCAGACGATCAGGAAGATGAGCGTGAAGCCGGCCAGCAGGATATCCAGAGCGATTTCGTTGGGGGTCTTCTGGCGCTTGGCGCCTTCCACCAGGCTGATCATGCGGTCGAGGAAGCCTTCGCCCGGGTCGGCGGTGACACGCACAATCAGCCAGTCGGAGAGCAGGCGCGTCCCACCGGTGACGGCGCTGCGGTCCCCGCCGGATTCGCGGATCACCGGGGCGCTTTCACCGGTGACG
>Ga0182011_10004319_pt1 | contig 11415 bp, 12 predicted proteins | sample 711E1DmetaG_FD_120481 | JGI IMG/M metagenome (GOLD analysis project Ga0182011, IMG submission 120481) | Permafrost microbial communities from Stordalen Mire, Sweden - 711E1D metaG | ecosystem: Environmental > Terrestrial > Soil > Wetlands > Permafrost | place: Sweden: Stordalen | collected... | reverse complement strand
CATGGCACCTCCTGTCCGCTTCCCGTTCCGGTAGTGTAACGGAGGGAAGCGAAGGCGACCCGATACGCCGGGCGAGGGCCGGTTTCACCCGACGCGTTGTAGAGTTCGGATTGGAGGGTTCGATGAGCTCGCCTACGACCAGTACAGATTGGGGCATGCTTCGGCACGTCCTCGCGACGATTGCGTACCGCGGTGCGAAAACGCTCCGCGGCGCGCCGCCCGACTTCGCGACGTTCACCGTGGGCAATGCGACTCGGACGCCGGTCCAGATCCTGGCGCACATCGGAGATCTGCTCGAATGGACGCTTCGTCTCGCGCAGGGGCAGCGCGAGTGGAGGCCGGCCGAGCCGCTGGCCTGGCCGGCGGAGAACGCCAGGTTCTTCGCCTTGTTGAAGTCGCTTGACGACTTCCTGGCCTCCGGCGCTCCGCTGGGATTGCCGGCCGACAAGCTCTTCCAGGGGCCGCTCGCGGACGCGCTCACGCACGTCGGTCAGATCGCCATGCTGAGGCGCCTTGCCGGCTCGCCGGTGAGGGGCGAAGTCATGATCCGCGCCGACGTCGTGCCCGGCCGGGTCGGCGCCGACCAGTCGCCGCCGGTCAAGGAGTTCGACTAGATGCCGATTGAGACTGCCAGGATGCTGCATGTGACGAGCCGGGCGGCCTGGAGAGCCTGGCTCGAGCGGCATCACGAGGACGAGACGGAGGTGTGGCTCGTCTTCTTCAAGGCCCACACCGGGAAGCCGCGCATCGCGTACGAGGACGCGGTCGAGGAAGCGCTCTGCGTCGGGTGGGTCGACAGCCTCGTGAGGCGCCTCGACGACGAGCGGTACGCGCAGAAGTTCACGCCGAGGAAGGCGGGGAGCACGTGGTCGCCGTCGAACCGGAGACGGGTGGCGAAGCTCGTCCGCGGGAGTCGAATGACTCCTGCCGGGATGGCGACGGTCACATTCCAGATCTCGGAGATTCCCGAGGAGGAACCTGAGCGACTCCTTCCTTCCGGGACCGAGCCGGAGCTCCCGCCCGGCCTGATGCGGATCCTGAAGACCAACGCGCGGGCGTGGAAGACGTTCAGCAGCCTGGCTCCGTCGTACCGCAGGAACTACGTCCGGTGGATCACCCAGGCCAAGAAGGAGGAGACCCGGCGCCGTCGGCTGGCCGAAGCCATCGGCCTGCTTGCCGAGGGCAAGAAGCTCGGGCTCAAGTGAACCGTCTCTGAAGGAAACCGGGCACCGTGTGTGCGGCGCCCGGCTGTGTTGGTCATCGGCGACGGCCGGCAGCCGCGACACGGTTGCCGGCCGTTCGTGTCATTTGCGGAGCAGCTTGAACGCGTGGTTCCAGGTGCCGGTGGCGAGGGCGTAGCTGACCCAGAGAAGGCACAGAGGCTCGAGCAGCCGCGAGCCCTCGATCCCTCCCGCGTCGATCGTCGACCACCCAAACGCGGTCAGGATCCCGGTGACCACTTTCTTGGCCTCGGCGTCGTTGCCCGCGATGAACATGTCGGGCGGCCCCCCCGGGAAGGCCGGGTTGACCATGTGTGCGTTGCCCACCGTGTTGAAGGCCTTGACGACGCGCGCGCCGGGCAGCCAGCGCTGCACCTGCTCGCCGGCCGAGTCGGTGTGGCCGAGCGCGAGGGCAGGCGGAACCCCTGGCGCGAAAACCAGCGGGTTGGTCGCGTCGATCACGACCTTCCCCTTGAAGCTCGCCGGGCCGGCGAGCTTGATGGCGTTCTCGGTGCCGCCCCAGAGCGTCGCGAGCACGACCACCTCTCCGAACGCGGCCGCCTGGGCGAACGACCCCGCGGTGGCCCCGTGCCCGACCTTGCCGAGCAGCTCCTTTACCGTGGCGCTGCCGGGCTCGCGCGTCCCGAACTTGACCTCGTGCCCCAGACCGGTGAAGCCGATCGCAAGGGCGCGTCCCACATCACCGGTGCCGAGAATCCCAATCTTCATCGTCAGCCTCCAAGTGTGGAACCGGCGCGGCGACCTCTGGATTCCGCCGGCCGTAGGAGCACGCCAGCGCCGGTGGAAAGCCGAAGAAGCGAAGCCGGCGCGAGCGCCCACTTGGCTACCGCGCCGTCGAACTTCTCCGTCGGGTCACTCAGCAGTAGTCCAAAGTCCCCTGCCGTTGCCGAAGTTTGGGCGGGAAAGCCCGACTTTCAACTCCTGACTCTCGACTGTGAGCGCTCGACTTTCGACTGGGCGGGTGGGGGCAATGGCGGAGGGGAAGGGATTCGAACCCTTGACGACTTGCGCCGTGCCAGTTTTCAAGACTGGTGCCTTAGGCCGCTCGGCCACCCCTCCGCGGCGTCGCAAGGATAGGGTCAAACCCGGCCGCGCTCAAGGAGACCTCCGCGGGCCGGGTGCGGTCGGCGACTGGTACACTCCGCCCCCGTGACGGTAGTCGGCGGCCTCCTGCCGGTGTTCCTGCTGCTCGCGCTCGGCGTGGGCTGCCGCCGCTTCGGGCTTTTGAACGAGAACTCCGCGAACGGCCTCAACGCCCTGGTGGCCAACCTGGCGTTGCCCGCGCTGTTCATCATCAAGGTCGGAGGGTCCCCGCTCGAGGCCGCGCTCTCGCCGCGCGCCATGCTCGTCACGGTCGTGGTGACTGCCCTCGCGGCCGGCCTGGCGCTTGGCGTCGCGATCGGGTGGCGGTTGCCGCCCTCGCAGCGGGGGGTGTTCGCGCAAGGGGCGCTCCGCGGCAACATCGTCTACTTCACGCTCCCGCTGATTTTCACCACGTTTGGGAGCGACGGCCTCCACCTCGCGGCGGTGACCTCGACGGTGATGATCCCGGCGATGAACCTGCTCGCGGTGGCGGCGCTCGAAGCGTACCGCCCGGCCGGGACGGCGAAGACGCACATCGTCGTGCGCGTCCTCGCCAACCCGATGGTCATCGGCGCGCTCCTCGGCCTCGCGCTCGGGGCTGCCGGCTGGAAGCCGTGGGGATGGCTCGCGACCACGCTCAACGCCCTCGCCGACCTGGCGTTCCCCGGCGCGCTTCTGGCGCTCGGAGCGCAGCTCGAGGTTCGGCGGCTGCAGGCCTTGTGGCGCCCCCTGACAGTCGTCTCGTTGATCAAGCTCGTCGCGATGCCCGCCCTCGGGTGGTGGCTGATGCTTCTGCTGGGTGCGTCGCACTTGGAAGTCGCGGTCGCCGTCCTGCTCCTCGCCGCGCCGACGGCGGTGGCGAGCCACTCGGTGGCGGCCGACCTCGGCGGCGACCCGGAGCTGGCCGGCGCATGCGTGCTCTTCACGACCATCGTTTCGGCCGCGACGTATGTGGGCTGGGTGATCCTCCTGCGCGGGTGAGGCTGGCGTGGTACCGGCAGGGCACGTCACGATAGTCCAGGCTAGAATGCGCCAATGCATGACGTCGAAATCTCACGAGCGGTCGAGATCCTGCGCCCGGCGAGGCGGGTCCTGGCGTTCACGGGCGCCGGGGTCTCGGCGGAGAGCGGCGTGGCGACGTTCCGGGGCGCGGGAGGCCTGTGGGAAGGCCGCTCGATCGAGGAGGTGGCCTCGCCGGAAGGGTTTCGCGCCGACCCGATCAAGGTCTGGCGGTTCTACGAGGAGCGCCGGCGCAACGTAGCGCGAGCCCGGCCCAACCCCGCCCACACGGTCCTGGCGACGTGGCAAGACCGCTTCGAGCGCTACACGCTGGCCACGCAGAACGTGGATGGGCTGCACCAGGCTGCCGGGTCCCGCGATGTGCTCGAGCTGCACGGCTCGCTCTGGCGGGTGCGCTGCGTCTCGTGCGGAACGGAGCGGGACGATCTGCTGGTGCCGCTGCCCCAGCTGCCGCCGCTGTGCGCCGTCTGCGGCGCCATGGAGCGGATCGCCGTGGTGTGGTTCGGGGAGTTCCTGCCGCCGGACGTGATGGCGGCGGCGCAGGCTGCGGCCGAGACGTGCGACGTGCTGGTCGTGGTTGGCACGTCGGCCGTGGTCTATCCGGCGGCCGGCCTCGTCGGAATCGCGGCCGAAGCGGGCGCGAAGGTGATCGAGGTCAACCCCGAGGCGAGCGCCCTCGCGCACCTCGCGGACGTGACGCTGCGCGCCCCCGCCGGGGAGGTGCTGCCGCTCCTCGATGCCGGACTTCGGGAGGGATGAGGATGCGGGTAGCCGAGCTGGCGCAGGAGGAACGGCCGCGGGAGAAGCTGCTCGAGAAAGGCCCGGAGACGCTGTCGGACGCGGAGCTGGTTGCGGTCCTGCTGCGTACGGGGTTTGCCGGAACGGACGTGCTCGCGCTCGCCGAGCAGTGGCTTGCGGAGGCGGGCGGGCTCGACGGGCTCGCGGCGTCGGATCGGAGAGCGATCCTCCAGCGGAAAGGAATCGGGCCAGCCAAGGGGAGCGTGGTTGCCGCCGCTCTGGAGCTCGGCAGGCGGCTCGCCCGGCTGACCCTCGTGAGGGAGCCGCTGCTCGATCGCCCGGAGGTCGTGGCCGACTACCTCGCGCGGTCGTTCGGATCGGCCCGGGTGGAACGGTTCGGCGCGATCACGCTCGACGCCCGCAACCGCCTGCTGCGGGTTCACGAGCTGCACCGCGGGGGCCGGTCCCACGCCGACGTGGAGCCGTCGGAGGTTTTCCACAATGCCATCCTGGACAACGCGCACGCGGTGATCCTGTGGCACACGCACCCTTCGGGCGATCCTGCGCCGAGCGAGGACGACGTGACGCTCACGCGGCGCCTCGCCGACGCGGGCCGTCTGCTGAACGTCCCCGTGCTCGACCACGTCATCGTGGCGCGGTCGGCGTTCGTTTCGTTGCGCCAGCGCGGTCTCCTGGATGTCCGCTGACGCGGCGGGCGGGCGAAGGGGAGGACCTCCGGGTGCCGAGGCTGCGCTCCGGCTTGCGACGTTGTATCCTGTTTGTGCAGAGTTGAGACGGCGGCATCGGGAACAGAGAAGTGGCGCGGCGATCGAGTCACGAGTCGTGCGTGATGGATGAGTGGGGGTGACAACGGCTCAGGAGAATCCGGGTCCGACGGCGGGAATGAGGCTCGGCGGGAAGATCGAGGATGTCTCGCTGTCTGGGCTCCTCCAGATGCTGGCGGTCCGCAGGAGGACCGGCAAGCTCACGCTGACGAGTCGCGAGGCTGTCGGTCTCGTGGTCCTGCGCGAAGGGGACATCATCTACGCCGCCACGAACTCGGCGAGGGAAACACTCGGGAACATCCTGGTCTGCCAGCGCCTGATCGACGAGCCGACGCTGACCCGTGCACTCGCGCTCCAGCACGAGTCCAGCGAGGAGAAGCGGCTGGGGGCTGTGCTGGTCGAGATGGGCGCCGTTTCTCCCGCGGCCATCGAGGAAGTGATGCGCCAGCAAACCACCCTGGTGATGCGGGAGATGTTCACGTGGGAGAAGGGGTTCTTCGCATTCGACCCGATCGAGATCCCGGAACGCGGCGAGGTCGCCGTGGACGCACATGATCTCGTTTTGGAGTCCGGACTCAACCCGGGCGAGCTGGTCCGGGAATCGCTCGACGCGGGCGGCTTCGAAACCCAGCCCGTGCGGTACAAGCGTTCTGTGGGAGACGGAGCGAGCCCGGACCACGGCGACTGGCAGACGGGAGGCCCCAGTCTCGCGTCGCTGAAGTTAATCATGACGGAGCTGCGGTCGCCGGCCTTCGGCGGTGAGATCACGCTTTGGCTGCTGCGCTACGCCGGTACGGTCGTGCGGCGAAGGGTGTTGTTCTCCATCTCGAAGGAGGGGATCCGCGGGATGGGCCAGGCCGGGCTGGACGGCATCGGGGACGACCCGAGCGACCGACTTCGGAGGGTCAGAGTACCCGTCGACGAGCCGTCGGTCTTCAGGAGGGTCGTCGAGGTGAAAACCAGCTACGTCGGGCCGCTGTCCGAAGAGGCATGGGACCGGTATCTCGTCGAGCAGCTCGGTGGCGTCGCCCCTTCCGAAGTCGCGATCGTGCCCATGGTGGTCAACGGCAAGGCCGTGGCGCTGCTGTATGGCGACAATCTCCCCGACGGCGGCAGGATCGGGCCGATTGACGGCCTGGAGCTGCTGATGCTCGAAGCGGGCCTCGCAATGGAAAAGACGGCCCTCGAGGTCAGGTTGCGGACTCTGCAGGAGCGCCTGGGCGCGCGCTGACGAGGAGTTTCCGGGCGGCCGCTACGCACGACAAAACCCGTTCTTTTGTGGCGGCCGGCCGCTGGCCGGCCGTGCCGGAACGTGCGGGCGTGGAGGAAGACCGGTCGCCCAGCGGGCGGCCGCTACGCACGACAAAACCGGTTCATTTGCAGCGGCCGGCCGCTGGCCGGCCGTGCCGGAACGGGCGGGCGTGGAGGAAGACCGGCCGCCCAGCGGGCGGCCGCTACGCACGACAAAACCGGTTCATTTGTAGCGGCCGGCCGCTGGCCGGCCGTGCTGGAACGGGCGGCCGCGGAAGAAGACCGGCCGCCCAGCGGGCGGCCGCTACGCACGACAAGGCCCGTTTCCTTGCAGCGGGTGGGCGTTACTTTGTCTTGTCAGCCTTGACGTCGACGGTGACGGCCGTCATGCGGTACTGGATCGTGACCTTCGCGCCGACCTTCAGATCGCCGGTGACCTTTGTCGTCGCATCGCGGCCAAGCTCCCACTTGTCGGTGCCCTTCTGCACCACGATCGTGTCGTTGGTCACCGACAGCACGGGTCCGGTGACCTGGTACGTCTTCGGCGCCGCGGCGTACGCGACGCCGATCAGCACGACCACGACTGCGGCCACGAGGCACACCTGGACGAGACGGTTCTTGAGCATCGGGTTCTCCTTCCTTTCGCTGGAGTCAATTCTACCGCGGGTCGGCGTGGCCGGCCGCGAGTCCGCGGCATCGGCGCTCCGACAAGCCTTGACGGTGCTATCCTTTCGCGCCTGAAGGCAGAGGAGAAACCGTGGCACGCGAGACCTTCTACATCACGACGCCGATCTACTACGTGAACGACCTGCCGCACATCGGCCACATTTACACGACGGTGGTGGCGGACACGATCGCGCGGTACAAGCGGATGCGGGGCTTCGACGTGCGCTTCCTCACCGGGACCGACGAGCACGGGCAGAAGATGGACCGCAGCGCCAAGCAGCGCGGGGAATCCCCGAAGGACCTCGCGGACCAGGTGGTGAGCCGGTATCACGAGCTGTGGAAGCACCTCGAGATCACCAACGACGACTTCATCCGCACCACCGACATGCGCCATCACGCCGGAGTGCACGCCCTGATCGACCGGATGCAGGCCAAGGGCGACATCTACAAGGGATCGTACGGCGGGTGGTACTGCTCGGGGTGCGAGGCGTTCTTCCCGGAGACCCAGCTGGTGGACGGCAAGTGCCCCGACCAGGGACACCCGGTCGAATGGCTGGAGGAGGAGTCGTACTTTTTCCGGCTCTCGGCGTACCAGGAGCGGCTGCTGGCGTTCTATCGGGACCACCCGGAGTTCATCCGGCCGGAGAGCCGCTACAACGAGGTGGTCCGCTTCGTCGAGATGGGGCTCAAGGACCTCTCGATATCGCGCGTCTCCCTCAAGTGGGGGATCCCGTGGCCCGGGGACCCGGAGCACGTCGTGTACGTCTGGCTCGACGCGCTGTCCAACTACGTGTCCGCGCTGGGGCTCGGGAGCCCCGAAACCGCGCTGTACGAGCGCTACTGGCCGGCCGCGCTGCACCTGGTCGGCAAAGACATCCTCCGCTTCCACTGCGTCTACTGGCCGGCGTTCCTGATGTCGGCGGGGTTGCCGCTGCCCAGGCAGGTGTTCGGCCACGGGTGGTGGCTGCGCGACGAGAGGAAGATGTCGAAGTCGCTCGGCAACGTCGTGCGCCCCGACGCCCTGCTCGAGCGGTTCGGGCCCGACGCGCTGCGCTACTTCCTCCTGCGCGAGATGACGTTCGGACAGGACGCGAGCTTCTCCGACGAGGGGTTCCTCGGGCGCTACAACGCCGATCTCGCCAACGGCCTCGGCAACGCCAGCTCGCGCGTGCTCGCGATGGCGCGCCGCTACTTCGACGGCAAGACACCCAACGAACGCTGCGAAGATGACGCCCTCCGCCCTAAGGCCGCCGAGGTCGTCGGTCGGTGGCGCGACGCGATGGACGCGTTCGAGTTCCAGCGCGCGCTCGAGGCGGTGTGGGAGCTGCTGACGGCGGTGGACGGCTACGTCAACGAGCAGGCCCCGTGGGGGATCGCCAAGGCTGAGGGCGCGTCGTCGCCGCGGCTGCACCGCGTCCTCTACAACTGCCTCGAGGCGCTGCGGCTGGCGGCGGTGATGGTGTCGCCGGTGATGCCGGCGATGGCGGGGCGCCTTCTGGCGCAACTCGGCGTTCCCGAGCAGAGGCTCGATGAGGAGGCGCTCGCGTGGGGTGGTCTCCCGACCGGGCAACCGCTCGGCGGGGAGGGCGCGCTGTTCCCGCGCGCCGACGTGGAGGCGTTCTTCGGGGAGGCAAAGGTGGACGAAACCAAACCAGCCCAGACAGCGGCCCCGGCTCCGGCAGAAGCGAGTGCACCAACGCCCGCGCCGGCTCGGGCAGAAACAGGCGCCTCCATTTCCGCGCCGACTCCCGCTCCCGCGGCGCAACCGGTGGAGGCCGAGGAGATCGGCATCGAGGAGTTCGCCCGCGTCAAACTCGTTGTGGGGAAGATCAAAGCCGCCGAGCGCGTCCCGAAGTCGAAGAAGCTGATCCGGATGGACGTCGATCTCGGCGAGCCGGCGCTGCGGCAGATCGTTGGCGGCATCGGCGGCCGGTACGAGCCCGAGCAGCTGGTCGGACGCCAGATCGTGGTGGTCGCCAACCTCAAGCCCGCAACGCTGATGGGCGTCGAGTCGCGCGGCATGCTGCTCGCAGCGTCGCTCGGCGGCGCGCCGTTCCTCCTCTCCGTGGACGCCGAGGTCCCGCCGGGCTCTGGGGTGAAGTGATCGAGCCAGCAAACAGCTGACAGCCGACAGCGAACGGCCAAAGGCCGGCAGCTCACAGTTCTTCCTCGCCGGGTATGTTCCTGGGGTGAGTGGAGGAACTGTCAGCTGTCGGTCGTGAGCTGGCCGGGTGGGTGGGTGGAAGCTGTCAACTGTCTTTGCGTGTCAGTAGTGGTAGCGGGCTTGCAGCAAGTCCACGCGGCCGGCGCCCACGAGATAGACGAGGCGGTGTTCCTGAGTGAGGCGGCGCGACCAGACGCCGGGTCCGAGGTACTTGAGCGGTTCGGGCTTCCCGATGCCGGCGAAGGGGTCTCGCAGGACCGCCTCCACGATCGTCAGTGCGCGCAGGGCGATCTTGCGGTCGTTTGCCACCCACCAGCGCAGGTCCTCGATGAACTCGGGGTGGAAAACCGCGTTGAATTCCTGACTCGGTCCGCCGCCGGCGTCCCTACTCTTCGGCAAGGCCCAACTCGCGACGGAGCTTCTCGACGCTCGAGGACCGCAGCTTGGTGCGGCGTGCGCGGGCAAGCGCTCGGAGCAGTCGTTCGGCGTTGGCAGGGGAGCGGAGGAGGTGCGCCGTTTCCATCACGCTGCGGAGCTCGTCCGCGGCGATGAGGGCGACATCCTCGGCACCGCGGCGCCGAATCACCACCGGCTCCCGGGTCGACGTGACCTCGTCGAGCAGCGCCGCCAGCTTCTCCCGTGCCTGTGTGTATGTCATGACCGATGCCATCCAGCCCCCATACCTGTACATGGTTACTGTACATGTTGGACGTTTGGGTGTCAAGCGCAGCAGGTGCCGGGAGGGTCGACAGTCGACAGTTCACAGTTGACAGCCAACAGACTACCGCTCACAGGCCACAACTTCTTCCCCCAACGTAGTTGTTTCTTGGGTGGTTGGGGGACTGTCAGCTGTCAACTGGGTGGGAGGGTGGGCGGAGACTGTGAACTGTCTCGCCGGGCGAGCGCCTACAATTGACGCATGATCCTCCGTCTTCCCTACGGGCGTGGGTTCATCACCGCCGACCTGCGGGGTCTGCACTGCCACGAGCTTCGCCCGGAGGTCCCTCATCATGCGCCGCCGGTGGCGGCCCTTGTGGAGACGGCGGTGGACCGCCCCGTCGAAAGGCCGGCGCTGGCGGAGCTCGCTCGCGGCGCGCAGCGTGTGACGCTGCTTGTCCCCGACGCCACCCGGAAGTCCGCATTGCCGGAGGTGCTGCCGCCGGTGCTCGATCGCCTGCGTCAGGCGGGCGTGGAGCCTAGCGCCGTCACGGTGCTGGTCGCGTGCGGCACGCACCCGGCGGCTGACGAGAGTTCGCTCGCCGCGCTGACCGGTCCGGTGCTCCCGGGCGTGCGGGTGCTCCAGCACGATGCCCGGGACGATTCGGCGCTGGTGGAGGTTGGGAAGCTGACGACGGGCGAGCCCGTGCGCCTGCACCGTGCCGCCGTCGAGGCCGATCTGCTGGTCGCGATTTCCTCCGTCCAGCACCACTACTTCGCAGGTTTCGGTGGCGGCGGGAAGCTCATCTTTCCAGGGGTGGCCGGCTACGCGGAGATCCAGGCGAACCACCGGAAGGTGATCGATCTCTCAACCGATCCGCCGCGCCGCCACCCGGCGTGCGAGCCCGGTGTCCTCGTAGGCAACCCCGTCGCGGAGGAGATCGCCACCACCGCGCGGCTGTGCTGGCCGCGCTTCGCGGTGTTGCTGGTGGCCGGTGCGGACGGGAAGCCGGCGTGGTCGGCCGGCGGACCGCTCGAGGTCGTCTACCCGCTGGCGTGTGACAGGGTAAGGCGCTGGTTCGAGGTCGAGGCCGGGCCGTTCGATCGGATCGTTGTGAGCGCGGGTGGGTTCCCCAGCGACCACACGCTGATCCAGGCGCACAAGGCGCTTGACGCGGCGTGCCGGTTTGCAACGGACGACGCCGAGGTGCTGTTCCTGGCGGCGTGCGACGGGGGACCGGGTTCGCCGGCGATGGAGCCGTTCCTGGCGGATCCCCGCGTGTCGGCGATCGTGACGCAACTCGCGGAGGACTACGTGCAGTACGGGCACACGACGTTGCGGCTGATCGAGAAGACCGGCCGCTTTCGCATTTCGGCCAAGACCGGTTTGCCGGGCGAGCTGGTCGCGAGGCTCGGGATGCGCCCGGAAGCTGATGTTGCCGCGGTGCTCGACCGATGGCGCGAGGAGGACCCGCACGGGACGATAGGCCTGATCGCCGGACCCGCGGTCTACCCCCGCCGCACCTAGGGCGCCGCCGATAGCGGCGCCAGTGGGGCAGAGGAGCAGGGGAACAGAGGAGCACGTAACCGTTCGAAGGTTCACACGTTCGAACGTCCGAAGGTCCAGGGACAGAACCGAAGGAGCCCGGGAATATGCGTGGAAGGGGGAGTTCGCTCTTCCCCAGATGAACCTTCGAACCTTCGGTTCATCCGGGAAATGAGAGGGTGAGGTAGCGTCGTCGCCAAAGCGGTCGTACTTTCGGACTTGACGAGAGAACGAAAGGAGGCTGCGATGGCGACGACGAGCTTT
>Ga0182011_10004316_pt1 | contig 11415 bp, 3 predicted proteins | sample 711E1DmetaG_FD_120481 | JGI IMG/M metagenome (GOLD analysis project Ga0182011, IMG submission 120481) | Permafrost microbial communities from Stordalen Mire, Sweden - 711E1D metaG | ecosystem: Environmental > Terrestrial > Soil > Wetlands > Permafrost | place: Sweden: Stordalen | collected... | reverse complement strand
GCATTTTTCCCAGTCGACCGGTCCCGTCTGACAACTTTGCCGTCCAGAGTTCAGGCACGCGGGACCAAACTTCGTGATCTTCCGAGTGTGAACACTCTTTCTCATCGGATCACCGGTCCTTAAGCTCCTCCGTGAACGATCCGCCACAGCAATTCCTCGCCGCCCCGCATCGCTTCGCCTTCAACCAGCGAAATGCCCGGACCACGCCAACTACAACTGGAGCATGCGAACTCTCGCTGTTTCCAATCATCAAAATAGGAAGGCATGGCGGTATTCAGGCGCATCTGGGGGGAAAAGGGAATTCGGATCACCTCCGATTAAAAAGATCCCCAAGGAATAAAAGCGGCTTCTGGCTATCACGTCCCGGATTGTAGACCTGCTGCCGATCGCCCAGGAGCGCTATTAATACTTGGGCAATATTCCCAGCCCGATCAAAACAGCCCTGCGCAGCGTCGACCACATCGGCGCTGAGCGGGAGCCGGAAACATCCGCGCACTAGCCGCCGCTGGCAAACGTTGGGTCGGTGAGCAGATCGTCGCGGAATTGGTCGTCGAGCGTCGTGAGATAGCTGTTCCAGTAGTCGAGATCTGCCTGGGTCGGCGCAGCGTTGAGGAACGTATCGTAGCTCAGGAATGTGCGGATCGTCGGCGCGAGCCGATTGACTGCCTCAGTCGAGTTTGCCAGGCCGATCAGCACTTGCCCGCGGCTGGCGCCGCCATTCAGCATTGCCACCCAGTTGGCCAGGCCGGTCGCATCCGCCTGGCGGCCGAGAATATTCACATAAAGCGCAGACACATAGTCGCTGTTGCTCATCGCGCCATAAATGCCCGCAAACTCTGCGCTTGCCGCGAAGGCGTCGCCCGCCGCTTGCATCGAATTGCCCGCGCGCAGGTACGCCACCCAATTGTCCAGGCCGCCGGAATCCGGCGCCCGAAGCAGCCCGCCCAAGTACAGCCGTGCCACCGGAGCAACGTAGGCATTGAACTCGGCCGAGGTGAGCAGCGTCGTTACCAGGCTGCCGTGCGTGACGGTCTGGGCGGTCAAGGCACTGCCAAAAGTGCTCAGCTCGCTCGAACCGGCCGCCCGTCGCAAGAAGCCCGTGTAAACCAGCTGCACGTAGTTGGAGTCCGTCAGGTTAGCGGGATATCCCAGCGCGAAGAGAACATCCGTCTCGTCGGAACCCTGCAGGAAGCCCAGCCAGCTCTGCAGCTCTGCCGGCGTTGGCATCCGTTTCAGCAGCAGGTAATACAGCCGAACGATCTCTACCCGGCTTGCCAGGTTGGTTTGACCCTCAGGCGACTCCGAGATCCCGATCAACACCGACCCGCGCGAGCCACCGGCATTGAGATACGCCACGCAATTGGCCAGACCCGCCGCATCGGCCTGTCGTCCCAATGCGTTGAGGTAGATCTGCTGGACAAACTGCGTGTTGTTCAGGGCGCCGTAGTCCTGCAAAAACTCGGCGCTGCCAGCGAACGCGTTACCCGCAGTGGCCAACGTGAGCGCCCCGGCTTGCAACGCATTGGACCAGGCCCCTAAACCGCCAGAGTCCGGGCACCGCGCCAAGGCCGAATAATACAGCCGGATTACCGGATCGATCTGCCGCAGGCTATACTCGGCCGAGCCTAGCAGATTACCTAGCACATCCGCGCGCGACTCGCCGTTGGCCAGGGCGGCGCCAAAGGTGGCCGCTCCGCCGGCATCGATCGGCCGGCCCAAGACATCGAGATACAGCTGCTGCAGGAACGCCGCGTCGGACAAGGCAAACACCGTCAGCGTCGCCGGGAGGCTCGTGGCATCCGGACTCACGCCATTGCTGACCACGCAGCGGAACTGCTCGCCGTTCAGGGCCGTGGTGACGCCGGTGATCGTCAACGTGCCGGTCGCCGTGCCACTGTAGGGCGCCGTATCGGTCAGATTCGTCCAAGTGCTCCCGCCGTCGGTGCTCACCTGCCACTGGTCGTTCGGCGCCGGTGTCTCACTCGCCGCGATGGTAAAGCTCACATTGCCGCCCACGGTGACGGTCGAGCTGGTCGGTTGGGTCGTGAATGACGGGGCGACGTTGGTCGAGCCAAACGTTTGTTCCGGGATGCTTCGGTCGATCGTGGTGCCGTCGCCCAGTTGACCATTTTGATTTTCACCCATCGCCCACAGAGTACCGTCGGTCCTCACGAACAGCGTGTGATTGCCGCCCGCCCCGCCCGCCGCGACCGAAGCCACGCTGGTCGCCACTTGCTCCCAGGTGTTGCGGTTGGTCGTCGTGCCGTCGCCGAGCTGGCCAAAAATGTTCGAGCCCGTGGCCCACAACGTTCCATCCGTTTTCACGAGCAGCGTGTGCTCGCCGCCCGCCGCGACCGACGCCACGCTGGTCGCCACTTGCTCAAAGGTGTTGCGTTCGGTCGGAGTGCCATCGCCCAGTTGGCCGTAATAATTCCAGCCCGTGCCCCACAACGTTCCATCCGTCTTTATGAACAGCGTGCGATAGACACCCGCCGAAATCGACGCCACTCCGCTTGCCATCTGTTCCGGGGTGGTCCGGACTCCATAAATACTAGTAGAACCGTCGCCCGCTGTTGTGCCATCGCCGAGTTCCCCATTTCCATTGTTGCCAGTCCCCCATAGGGTCCCATCCGTCTTGAGGAACACCGTGTGCAAACTGCCCGCTGCGACCGAGGCTACTCCGCTCGCGATTTGGATCGGAGTGCTTTGGTTCGTCGTGTTGCCATTGCCGAGCTGGCCCCAGCCGTTGAAGCCCATCGCCCACAATGTGCCGTCCGTCTTGATGAACATCGTGAAGCTGCTGCCCGTCGCGACCGAGGCCACGCCGGTCGCCACTTGCACCGGTGTGTTGCGGTCGGTCGTCGTTCCGTCCCCCAATTGACCGGACCCATTTGAACCCATCGCCCACAACGTCCCATCCGATTTGATGAACACCGTATGCAGGTAGCCACATGCGACTGAGACCACACCGCTCGCCACCTGCTCCCAAGTGCTCCGGTCTGTCGTGGTGCCGTCGCCCAGGCCGCCGGCGTAATTATAGCCCGTGGCCCACAACGTCCCATCTGTCATCAAGACCATGGAATGGGCGGAGCCCGCCGCCGCCGAATGCACCTTCGCCCCGGTCTGATTCACCGTCAATGTGGCCGCGTTGCTGGTGGCGGCGTTGACGACGTTCGTGGCCACGCACCGGTATTGGTAGCCGCTCATCGCGGAGGTCGGCTGGGTGACGGTCAACGTGCTTGTGTTTGTTCCCGGATAGGGACTGGTCTGCGCCAGATCCGTCCACGTGCTTCCACCATTGGTGCTTACCTGCCACTTGAGCGTCGGCAGGGGTGTACCGCTCGCCACCGCGGTCAACATCGCATTGTCGCCCAATGCGATGGTCTGGCTGATCGGCTGGGTCGTGAATGACGCAGACGCCAATGGGAGCACCTTCACTGGAGTGCTCCGAGTTTGCGATATGTCTTCGTCTTCCGGAATCGGGGCGCCGTCGCCCAGTTCACCGGAAAAGTCGTCGCCCGTCCCCCACAACGACCCGTCGGACTTGAGAAACATCGTGTAACTGTCACCCGCCGCAACCGAAACCACGCCGCTTGCAACCTGCTCGGGCGTGCTCTGGCTCGTCGTCGTGGATCCCAGCGCAACGCCGTCGCCCAGTTCACCGGAAAAGTCGTCGCCCGTCCCCCACAAGGTCCCATCCGTCTTTATGAACATCGTGTGATCGACACCTGCCGCGACCAAGATCACACCGCTCGCCACCTGCTCGAAGGTGCTCCGGTTCGTCGTCGTGCCATCCCCCAGTTGGCCGGATTCGTTGAGGCCGGCTGCCCATAGCGTTTCATCCGTTTTCACGAACAAGGTGTGTGCATCGCCCGCCGTGACCGAGGCCACGCCGCTCGCAATCTGCTCCGGGGTGCTTCGGTTCGCCGTGGTGCCGTCGCCCAGCTGACCGTGGTTATTCAAGCCCGTCGCCCACAATGTCCCGTCGGTTTTCACGAACATCGTGTGCCCATAGCCCGCCGAGACCGAAGCCACGCCGGTTGCCACCTGCTCCGGGGTGCTCCGGGACGTCGTCGAACCATCCCCGAGTTGGCCATCGTCGTTATTGCCCACCGCCCACAGAGTCCCGTCCGTCTTGACGAACATGGTGTGCCCAGCGCCCACTGCGACCGAAGCCACGCCGGTCGCCACCTGCTCCGGGGTGCTCCGGGCCGTCGTCGTGCCATCGCCGAGCTGGCCAAGTTCGTTCGAACCCATCGCCCACAAAGTGTGGTCTGTCTTTACAAACATCGTAAAGCTGTCCGCCGCCGCGACCGAGGCCACGCCAGTCGCCACCTGTTCGAAGTTGCTCCGGTCCGTCGTGGTGCCATCGCCCAGTTGGCCGTTATAATTGTAACCTGTCGCCCACAACGTCCCATCCGTCTTTAGGAAAAACGTGCTTTCAAATTTCGTCGAGATCGAGCCCACCGGCGCTGCGGTCGGGCTGACCGTCAAGGTGACCGCCGCGCTTGTGACCGTGTTGATACTGTTGGTGGCCACAAACTGGTATTGGTAGCCGCTCATCGACAAAGCCGGACCGGTGATGGTCAATGTCGCCGTGGTCACTCCCGAATAGAGGCCAGTCTCCTGCAGATTCGTCCACGTGCTCCCACCGTCGGTGCTCACCTGCCACTGGATCGAGGGCACGGGAGTGCCGTTCACCGTCGCGGTGAAGCTGGCATTGAATCCTCGCGTCACGGTCTCGCTCACCGGTTGCGCCGTGATCGCTGGAGCCGCGACGACCGGAACGCCCTCGCGGATGGTGTTGTTTTCGGTATCCGCGACGTAGACATCGCCCGAGCTGTCCGCTGCGATGCCAACGGGGTAATTGAACTGCACGGCGCGGCCGATGCCGTCGGCCCAGCCAACGCTTCCCGCGGCACCAGCGATCGTGGTGACATTCCAATTCGTGACTCCGCTCACCACCGTCGGTGTGATCTTGCGGATCGTGTTGTTCATCGTGTCCGTGACGTACAGATTGCCCGTACCATCCACCGCGATGCCTTGCGGGGAATAGAATAGTGCAGCGCTGCCCGTGCCGTCCTGCGATCCCTGGGGACCCTCAGTGATGCCGGCAATCGTGGTGACCACCCCAGCCGGGGTGATCTTCCGGATCGAACCATCCGCGGCGTAGAGGTTGCCCGCGCTATCCACGGCTATGCTGAAAGGGGAATCGAACTGTGCAGCGCTGCCCGTACCGTCGACCCTGCCCTGGTTGCCGGCGGAGCCAGCAAGGGTGGTGACCACCCAGTTCGTGACTCCGCTCACCACGGTCGGCGTGATTTTGCGGATCGTGTAGTTTTCAGTGTCCGCCACATAGAGGTTGCCCGCGCCGTCCACGGCGACATCGTTGGGCGAATTGAACTGTGCGGCAGTGCCCGCGGCATCGGTGGAGCCACTGTTGCCGGCCGAGCCGGCGATGGTGGTGACCGCCCAGTTTGTGACTCCGTTCACGACGGTCGGTGTGATTTTGCGGATCGTGTTGTTGCCTAGATCCGCGACGTAGAGATTGCCGGCTTGATCCACGTCAATGCCCTTGGGGTTTGAGAAACGAGCGACGCTGCCCGGGCCGTCGACGTAGCCGCCATTACCATCAGGGACGCCGGCGATGGTGGTGACCACCCCGGCGGGCGTGATTTGGCGGATCAGGGCGTAGGCGGTATCCGCGACGTAAACATTGCCCGCGCTGTCAACTGCAATGCCCTCAGGATAGGAAAACTGCGCGGCAGCACCCGTCCCGTCGGCATAACCGCCAAACTGGTCGGCGAAACCGGCCACGGTAGTGACCACCCAATTCGTGACGCCGCTGATCACGGTAGGCGTGATCTTGCGAATCGCATTGTTGACGGTATCCGCGACAAAAAGGTCGCCCGCGCTGTCCACCGCAACGCCTTTGGGCCACGAGAACGACGCGGCGGTGCCCGTGCCGTCGGCATAGCCGCCGTAACCGCCGGCGATCGTGGCGACCACCCCGGCAGGCGTGATTTGGCGGATCGAGTTCCAATCTGTAACGTAGAGATTGCCTGTGCTGTCCACCGCGAGATTGCCATCGAGTTGGTTGAACCGCGCGGCGCTGCCCGTGCCGTCGGTAAAGCCCTGGTTGCCAGCAGTGCCGGCCAAGGTGGTGACCACCCAGTTCGTGACACCGCTGACGACGGTCGGTGTAACCTTGCGGATCACGGCATTATAGGAATCCGAAACGTAGAGGCTTCCTGCGCTGTCCACGGCGATACCGTGGGGGGTGTTGAACTGCGCGGCGCTGCCCGTCCCGTCGGCATAGCCGGGGTAATCATTGCCGGCGAGGGTGGTGACCACCCAGTTCGTGACTCCGTTGACCACGGTCGGGGTGATCTGGCGGATCGTGTATCTGTCTGTGACGTAGAGATTGCCCGCTTGATCAACCGCAACGCTGGAGGGGTAATCGAATCGCGCGTCGCTGCCCGTCCCGTCCACAGTACGGAGGTTGCCGCCAGAACCACCGGCGATGGTCGTTACCACCCAGTTCGTGGCTCCGCTGACCACGGTCGGCGTGATCTTACGGATCGTGAAGTTGACGGTATCCGCAACGTAGAGATTGCCTGCACTGTCGATCGCGATGTTTCCGGGCTGATCGAACTGCGCAGCGCTGCCCGTGCCGTCGACCGAGCCAACGTTGCCGATGGAGCCGGCAATGGTGGTGACCACTCCGGCGGGCGTGACCTCGCGGATCAGGTTGTTGTTCGCGTCCGCGACAAAGAGATTGCCCGAACCGTCCACGGCCACGCCACCGGGGCCGCTGAACCGGGCGGCGCTGCCGGTGCCATCGGTTGACCCTGCCGACGCCAGCCCGGCCAAGGTCGTGAACGCGTACGGCGTGGCGTAGTTGCTCTGGGCTCGTAGAGCAGCCAGGGGGGCAACGGCGGCGAGCAGCAGGGGCGCGAAGCGTAGAAACGCGGCCGGCGGGCGCGCGTTAGCCATCGTGAGAGGCCGACAAAAGGCCGTCCGTACGCAGTTCAACCGGGAGAACAGTTTCATGGGCAGGGTAGGAAGAATCCCGCGAGGGCGGGAAATGAGACAGGGGGCGCGGAATGGATAGGATCGATAAATGCTTGGAGGCAAGTTTCTTTGGTTGTTGTGCCGGCCTCGCCACCACGGGAAGACCGCAGGGGCTCCAGCCCTACATGCGCCTCTTTCTTCGGTTCGGGTCTGGGGCGGGCGCAATAATGTTAGCTATTAACTCCGCTGCCGTTTCCTATTAGGTTGTACCATATCCACACTGCCCGCGCTTCAGGCGTTGGGCGACGCCTTGCCCTGGGTTAGGGTGTGTTTTCCCGGGAATACATGGACAACTCGCTGGACCTTCAGGAGGAACTGTTTTCGCAGGCCCTTGCGCTCACCCCCGGGGAGCGGCCGGCGTTCCTCGCGCGGGCGTGCGGGGACGACGTGGCATTGCGCCGGCAGATCGAGGCGCTGCTGCGGGCAATAGAGGGAGCGGGGACGTTTCTGGATCAACCGTCGACGCTCGGCCCGGAATACGCCGCCGGGCGACGGGACACGACGGATCTGTGCGGTTCATGGATCGGGGCCTACCGGTTGATCGAGAAGATCGGTGAAGGCGGGGCCGGGGTGGTGTACGAGGCGGAGCAGGAGGAGCCGGTGCGCCGGCGGGTGGCGCTGAAGCTGTTGAAGCCCGGCATGGACACCGCGGCGGCGATCGCACGCTTCGCGGCCGAGCGCCAGACGATCGCGTTGATGGAGCACCCAAACATCGCGCGGGTATTCGACGCCGGGTCGACGGCGCAGGGCCGGCTGTATTTCGCGATGGAGCTGGTGCGGGGTATCCGGATTACCGAATACTGCGAACAAAGCCGGCTGCCAGTGGCGGCGCGCCTGGATCTGTTCATTGCGGTGTGTCACGCGGTGCAGCATGCGCACCAGAAGGGGATCATCCACCGCGACCTAAAACCGACCAACATTCTCGTCACCCTCCACGATGGCTTGCCGGTGCCGAAGGTGATCGACTTTGGCATCGCGAAGGCGGTGGAAGGCCGTTTGGCCGACCGGACGGCGCTGACGGAGTTCGAGCAGGTGATCGGCACGCCGGCGTACATGAGCCCGGAACAAGCCAATGCCGGCGATTTGGATACGCGCAGCGACATCTACAGCCTCGGGGTGGTCCTCTACGAACTGCTCACGGGGCGCACGCCCTTCGACGCGAAGGAACTGCTGCGCGTGGGACTCAACGCGGCACGGAGCGCGATCAACGAGCGGGAAGTGGCGCGACCGTCGGAGCGACTGCGCACGACGGAGGCCGCTGAACTCGCTACGATCGCCGAGCGGCGCGGCGTGGAGCCGCCGCAACTCGTGCATGCGATCCGTGGCGATCTGGATTGGATCGTGCTCAAGGCGCTCGCGAAGGACCGGCAGCGCCGCTACCCGACCGCCAACGAGCTGGCCGCCGATGTGGAACGCCATCGACGCGATGAACCGGTGCTCGCCCGCCCGCCTAGTGCGGCCTATCAGGCGATCAAGTTTACCCACCGGCACCGGACGGCCGTGGCGGCAGCGGCCCTCGTGGTCGTGGCGTTGCTCACGGGTCTTGCGCTGGCCATTGCCGGATACCGCCGTGCGGAGACGGCTCGCCGCGCCGCCGTCAGCGCCCGCGAAGAAGCCGTCGCAGTGACCGGGTTTTTCACGCGGATGCTTTCCTACGCGGATCCCTGGCTGGCCGGCCCGGATGTCTCGGTGAAGTCGGTGCTGGATCGGGCTGCTTCGACCCTCAGCGAGGACTTCAAGGACCGACCGGCGGCCGAACTGCGCATCCACGATACGATCGCGGAAGCCTATGCCGGACTCGGACAGTATGATCTGACGGCTCAGCATTCGGCGAGGGCCGCCATGCTCGCACGAACGGTGTACGGTCCCGACGCGGTCGAAACCCTGCAGCTGGAGGCCAGCGAGGCATCCGGCTTGGTGCTCATGGGGCGCCTGGTGGAAGCAGAGGCCGAGCTTCGTCGGGCCCTTGCGGTGCTCGGACGAAAACTGGGACCCAACGCCTTGGAAATCGGACGCGTGAACCGTGAACTCGCCCTATGTTTGGGGGAGCAAGGACGATTTGACGAGGCCGTCGAAACCGAACTCCAGGTGCTGGCGAACTTCAATGAAAACCTCCCGGCAAACGATTGGGATATCGTGCATGGCAAGGATGAACTGGGGAGAATGTTGTCCCAGCTGGGGCAGTGTGCCCGGGCCCGAGAGGTATTTTGGGAGGCACTGGCGACCAAGGGGGAAATCCAGGACGAGCAGACCCGCGCCCAAGTTTTGCACTCCGCCGCCGTCAACGAAAGAGCGATGGGGGCCTACGTCCGGGCGGAGACCCTGGCGCGGCGCTCGTACGAGATGGCGAAACGACTTTTCGGCAACGACTATCTGGAGACGCAGCTGTATCGTCTCGCACTGGGGGACGTGCTCGCGCATCAGGGGAGGATTCCGGAGGCACTGGCTGAAGTCGAACCGAGCGCGACGGCGATCCGGCGGCTGTTGGGCGACGGGAGCCCGCAAACCTTGCGCCTCTGCTCGAGACTCCCACTCGCGCTGGGCTTGGGCGGCCATCCGGACGAAGCCATCCGGCAGGCCCGGGTCGCCTACGAGTGGTTCCGACGCCAAACCGGCAACGGCGCGGCGGCAGCCGCAGATCTGGCGATCGTTCTCACCAATGCCGGGCGGGCCGTGGAGGCCGAACAGCTCAGTCGCGAGACCTTGGCGGACCTTGCCGGTTTACGATGGAGGAATGAATATGTGCTCAGCGACATTCATCGGGCGCTTGCGGGGGCGTTGGCTGCTCAGAACAAGACGGCCGAGGCGGAGGCGGTCTTGCTCGAAAACCACGCCACGCTGGCAAAACTTACCGTCGATGTCAGCGACCAGCTGCGGCTCACAGTGGATGCATTGGCGGCGCTCTGCGAACGAATCGGCCAGCCGCAGCAAGCGGCAGTCTGGCGGGCACGTCGTCCGCCGGAGCCGGCGCCCGGTGGTCCTCTGATGCCATGACAGCGACGCGGTGGTGGAGCGACACGACAACGGCGAAGCGGAGAGGTTAGCCGCGGTCTTAGTAAGCGTTCCGGCGGTGACCTTTTTATGGCAAAACCGGCGCATGAGAAGACGTGCGACCCAGTGTTGAACGATTCGTGCGGCCTATTTCTTCATGAAACGGTCTCGTGCAGTCCCTTTGACCGAAGGAACGACGTTCCGCCAGGAGGAGGCGCTGTTCATAAATGCCCTGGATTTGCCTGTCGCGGCGCGCGCCCGCTTTCTTGCAACGGCTTGCATCCATAATCCAACGTTGCGGGACCGCGTGGCGGCCCTGCTCCAGGCGCATGACCAGGCGGAGGGTTTTCTCGATCCGCCGGAGGTCGTTTGTTGGCGGCGGCGAAGTTCGAAGAAGCAAACCCGGTCGCACTGACTTTGGGGTTTCTTTGGGCGATGAATGTTGTCAGCCTCGCCATTGATGCACGACATCACGCTGTTGCTTCAGGCCGCCCAAGAGGGCGAAGCCGGGGCCGCCGATCAGTTGATGGAGGCGGTTTATGGCGAACTGCGCCGGCTGGCCGCGGCCAAACTGGCAGGGGAGCGGAACAACGTCACGTTGCAGACCACGGCACTAGTGCACGAGGCGTGGCTGCGCCTCGGCGGAGATCAGCAATCGCCCTGGCAGAACCGCGCGCATTTCTTCGGCGCGGCAGCGGAGGCAATGCGGCGAATCCTGATTGAGCGTGCGCGGCGGCGGCGGCGCATCCGCCACGGTGGGGGGGTGCGCCCGCTCAGCCTTGACCAGTTGGAGGTAGCGGCGGAAACCGCGAGTGCCGAGCGGTTGCTCGCGATCAATGAAGCGCTGGACCGCTTCGCCCGGCACGACGCCCGTCGCGCCGAGTTGGTGAAGCTGCGTTACTTTGCCGGGCTTACTCTGGTGGAGGCGGCCCGTGTCCTCGGTATCTCCGAATCGACCGCCAAGCGCTGGTGGGTCTTTTCCCGGGCTTGGCTTTTCCAGGAGATCGTGGCGACCTCGAGCGGTTTTAACGAAACTGGAGCCGATTTCGAGCCAATATCAGAGGTTTGACTAGAGTGCTTGAGAGTGCCGGGTTCTTGAGGGTTAACCTCGTGCAAAATTCCGTCATGGCCTCCGGCGTCCGCCGGGAACTGAGGGCTTGCCAGGGACACTGCGTCCGGGTTGTTTTCCCAATGCGGCGGTTCCTGCCTTCGGTCCGAATCGACCGACTCCTGCCGTCCGGCAGGCCGAACCAAGATTTTATGCAAACCTCTCCCAACCCCTTGGAGCGCTCGAAACCATGGATGCGAAGTGTGGCCGCCGTCGCGGTCATGCTGCTGCTCGCTGCGCCG
>Ga0182011_10004314_pt1 | contig 11419 bp, 12 predicted proteins | sample 711E1DmetaG_FD_120481 | JGI IMG/M metagenome (GOLD analysis project Ga0182011, IMG submission 120481) | Permafrost microbial communities from Stordalen Mire, Sweden - 711E1D metaG | ecosystem: Environmental > Terrestrial > Soil > Wetlands > Permafrost | place: Sweden: Stordalen | collected... | reverse complement strand
CTTCTTTGCCGCTGCCTTCTTTACCGGCTTCTTTGCCGCCGCTTTCTTTGCTGCTGCCATGAGTTTTCCACCTCCTACCGGAAAGGGTTATATTTTTTCTCAATCTGTGAATTAATAAATATTTTGGTCGCAACGGGATTTTCACGCATAGAATCATACCAAACCATCATTTTTTTGACTGGAAAATGACTGCTTCCGGACAATAAAGGATAATCAAAGCGATACATCATGAATTGCGCAATTGTTCGTAAAATGCCCGGATTTGGCTGAATCAAAATATCTGGGCTATTTATATTTCGCAAAATTGCATTTTTTTTGTAAATGGGGAGCGCATGCACAGGAGATGCAAAACCACATTTTCCGGAGGGGTGCCCGCACAAAAAATATTCCGGCCGCAAACGATAACCTTTATCCATCCAAAAAACCTCCCTACCTGTATGAAAAAGCAGTTCATACTCGGGCTCATCGGGGGGTTTCTGGGACTTGTCACGGCGGTGTACGTGATCCTTACGGCCACATCGAATGATATGACCCTCTCCGGTGTCCAGGCTGCCCTGTTCTCCAGTCTCGGTCTGATGGGTGCTGCAATCGCCAAGAAAGAAACACGGTTTGCCGGTTACATGCTCATCTTCTCTGCAGTCTTCATCACGCTCTCCGTCCCGATTGCAAATACCCTGTCGCTGTTGTACCTCTACCTCCCCACGGTTGCATGTCTCGGGGTTGCCGGCACCCTCTGCTTTATGGAACCGGAAGGAAAAGATGCGGAACCCAGCGAGCCATAAGATACCGTAGAAGAGTGGCAGTAAAAAAGGAATCTTTTTTGGGAAAATTATTCCCCTTCCTTTGTACCGGGTTTGGAAACAGATGGTAGCTGGCCATCACTTTTCGGTTGTTCCTTATGGGTCCGTTCCCGGATGGTCCTGTACATAACCGAGGTCCCGGCTGCCAGCACGAATGCAAGAAACAGGGTCCGGAGGATCAGGGCAGGGTACTGGTCGCCTCCGGCAGTCATGAAGAGCGTGTACGCATACGTGATCACCGCAAACGCGATCGCCCCAAGACCGATGGCAGTTGCGCGGAATGCCGTGAACATCCGGCTCCGTGTATCCGGAAAGATCAACAGCCCCATAAGGCCGAGTCCCGCAAACACTGTCCCGACAAAGAGCAGTGCCCAGATTATGATGTCTGCCGGCAGGGAACTCATGAGCGGTCAGCTCCTGGTTGCTTTCCTGTCCAGATCATCATGCCAAAACCAATGATACTCAAAACAATAACCGCGTCAAGGATGATGAACATGCCAAGCGCGATGCTGAGCGTGAGTGCAGCCATTGATACGAGGATAACTGCTACCGTTCCTGCAACAAGCCGGTCGTCCTGTGACACCGTCCGGATGCCCCGCAGGATGACACACAGGGCAAGGATCCCCAGGACCAGTGCGGTAAAAAGCCAGGTATCGATCATGTCAACCAGTACCTTATGAAAGAATCGTATTTATCCATGCCCCCGCCCGTGGTTACCGGCAGCAACTGTCCCCGGGTCCCGGTAATCCCTCTCCGGGAAAATGCTTACATCTGACCTTTCATTTTTATCCCTCCAGTGCGAATGGTACGACAGATGCGCCCGTCCTATCTGGGGAAGATTTTATTGCGCTGGTGTGATGCATGCCACGCGCCGGTGCTCGCGGAGAAATGCTCCTGCGGTGCCTTGACCCGGCCGGTGCCGGTCACTCCGCCCGGTGATGCCCGGCCGGCATTTCCCGCCGATATTGCCCTCATCAACCGGATCTACGAAGACCATTTCGGTGCCCCGCTCATCCCGGAAGGCCACCTCGCACTCCTGAACAAGGTGCCGGACAAGGACCGGATGGAAGAGATCGTTGTCGGGGGCGGCATTGCCGGGATCGTCCGGTATTTCCCGGATGAGCGGCGGTGGGAGCCGGTCCCCCGGCCTGAAGCCTGCAACATTCTCTCCCCGAAAAAACGGTTCGTGGTGATCGGCGACGACGCTGCTTTGTTCATCCGCGACCAGGGCATGAGTGTGCTCCGGCCCGGGATGGTATCCATTGATGACAATGTACGGGCAGGGGACGAGGTCTTCATCCTGACCCGGGACGGAACCTGTATCGGGGTCGGGCGGGCGAAAGTTGACGCCGCGACTGCATGGGCAATGGAGAAGGGATCGGTTGTGCGGACGCGGCGTAACATCGCATCGCACGTCCTCCCGGGCAAGGCCACATGGGACGATGCGGTGCGGGCGAATGCGGACGTGCTCGAGCAGGCGGAAGGGTCATCGGTCCTGTTCGTGCAGGAGGTCGCAGATCGTAACCTGCACCTTGCCCGCAATGTCTCTTACTCCGGCGGGAAGGACAGCCTTGCCACCCTGCTCGTCTTTACAAAGGCGATCGGGAAGGTGCCGATGCTATTTGCCGATACCGGTCTTGAGTTTCCCGAGACCTACGAGAATATCGCTGAGGCATCCCGGAGGTACGGCCTTGAGGTGATCCGGACCGACGGGAATACCACGTTCTGGAAAACCTTTGAAGAGCAGGGGCCACCGGCGGTCAATGCCCGGTGGTGCTGCAAGGTCTGCAAGCTGACCCCGGTCGGGAACCTGATCCAGCGGGAATGGGGGGAATGCCTTTCATTTATCGGCCAGCGGCGCTACGAATCGGCCGCCCGGGCCCGGAGCGACCGGGTCTGGCGGAACAAAAACGTGCGGGCCCAGCTCTCTGCAGCACCGATCCACAACTGGACCGCCCTGCATGTCTGGCTGTACCTGATGCGGGAGAAGGCGCCGCACAATGTCCTGTACGAGAGGCACCTGGACCGGATCGGATGTTTCATGTGCCCGTCCAGCGATATGGCATTAATTCATATGATAGAGGCGGAGTACCCTGTGCTCTGGCAGAGCTGGCTCGGCCGGCTCGAACAGTACCGTCAGGCGCACGGGCTCCCCGCGGAATGGGTGACGGAAGGAAGATGGCGCCTTGTGGACGGAGGTAAGGATGAAGAAGATAGCCATTATTGATTATGGTCTCGGCAACCTCCGCAGCGTGATCCGGGGGCTTGAGAAGGCAGGAGCGAATGCTTTTATAACCTGCGATGCCGGTGAGATCGCATCCGCAGATGGTCTTGTGCTGCCGGGCGTCGGGGCATTCCACGAAGGAATGGATCAGCTCGGGCCCCTGCAGCGAACGGTTGTGGAGGCATCACGGGAGGTTCCTCTCCTTGGGATCTGCCTTGGCATGCAGATGCTCCTGGAAACAAGCGAGGAGCACGGCATCCACAAAGGGCTCGGCCTTATCCCCGGCAGTGTGAAGCGTTTCCCGAGAGGGTCCGGGCAGAAAGTACCGCATATGGGCTGGAACTCCCTCACGATCGAGAAACCCGACAACCCGCTTTTTGCCGGGTTCCTTCCTGACGAGTACATGTATTTTGTCCACTCCTACTATGCAGATACCCTGCCGGCATACACGCTCACAACGACGCAGTACATCTGCCCGTTTGCATCTTCTATTGGTAACGGGAATGTCTTCGGTGTCCAGTTCCATCCGGAAAAGAGTGGTGCAGCAGGTCTGCGGCTGCTGAACAATTTTATCGGCATGGTGTAATATTTCTTCTTTTTACTTACGTGTCCCTTGCGATGAGGGATGTTCTTGACCCGACCGGATGCTTCGGCTCAAACAATGGTAGAATGCATACGAGTTCTTTTCCTCCCGAATTTTGGCTTTGCTCCATCCTCCGATGAAACCAGTCGCATGTCGAAGAACACTGATGCGTTCTTCTCCTCCTCACGGTCCTGATGGACCGTTCGGAATCACAAACCTATTATTCCCGGCCATTCGATGCTGTTGTCATGAAACGGATCCTGCTGATTGCGTTAACGCTCGCATGCATCGTGGGAACTGCATCTGCATACGGACTGTACCTTGACTGCCCCGCGTCCATCCAGGTTGGCCTTCCGCTGAAATGCTCGATTGACAGCGATCTCCCAGCCGGTTATACGTTTGATCTTGTGATGTACCATTCTGAATATACCGCAACCGAGATCAGCCGGCAATCGGTGACGATCCAGGACGACCATAACACCCAGTACCGGCTGTTCGAGACCGAAGGTCTCCCGGGAGGCATGTACAAGATAGAAATGCAACTGAAGACCACCGGCGGTGAAGAGTCGCTCCGCTCGGATTCCGTGACTTACAAACTCGTCGATGTGCTGGACCGGTCCAGTGAGATCACCATCACCGCACCTACGACCCAGACCCTTGATGAGGCACTCAGGATCGAGGGGTCGATTGACAAGCTGAGCAACGAGGGTGTTCAGATCGAGGTCCGCGGGCCTGAAGGCAGGATCTTCGGGCCGGAATATATCGGTACAAAGACTGATGTAAAAAACGATGCCGGTATCTTTTCATATCAGGTACCGGTCACCAGCCCGGGTACCTATGAAGTTTCCTTCAATGATACAAAGGGATTCATCGGCATCAAGACGTTTGAAGTGGCACAACCCCCGACGTCCGTCCCGACCACGGTCCCGACGTCTGTCCCGACCACGACCAGTCCCCCGACAACCCTCCCGACACCGCTGCCTGCAACGACCCAGTCCCCGCTCCCGTTACCCGTGGTGCTGGGGGCCCTTGCAGCAGCAGGACTGCTTGCAACAGCGGCAGTGAGAAGACAATAATCACCACCTTTTTATAACATATTCTTCCGGTATTCCGGTAATCCTCTGGAAATATTCCCAAAAAAGAAAAAATCACTTATTATTTTTCTTCCAGATCCAGGCCTCGTAGCACACAAGAATAAAGATCACGAGCATGCCCCCAAGGAAGAACGCAAGAGCAGGGTCAAGCCCCGGGAATAGGGTGCCGGCACCGCTTTCCATGGAACCCGGTGGGAGGGTAGGTGCGGGTATCGGTATCATACTCTGCGCAACGGCAGGCACTGCTGTCGGGACCGCGGTCGATGCAGGGGCAATTTGCGCAGCCGTTGAAACCGCAGAGATATTCGCCGACCAGCTGTCTGCCGCCCCTTTTGTCCCAGTCATCAATACATTGGGAGCATTCGTCACATTCTGGGCAACACTCTCGGCAACTGCCTTGGCAGCAGCACCCCCGTCCTGGTGGAAGGCATACTGCGGTGCTGAATTCGCACTGTTCACGCTGCCACGGATCAGGCTTTCCGGCCCGAATAACGGGGAAAGGACAGAGATCATCACCGAACAGATGGCAACGATCCCAAACAGGGATGCGTATTTCAACAGGAGCGTGCGGACATTGGACTGGCGGGGCGCAACTACAAGCAGCTGGTTGGTCAGAGTGTAAATTTTTACCTCGCGGCCCTTGATGCTGTACTTTGTCTGTTCCACCGCGATGAGTCCGGCATCGAGCAGGTTCTCGATGTGGTACTTCGCCGTGTTCATGGGAATGTTCAGCCGCTCGGTAATATCCGTCAGACTCCGCGGCCCTTCGCCGAGGATCTGCAGGATATCGCTTGCGGTCTGGCTCCCCATCGCCTTGGCGATCTTCTGGGCCCGCTCATCGCCGGGTTCCAGGAACACGACATTATCTGCCATAATTACGCCCCGAGCGCTGCGATGATGCGCTCATGCCCGACCTTTAAGGCAAGGTCAAGCTGGGCTGCATCCGGCCCGCCGCCCTGCGCCATGGACGGTTTGCCCCCGCCTTTGCCACCCAGCATGCTGCAGACCTGCTCGATGATATCCCCGGCATTCACCCGGCTGTCCCCGGATGCGAGCACGACCCGGACTGAATCCCCGGATCCCGCAAGAAGGGCGATACCGCCTTTTTCCGAAACGGATGCTGCGAGGAGTGCGAGTTCTTTTTGCGGGAGATCGATCCTTTTAACGACAACGGTGATGCCGCCCACCGTCTCTGCCACGAGCGAGCGCATCTCGAGATCTACAAGCTTCTGGCTCATCTTCTCGATATCCTTCTTCTGCTCTTTCCACTCCGTGAAGAAGCGGGTGACCGTTGCCGGCAGGTTTTCCTCCTGCACGGACAGGACCGCTGCGGAGGACGTCACGATCCCTTCGAGGTGCTGCATATAATAGACCGCTGCAATACCGGCTGCAAACTCGATCCGCTCGATGCCGTCCTGGATATGTTCAACGCGGATGATCTTGATCATACCGACCTCACCGGTGTTCCGGCAATGGGTGCCGGCGCAGGCCTCGATATCCCCCGCAACCTTGACAACCCGGATGTCCCTGCCCGGGGGAACCCCGCCCTGGTACAGCGAGAAGCCGTACTTCTGCTCGGCCTTTGTCCGGTCCTCGACCTCGATCTCGACCGGCACGCTCGCCATGATCATGCGGTTTGCTGCGACCTCGATGCGGTGGAGTTCATCGGGAGTGATATGCTTGAAGTGCCGGATATCAACGCGGGAACTCTCGCTTCCCTTCTGGGCCCCGGCCTGGTGGATGTGGGCCCCGAGTACCTCCCTGGTTGCATGCAGGAGGACGTGCGTTGCGGTGTGGTGGCGCATCAGCGACCAGCGACGTTCCTCGTCCACCATCCCCTTGATCCGCTCCCCGCGCTGGAGGATTCCACCGGTGATATGGTGGAGGATTACCTCGCCCACCTTGACGACACCGTCGACCTGCGCCATGCTCTCGGAGCCGATGAGTGTCCCGGTATCAGCAGGCTGCCCGCCGCCCTCCGGGTAAAAGAGCGTCTGGTCGGTGACCACGTAACCGTCGAAGAAGTCCAGCACCACTGCCTCGAACTCAATGTCCGAAGGCTGCTCGTAATAGAGTTTCTTTGTTGGCGGGAGGGCCCGCAGCCGTTCGGCATATTTCGCGGTCTTGTCCTCCTCGGTCTCCTTCTTCGACTCGGAATGCATGTCGGCAACCATGGAATAGAAGTTGTCCGGCAGGTCAACGACCGCCCCTTCCTTGGTTGCAATCTCCCTGATCATCTCCGGCTGGATGCCGTGGGAGTCGTACAGGACCATGACCTCGGCAAGCGGGACCCGCTGGCTCTTGGCTTTGTAGGTCCTGGCAACCTTCTGGACAATGCGGGTACCGCGTTCAAGCGTGGCCGCATACTTCTCGGTCTCCCGCTCAATAATCTCCCGCACCACCGCAATGTCCTGCTCGAACTTTTTTGAACCGATGATTGTCGTCTGCTGTTCGATAAGGTCCGCAAGAGGCTCCTGTATCTTCAGCTCATTCATCATCCGCAGGGTCCTGCGGATAACGAGCCGGGCAAGGTAGCCCTCCCGGACATTGGAGGGGACAATGCAGTCGCCCAGCATGTAGGCCAGGCAGCGGGTGTGGTCGACAATCGCGTACACCTTTTCTATGGGGGTGATCATCTTGTCCAGTTTCTCTGGGGAGACATCGATCGCCGCGGCGACTTTCTTCCGCAGGTTAAAGAGGTTCGTCCCCGAAATGTCCATGAGTCCCGCAAATTTTGCATTCAGGGCAAGGAGCTTGGTGTATTCCTTGTTGTCCAGCATATGGGAGAGCCCTGCAGCACTCATCACCCGGCTCACCATCTCCGGGAAGACCGCGTCGTAAATGGTTGGCGATCCTTTCGAAGCCCAGACCAGCCGTTCGAGCCCGTACCCGGTATCCACGATCCGGAGTTTCATCGGGTAATACATCTCGCCCTTCAGCTCGTAGCCCGGACCATCGGTCTTCTGCCGGCCAAGGCTCATGAAGACCAGCGTCGCGATCTCGAGGCCCCCAATCAGGACCTCGACGCTCGGCCCGGCATTGCCGCCGCCGATCCACGGATTCTCCTTGTAGGTGACCCGGTTCAGGTCCCCGCCAATGGATGCAATGAACTGGTCGCAGAGCTCGACTGTCCGGTCTTTCCAGTAGATCTCCTCGGTTGGCGTGTTAAAGGCATGATGAGCCATCATCTCGAACGTAGTGAGGTGTCGTCCGGATTTCCCCACGGAATCGAGATCATTGAGCCGGATACAAGGCTGGGAGATCGTCAGCGGGTTTGCCGGTGGCGGCACAATACCGCTGGTCACAAACGGCTGGAAGTCCGCTATTGAAGCGATGGTCAGGTAAATATCATCCCGCCAGCGTGCAACCACCGGGTACCGTTCCACCCTCGTGTGACCGTTCTTCTCGAAAAAGGAGAGGTATGCCTCGCGCATAGATTCCAGGGTATGGGGCTTAAAGACCGGGCTGCCGATGAAATTATACGGTTCGCAGGGTGCGTCCCCGCAGATATCCCGTGAAGCGTCCCGGGTCCAGAATGCCGACCCGCAGCTTTTACATATCTTCCGGGTAAATCCCTGCGTCCTGAAATAATCGAGCTGGTATTCGTCTTCAAGCATGGACAATCACACAATCGTCAGTACAGTTGATTACGAACAGTAATTAGTTTGTTGTTCTTGAGGGTCGCAAGACCCGAAAGAGGAGAAGAACCCATAGGGTTCTTCGACTTCAGCGGCATATTTCACCGGCTTTTCTGTAATGTTTCCTGGTACCATCCCTCAACGCTTTCAAAAAGGCCGGTTTCCCTCGCTATCCGCACCGCAAGCAGGTGCCAGCATGCCCTGCCCCGGTACAGGAAATCCCCGCAGGTACAGAAATCATCTTCTACAATATAAGCGGCAGTCTTTCCCTCGACCACGAAAAAGTCCAGGTATTTTTTCACCCGTCCGGCATCGATGGCGCCAAGAGCTGACGTACCCTTCCGGCCGAACGCGGCAACGATCTCCCCGCGTATCTCCTCATCCAGGTCAGGTTTTTTTTCCAGATGTTCCCAGATATCTGTCATGAAAAAGTATGCAGGACCGGGGGGTCGTCGATATACCGCCATCCTTTCTGTGCGGCAAGCCGTTTCATGGCCGGGGCCTCCAGGGAATAATGGGTGGCCTCGATGCAGGGGAGTGGTGCAGCGCGGTAGACGGAATGCTTCAGTTCGCTTGATAGGAACGCATCCGCGCCCCGCTCCTTTGCCTCGGCCATGAATGCAGGATCAAACCCGCTCCCGCCGACTATTGCAAGGCGATTGATTTTTTTGATCGTACCCCAGACCCGCACCGGGCAGGCAAGGCGGCGGGCGATCTCTTCAGAGGAAATGATACAATTACCCACCAGTCCGAGCGTCATGGGTTCGGGATTCTTAAGCGAGAGGAGTTCAGAAAGTGCATCGTTTATGCCACTCTCGGCATGGTCAAAATTGGTATGCATGACATAGATGTTCAGGCCGGAAGCGAGGACGTCGCGCATGAGTGCTGCGGTCGGGCCGGTAAGGGAGGTCAGGGGCGTCCAGAGCGGCGTGTGATGGACGAGGAGCATATCTGCGTGTGCAGCAACCGTCTGTTTTACTACCGCGGGGGTGGCGTCCAGTGCACAGCAGACTGTATCAATCGTTGTCTTCCCTTCAACAATGAGACCGATTTTCCCTGCATCGAAATCTTCGGCAAGGTAAGGAGGGGCGAGCCGCTCCATCTCCTCTATGAAGGTGAGCACATGCATATAGCATAATTGACGGCAGTGGTTAAAATCGCATTTATTACCCAAAGTAATAACAATTGCCTTAAATATTCGGAAAACGGAATATCCGGGTATGCACAAAACCATCGGGCAGATCAATGAACGCATCCGTGACGGGTCGGCACGGGTCGTCACTGCAGAGGAGATGCCTGCCATTGTTGCCGAGCTGGGAGAGGAAGGGGCGCTCAAAGAGGTCGATGTCGTCACGACCGGGACCTTCGGTGCAATGTGTTCGTCCGGGGCGTTCCTGAACTTCGGCCATGCCGAGCCGCCTATCCGCATGGAACGGATCTGGCTGAACAATGTCGAAGCCTACGGAGGCCTTGCAGCGGTTGACACGTTCATCGGTGCGACCCAGCAGTCAGATACACTCGAGGAGGAGTATGGCGGGGCCCATGTGATCGAGGACCTCGTTGCAGGGAAGACCGTGGAACTGCGGGCAAGCTCACGGGGCACTGACTGTTACCCGCGGCGTACGCTCACGACAGAGATCGCGCTGGATAACCTCAACCAGGCGATCATGTGCAACCCGCGCAACGCGTACCAGCGTTACAATGCCGCGACCAATACGACCGATCGCGTCCTGAATACCTACATGGGAACGCTGCTGCCAGGTTCCGGCAATATCACCTACTCCGGAGCGGGACTCTTAAACCCGATATCCAATGACCCGAAATTCCGCCTCATTGGGAGCGGCGTCCCGATCTTCCTCTGCGGTGCGCCCGGTATTGTTGTCGGCGAGGGGACCCAGCACTCCCCCGCCGGGGGATTTGGCACGCTGATGGTGACAGGCGACCTGAAACAGATGTCGCAGGAGTATCTGCGGGCAGCGACCATGTCCGGGTATGGGGTTACCCTATATGTCGGGCTTGGTATTCCCCTGCCCGTACTCGATCTGGAGGTCGTGAGAGCTACTGCGGTCCGGGACGAGGATATCACCGTCGATATCATGGACTACGGTGTACAGAGCAGGAACCGTCCCTCCCTGCGCAAGGTCAGCTATGCGGAACTGCGCAGCGGGACGGTCGAACTGAACGGGGAAGAAGTCAGGACCTCTTCGCTCTCGAGTTTCCGCAGGGCACGTCAGGTAGCAGCCGAGCTGAAAACATGGATCGGGACCGGGAAGATGACCCTGTCCCTGCCAACCCGCTCTATCGACCCCGGGAAACAGGTAAAACCGATGCACCAGAGTAAAACAAGCCCGCGGGTGCTGGAGATCATGGACCAGCGGGTGGTAAGCATTGGCGAGGATGAAGAGATCACAACGGCGGCAAAGAAACTGCTCAAGGGGGAGACCAACCACCTCCCCGTTATCAACGGAAAAAAGGTGCTTGTCGGGATCGTCACCACCTTCGACATCTCCAAGGCAGTGGCAAACCCCGGCAAGGCACATCTTGTGAAAGATATCATGAAGACGAAGGTCATCACGACGGTTCCGGACGAGGCGGTTGATATTGCCATCCAGAAGCTGGAGAAACATAACATCAGCGCACTTCCGGTCATCGATAAAGAGTCCCATGTGATCGGGATCCTCACCGCGATGAACCTTGGCAAGCTGGTTGGCGGGAGGTGGCTGAAATGAAACTGCTGGTCACGTTCACCCGCGGCAGAGGGCGCAAGCCAATCATTGCACAGGCAGTGCGCGATACCGGTGTGCTCATCAACGTGGAGCGTGCGGTCATCGACTCTTCCGAGGGGGAGGCATTAATCGATGTTCCGGACGAGCAGTGCCGGCTTGTCAGCGATACGATGACCTCGCTCGGGGCCCACGTCCATATCCTCGACCAGGGGGTGAGCCATGATGAGAGCGAGTGCGTGGACTGCGGGGCCTGCATCAGCATCTGTCCCCGCGAGGTCTTTTCATTCGATGCGGAGTGGAAACTTCGTCTCGATGAGGAGAAGTGCATTCTCTGCGGCAAGTGCGTCAACGCCT
>Ga0182011_10004311_pt1 | contig 11424 bp, 13 predicted proteins | sample 711E1DmetaG_FD_120481 | JGI IMG/M metagenome (GOLD analysis project Ga0182011, IMG submission 120481) | Permafrost microbial communities from Stordalen Mire, Sweden - 711E1D metaG | ecosystem: Environmental > Terrestrial > Soil > Wetlands > Permafrost | place: Sweden: Stordalen | collected... | reverse complement strand
GTTTGAACACTTTGCCTCTCCCTGTCGTCGGTTCTTGTCTTTGCTGCGCTTTCTATTATGACACAGCTAAAGTCCGACAGGCTCCTAGAAGGCTGCATAACTTATCGTTCCACAGATCGCGTCACGCTTCTGGAGCGCTCTGGACAGGCGTCATTGTCGGTTTCATGATTGACATCTCTCTTCCCCTTCCTGTTGCATAAATAATCGCAAATAGTTGGTACAAATCTAAGCAAAACGGCCCCCTGATTGGTTAAAATTGAAAGTGCGAGCAAATAGTTATGTCGGCGTCATGGGCGTCGGAATAGGATGCGACGATACGGCTGTCCAGCATTGTTTCTGTGATAATCATAAACCCTTCACACCGATACCGAAACGTATTTGTATTATGAGAGTTCTCCAAAATCAATCGGAGATGGTCAAGGAGCGGCATGGGAAAATTAGTGTCCTTTTTCAATCTTTTAAGTAGACGAAGAAGCTGCTTCATTTTGGATTCTTCCGTTGTCTGGTGGAGTGATGGGCAAATTAGAATGTGGCCTTCGTTATCGAATTCGATAGTTTTGTTCCTCTGCGGCATCATACGAAATCTAGTATAACAAAGGTGGGATTCTTCAGGAGTAACTGAAAAATGACACAGGCCCGCCAAACTTTGATATGATATAATAAATTCGCTCAAACTGTCCGCATAATGCAGACAGAATTGACACCTAGAGACACTTAATGATACTTTTTAATGATTATAGAAGTGTTTGAAATACAGTAAATGCTTTACTAGCCGGAGTGGCGGAACTGGCAGACGCAAGGGACTTAAAATCCCTCGTCCGTAAGGGTATACGGGTTCGACCCCCGTCTCCGGCACCATTTATTATCAAGGCTTTTGCGCGGTTCATGGTTACCCGCCGGAAGCCTTTTTAATTGGCACTGTACCCGGAATTGTACCCTTTTGCGCTTCTTCGATTAAAGTTTCCTTCTCTTCGTGCAGCCTTGCGACCTTCTGAGAGGCGCTTTTCAGATTCTCTTCATTGACGATGTTGTAGCGGTCGAAAACGGATCTTGTCTTATGCCCTGATATCGACATTGCGACCTTTTCAGGGATACCAGCCCGGACCATGTTCCGGACAGCCGTCCTTCTTAGATCATGGAATAACCGCTTCTCGATGCCGGCCGCTGTGCATGCCGCTTCCCTGGCACCCCTGAAATCCTTGATCTCTTCCCCTTCCCGGAAAAAGACGAGGGGGCAACTCGGATACTTGGTGTCTAGGATAATTTTCTGTGTGCGGACCGCTTCGAAAAGATCACCATCAAGGAAGATCACCCGCGCCTCGTTATTCTTGGTGGACCCAGCATCAAGGATTATCTTGTAACCTCGCCGGTTTTCGAAATCTTAATGTCTATAGTAGCGGTCAAATCTTTATCCAGACCTTGAGGGATACGAAATTTGGCGTGTATTCTGGATGAGACAAGCTGTGCATAATTATCAGGGATAACCGTAGTAGTGGTACTCTGGGTCTGAACATTTGATCCGGTGTCGGGGTAAAGTGTCGGATTGGCAGCGAAGACCCCGGAAGCTACCAGAATGAATAGAATGATGACAATGCTCTTCATGTGATGTCTCCTTTTTTAAACCCTTCTGCAATCATAGCACTCTGCAAAATGGATTAATAGAGGCCCCGAGTTTCCCCAGGGCCTTTTCCATTTAAACCTTGACCGACTCGCTTTTCAGGTAAGGGCTCATATTACGGATGGTCCTGTTGATGATTCTTTCTGCAAGGTCGAGAAGCATATCGAAAACTACCTTCTCGACTGGGACCGCTCCATCCTTGACCCCTGAGAGGTCCTCAGGGACTCTATCGGCTTCAATAGCTATGGTTGCCACTCCCGCACCTGACGCAATCCTGCGCCGGTCGTGAGGCGTAGCTTACCCCGCAATCTTTACATATATACTTGCTCATGCTGTCCTCCCTGGTACTTTGCCGCCATTCTTAAAATATCTATTGAGCAACCGACGATCTCCGCGCCTGAGCGCTTGTATTGCTAACTCGTAATCGATCGCTGAAACATAGCCGTGTGGCTGCTTGCTCTGCTTTTCAAGAACAACAATCCGCTTTCAAGTTCAGGGAGACGGTTGCAACAATCTTCACATCGGCTCATCTACTCCCTCCTTCCGCTTATTTCTTTCTAATGCTGTTGCTATACGGTGCCCTTCATCAGTCCCAGTAAAAAAAGCATCGGCTTGTGCGGTCCCGAGCTGATAAGGGTTTTTATGACGAATACCATAAGTCATCACCTTGCGCGGTCGTTTAGTGCGAGGATGCCTAATAGTTTTTCTAATAAGTTTAGGCTGTTTTATAGTTGTTTTCATATTCAAAATGCTCCATTCAAATTTTTATGATTCCATCGGCAAGGACCAAGTCCAACCCTTTCGACAGAAGGACAATTGCTGCGGTAAGATCCGTCAACTCACTTTCGGATTCAGAGTAAATGATCTCGGGAAGGAACACATTCTTCGCCGTCTTCATTAAAGCTGGACGGTTCCCGGCAATGATAAATAAAGAGTCGACGAGTTCACATTTGACAAGAAAGCTCGTCATTGCCTCTTTAAGGTTGTAGAGTTTCGCGGCGTCTTTCAAAGTGACCTCCCTTTTGTACCCTTTTTGTACCTACCATCTCAGCTTTATTCCCATTCTTGCCAACTCCTGCCAACATTGGGTATAATCCGAAATTGTTGTAAAATTGGAATAACTTAGTAACATCAAAGAGGTACGGAGAAGGGCGCGGGAAACCGTTTTCGGACTTAAAATCCCTCGATGCTCGCATCGTACGAGTTCGACCCTCGTCTCCGGCACCACAATACCGACTCTTTAAGGAGGCATGCATGAACAAAACGATAAACAAGGCTATATTCCCGGCTGCGGGACTCGGCACTCGCTTCTTGCCTGCTACCAAGGCCTCTCCCAAAGAGATGCTTCCCATTGTAGACAAGCCGCTCATTCAATACGGCGTCGAAGAATGTATATCATGCGGGATAGATGAATTTATCATTATTACGGGAAAGAATAAAAGGGCCATTGAAGACCATTTCGATTCCGCCTTCGAACTTGAGGAGAATCTGAGGAATGCGGGCAAGCACAAGCTTCTGGACGAGATCAATAAGCTTGAGCATATCAAATTTGCATACATCCGTCAGCGTGCGGCACTGGGTCTGGGGCATGCGATTCTTTGCGCAAAACCCTTTGTTCGTGATGAACCGTTCATTGTCATTCTGAGCGATGATGTGCTCGAGCCGGGTTCGACAGTGTTAAGAGACATGATAAAAATTTATGAAGAGAAGCAGTCGCCGGTCATTGCAGTGGAGGAAGTCCCTAAGGATGAGGTCCAGAGGTATGGTATCATAGATGGCGTCATGAAGGGAGGGGTATACGAAATCAACAACCTGGTGGAGAAGCCGAAACCGGTGGATGCCCCTTCGAACCTTGGAATAATCGGCAGATATATCCTTACGCCCGACATCTTCGATATCCTGGAAAAACAGAAGCCCGGCGCGGGCGGCGAGATCCAACTAACTGATGCCCTGAGGACTCTGGTTAAAAAACGGCCGATTTATGGATATGCTATAAATGGACGGCGCTATGATGCTGGCGATAAGCTCGGTTATCTTAAAGCCACTGTCGATTTTGCCCTTAAGAACAAGGAACTTGCTGCAGGATTCAAGAAGTTTCTGATTGAAAAGATAAAGACCTTGAAATGAAGAAAGTTTTGAAGGGACTATTTTTCTATGAGGTGGAGTCGTGCAGCGGCCCGCTCGTCGACCTTTATGAGACGGGAGATGAACTGGTCTGTGAAGTCGATCTCCCTGGGACAGACCTCTCCAAACTGTCGATAAAGGTTTACGAGGACCTGCTGCTTATCGAGAACGCAGGATGTCCGGAAGGTGATGAAGAGATGTTTCCGGGCGGGTTCAGGTATCTTTGCATGGAGCGGAGCCTGAAGGCTTTCAGAAGGGTTGTTAAGCTCCCGATCCTTGTCAACACGCTTGCTGCTACTGCCTGCTATAATGACGGAGTGCTTTCCGTCAGGTTCCCTAAGCTTAAGGGCAAGGTGATAAGGGTTGAAATTGAAAGAAAGGGAAATTGATCTATCCGGAGGAGTGAAATGAACGAGGCTGAGAAATACGAAGAGGTGACCGAGAAAGAGGTAGAGATCCCCGAATCGCTTCCTGTGCTGCCTGTAAGAGATATAGTAGTTTTTCCGTATATGATAATCCCGCTGTTTGTGGGGAGGGATATCTCCATCAAGGCTATAGACCATGCTTTGAATACCAACCGCATGGTTGTATTGATGAGCCAGAAGGACATCAATGTCGAAGCCCCGTCGCCGGATGATCTATATTCCGTGGGCACCGTATGCATGATCATCCGTATGCTGAAACTGCCTGACGGCCGGGTTAAGATACTCGTCCAGGGTCTGAGCAAGGTACGGGCGCTCTCTTTTACCCAGACAGACCCATTCTTTATCGCTAAGATAGATAAGCTGCCTGAACAGAAGGCCGAAGGCGTGAGCCTTGAAAACGAGGCCCTCCTGAGAAACGTAAAGGAACAGCTCGACAAGGCTGTTACTCTTGGCAGAACGATCTTGCCGGACGTTATGGTAGTCATCGAGAATATCGACGATCCGGGAAGACTCGCTGATCTTATAGCATCGAATCTAGGGCTCAGGACCGAGCAGGCCCAGGAGATACTAGAGATGCCCGACCCGATCGGAAGGCTCAATCGCATAAGCGAGATCCTTGCCAGGGAGATACAACTCCTTACGATACAGCAGAAGATACAGACGGAAGCAAGGGGCGAGATCGACAAAACCCAGCGAGAATATTTCCTGCGCGAACAGCTAAAGGCCATCCAACGCGAATTGGGAGATATCGATGAGCGCGGGGAAGAGATCGGGGAATTCAGACGTAAAATCGAAGAGGCCAAGATGCCAGAAAAGGTCATGAAGGAAGCCGAAAAGCAGTTGAAGAGGCTCGAAAAGATGCATCCGGAAAGTGCAGAGTCCGGGACCATCAGGACATACCTCGAATGGCTGACTGAACTGCCATGGTCGAAGAGCACGAAAGACCAGCTCGATATAAAGGTTGCTGAGAAGGTATTGAACGAGGACCATTACGACCTCGAAAAGGTGAAAGAGAGGATACTCGAATACCTTAGCGTCAGGAAACTGAAAGAAAAGATGAAGGGACCGATCCTCTGCTTCATCGGACCTCCGGGAGTCGGCAAAACCTCACTTGGACGGTCCATTGCCAGGTCGCTGGGAAGGGAATTCATCCGCATGTCTCTTGGCGGGGTGAGAGACGAGGCCGAGATACGTGGACACCGCCGTACATACGTCGGTGCCCTTCCGGGCAGGATCATTCAGGGCATAAAGCAGGCCGGAACGAGCAATCCCCTTCTCATGCTCGATGAAATCGACAAGATAGGCGCAGACTTTAGGGGAGACCCGTCTTCAGCGCTACTTGAGGTGCTCGACCCAGAGCAAAACAATTCGTTTATGGACCATTACCTTGCGGTACCATTTGATCTTTCGAAGGTGATGTTCATAACAACCGGCAACCTCACCGACACTATCCCTGGTCCTCTCAGGGACCGCATGGAGATACTCTACTTGTCCGGTTACACTGATGAAGAGAAGTTGCAGATTGCCCGGAAATACCTGGTGCCTAAACAACTCGACGAGCACGGCATAAGTGCCAAGATGCTAAAGATAGGCGACTCTGCAATAAGGCAGATCATATCGCATTATACTCGCGAGGCGGGTGTGCGCAACCTCGAAAGGGAGATCGCTAATCTCTGCAGGAAAGTTGCAAAACGGGTGGCCGAAGGCAAGGCAAAGGTCTTTGATGTGACCGGAAATACTATTTCCAGATATCTCGGTAGTCCCAAATACCTTCCCGAAGAGGAGATGAAGCAAAACGAAGTCGGCGTATCGACTGGGCTCGCCTGGACAGAAGCAGGTGGCGATGTAATATTCGTTGAGGCGATGCTGATGAAGGGGAAGGGAACTCTCACCATGACCGGTCAGCTCGGTGACGTAATGAAGGAATCAGCCCAGGCCGCATTGAGCTACGTCAGGTCAAAGGGAAAAGAACTGGGTATCGATGCTGATGCATTTTCTCAGAATGACTTGCATATCCATGTGCCGGCGGGTGCAATTCCCAAAGACGGGCCTTCAGCCGGAATCACAATGGCGACCGCCATTGCCTCTGCATTCACCGGCAGGGCGGTGAGACGTGATGTTGCCATGACAGGAGAGATTACCCTCAGGGGCAGGGTCTTGCCGATCGGCGGACTAAAGGAAAAGGCCCTCGCCGCCAAGAGGATGGGGATAAAGATGATAGTTGTACCCAAGAGGAACAAGAAGGACGTTGATGACCTTCCGAAATATGTGAAGGAAGGCATGAATTTCGTGATAGTAGATACAGTCGATGCGGTGCTCAAGACGACTTTAGTCGAACCGAAGAAGGTTGCGTCATCCGGTTCAATTCCAAAGAAAACGGCCCGCTCTCAATCCGGGAACAGCAAGGGCCTCTCAAAAATAAAAACGGCAGCTACCAGGAATGCGACTCTTTCAAGCAGGAGAGTTAAAGCTTCTCAAAGAAGTAAGAGAAAGGTTTAGACTCGATCCGGAAGAAAAAAGCGTCATCGTCGGAATCGGCGATGACGCTGCTGTGATCGCCCCTCATCAAAAAAAAATTATAGTCACCACCGATATGATGAATGAGGGCGTCCATTTCGATCTAGACTATACCTCGCCCTTCCATTTGGGATTTAAACTCGTTTCGGTCAACGTAAGCGATATTATGGCCATGGGGGGGGTTGCCAGGTATCTCTTTCTCGATCTCGCCTTCACGCCGGATGCCGACGATGATTTCTTCCGGAATATTTACGACGGCATAGAACATGCGTTGTCTCTATACGGCGTGCGGCTTCTGGGTGGTGACCTCTGTTCGGCCAGGAACGATACAGTCCTTTCTGCGACCGTGATCGGCGAGGGCGAGAAGATAATCACCAGGGCAGGGGCCTCTGCGGGGGACAAAATATATATCACTTCATCGACCGGGGATTCGGCCTGCGGCTTGGAGATATTAAAACGATTGAACAAGGAAACAAAGGAAATAATAAGAAAAACGGTAGGCGCGATGCGGTGCTTAGCCAGTGTGGACACAGGAATCGAAGGCCGGGAGCCTGAAGAAATTGGTGAACTTGCAGTGAACAAGGGAAGCGAAATTATCGGGATAAGCTGGAGGATCGCCGAGCCTTTGCTAATGCGTCATCTCATGCCGGTGGCGAGGGATTCACGGGACATTGTGCCTCATGCCTCATCGATGCTCGACGTGAGTGATGGGCTCTTCATCGACCTCTGCCGGATCTGTGATGAGGGCAGCACCGGTGCCACCATATACAAGGACAAGATACCTCTTTCAGCAGAGCTTAGAGTGGCTTCCGAATTGCTGGGATTGGACGCTATCCATCTTGCGGTATCTGGTGGCGAGGATTACGAGCTTCTTTTTACATCACGCGATTTTCCGTTGGACGAATACAACCGTACCCACGATATCAAAGTATCCTGCATCGGAGAAATTACACGGGAAGAAAGGAATATCATCGATAGTTTAGGCGGAAAAAAGCCGCTGAAAGCGGAAGGATATCAGCACTTTGGCCCTCCGGGATAAAATAAGGCAAGTCGTCGGAGTAAAGGATTCGCCCCGCAAGATCGCTATCTCGTTCGGGTTGGGTGTTTTTATCGGCATATCTCCGATCTTGGGACTGCATACTGTTCTCGGCATTCTTGTCGCCTGGATATGCAGACTTAATAAATTTGTTACACTGGTTGGAGTATATGTTACTAATCCGTGGACGATCGTCCCTATCTATACCTTCGCTACATGGCTTGGGGGACGTATTCTCGGTATGGAACATATTCTGCCTGAAATCGATTGGCATAATGCAGGGATAATGGATCTGATCAGGGACCTCGAGCCGATATTGCTGCCGTTCATTGTTGGGTCGGTATTTCTCGGTTTTGTCAGCGGCATTGCAGGGTATCTCGTGATCTATCATTCTGTGGTCAGACAAAGAAGGTTGGGAAATAATAAATGAGCGCTGTATATCTAACTACTTTAGGTTGCCCCAAAAATATGGTAGATTCGAGGCACCTGCTTGAGGCTTTAATATCCGAAGGCTTTGTTGCCGTCGAAGACCCTGTGGACTCCGATTTCATCCTCGTAAATACCTGCGGGTTCATAAAGGATGCCAAAGAGGAGTCAATTGAGGAAATACTCAAGCTAGTCCGTTACAAGAGACGGGGCAGCAAGAAATCGAGACAGCTTTTGGTGTTCGGCTGTCTAGCTCAAAGATACCGCGATGATCTCCTGACAGAAATTTCAGAGATAGACGGCATATGGGGAGTGGGCCAGGAAAAAGAGATAATTGAATACTGCAAAAGGTTAGAAGAGAGAGTAGAAACTCGGAAGCTCGGAAGATTGGAAGGGAAAAAAAAGAAAGAAGCGCTTCCGATCCCAGGTACTTCTTTCGCCTATCTTAAGATCGCCGAGGGATGCGACAAGAAATGCACATTCTGCGTCATCCCTTCGATCAGGGGGGAATTCAGGAGCACCGCCCATGAATCTATCCTGCAAGAGGCTCGGGCGCATGTGCGGGGCGGAGTGAAGGAGCTGATCCTAGTCGCTCAGGATATTCTGAACTATGGTAAAGAGTGGAAAGATTACGACCTCCTCCAACTCCTCAGGGATCTGGCGGCAATAGAAGGCAACTTCTGGATACGGCTTTTATACCTATACCCGACGGAAATAACCGATGAACTTCTCGACTTCATCGAGGGCGAAGAAAAGATCTGCAAATACCTCGATATCCCATTGCAGCACTCTGCAGACAGGGTGCTCAGGCTTATGGGCAGACGAGGTACACGCAAGGAGTACACGAAACTCATCAGGACTATAAGGCGAAAAATACCAGGAGTGACTTTAAGGACGACTTTCATCGTAGGCTTCCCTTCCGAGACCGAGGAGGACTTCAGTGACCTCGTCGATTTTATCGAAGAGATGAGATTCGACAGGCTTGGGGTCTTTACCTTTTCAAAGGAAGAGGGCACCCCTTCAGCTAAATTAAGAGAGCAGGTGCCTGAAAAGGTGAAGAGGCGGAGACTCGATGAAATCATGACTCGCCAGGCTGCCATTTCGCTCGAAAAGAATAAGGAATTGGTCGGGAAAAAGTTGAGAGCAATCGTAGATGAAATCGATGGGGATGTCGTAATTGTGAGATTGTACTCTCATGCACCAGAGATAGATGGAGTGGTTATCATTGAAAAATCGGCTGCAGGGGCACGTCATGCCGTGCCCCTGCAAGTTGGTGAATTTGTCGACGTGGAAATTGTTGATGCGTATGATTACGATTTAAAAGGCAGGCTGACATAACATAGAATGAAAAAGTTTCCGTTTCTTCATTTGTCCCTCTTCATCGCAACATCAATATCAACACTCGCGGCAGGAGCCTCCTGGGCCGGCATCGATCTGCTTAAGGAACCCCAAAGGATATTCGAGGGATTTCCTTTTGCCGGGACGTTGATGATTATCCTCCTTGTTCATGAGCTGTCGCATTACATAGCCTCTAATAGGCATGGTACCAAAGCCACTCTACCATATTTTATCCCTGCGCCGGTGGGGTTCGGGACATTGGGCGCATTTATCAAGATGAAATCCCCGATAATCACCAGAAAGGCGCTTATCGATATAGGCGCATCAGGTCCCATATCGGGATTTGTCGTATCGGTGATAGCATGCGCAGCAGGACTTTATCTGTCTAAGGTTATACCGATTACGGGTGCAGAAAGCATGTTGACCCTTGGAGATTCCATTTTGTTCAAGCTTCTTTCTGGAATAATCATAGGCATAACTCCGGACAATGCAGACATCCTGCTTCATCCAATTGCCTTTGCCGGCTGGATAGGGCTATTCATCACCTCTCTAAATCTTATCCCTGTTGGTCAGCTCGACGGGGGGCATATCGCATATGCGTTTCTGGGTGACAGGCACAAGAAATTATCGATCTTCCTAATTGTGACACTGGGGGTCATGGCAATTTTTTTCTGGCCCGGGTGGGCGATCTGGGCCGGCCTGATGCTGATACTCGGAATCAAGCATCCGCCGGTCCTGTATTGGGAAGAGCCGCTCGACGGCAGGAGGCGGATAACAGGGATTATCTCTCTTGTCATCTTTTTTATTACATTTGTCCCGGCTCCGTTCAATGTAACTTTCTGAAATATGGTACGTAAAAAAATCTCAAGTGCCGATAACCAATTCGTGAGAAAAGCCGTCGCAGCAAAGACCAGGCGGCGTGGAACAAAAGATTATTTCTTGGCCGAAGGACCCCACCTGGTTGAGATGGCTGCTGCATCTTCTGCCCCGATAGAGGAAGTTTTCTTTACACTGGACTTCATTCGTACGGCTGAAGGGAAAAAGGTCCTCGACCGATTATCGCAAATGAAGTCATCGCCAGGGCTACTCGTGGAATTGCCTGCGAATATACTAGCGAAGATCTCGGATACAGAGGCACCACAGGGGATCATTGCCGTAGTCTCTCAACTGCCGGCCTCTCTTTTCGGGGTGAAAGCGCGGAAAGAGCCGCTCATTGCGGTCTGTGATGGTGTCGGGGACCCGGGCAATCTTGGGACTATTATCAGGGTCTCGGACGCTGCGGGGGCTGATGCGGTCATTGTCCTGCCGGGTTCATGCGATCCTTTTTCGCCCAAAGCCATAAGGGCAACTGCCGGCAGCATCTTCAATGTGTCCGTAATCGACATGGGTTATTCAGGCTTATTTGATTACCTGGCCGATATGAACATAGATCTTATCGTGACCGATGTCAATGCGAGTATTTCTCTTTATAGTAGTGATTTGAAAAAGCCTGTCGCTTTTGCATTGGGCAATGAAGCAAGGGGGGTGACCGAAATACTGGCATCGCGGGCGGACGGCGCTGTCAGAATCCCAATCCTCGGAAAGGCTGAGAGCCTGAACGTCGCTGTTGCCGCGGCGATCTGCCTGTATGAAGCGGTAAGACAAAGGACAGTGCCGACTAGTTGATTTAGTGGTGTGACATCCTCTCGCAGTCAGAGACTACGAGCATCTTGGTAGTTCAGGACACAGGTTCGTGAAGACACCCTTCGGTTTTTGCCCGATGAATGGTTCAACAGGAGTAGGGCAATACTGAGGCATTGAAGTGCTCTCAGGCTGTACCACACAGCAGACTGGTAGATATTTAGAAAATTAAGCGTCGAGTTAATGTCCCGAGGTATGTTAAAACCACACTCTGGACAGGTGAAGGTTCGTACGGAATGCGATAATCCTTCTGCTATAAC
>Ga0182011_10004308_pt1 | contig 11430 bp, 8 predicted proteins | sample 711E1DmetaG_FD_120481 | JGI IMG/M metagenome (GOLD analysis project Ga0182011, IMG submission 120481) | Permafrost microbial communities from Stordalen Mire, Sweden - 711E1D metaG | ecosystem: Environmental > Terrestrial > Soil > Wetlands > Permafrost | place: Sweden: Stordalen | collected... | reverse complement strand
GTCCGGCGATGGCTCGGCACAGGCGGAGTTCCTGTCGCGAGTAGTGCCGCGGCCGCCGATGGTCCTGGATCTCGAGCAGGCCGATGGAGCGCTCCCTCAGGACCATGGGCATCATCAGGAGGCTCTTGTCGCCCTCGTGACGCAGGACCACGACCTCGGCTGCGTCGGCATGCGGATCATCGACGTTGACGACCACATGCACTTGCTCATCGAGCACCTTGCGTGTGGCCGGGAAATCGCGCACCCGGTAGGGCGCCGTGTTGGGCAGGCGGCGCCCGGACGCGTCGTAGTCTGCGAGCACTCTGACGACCTGCGCCTCGGGGTCGTATTCGGACACGGCGCAGAAGTCGGTGTCGAGCAGCGTGGTCATCTGCCTGGCGATCTCGGCCAGCAGCTGCGGAGGATCGACTTGGCTGGCCACGGCGAGCGAGCACTGTACCAGCGTCTCGAGTTCGCGCTCGCGTGCCAGGCGGGCGGCGAGGTGGTTGCTGCCGCCGATCGCGCGCGCGAGCTCCTCGATGTCGTCTTCGTCGATGCGGCGATGGTTGCCGGCGGTGCGCTTGCAGGGCAGGAAGCCGGTCGCCGTCCAGCGGCGGATGGTGACTGCCGACACGCCCAGCCGGCGCGCTGCCTGTTGCACGCTGAGGTACATGGGCGAACCCTAGTGACGCCTGGAGACTGCGTCAACCTCGCCGAGGTTTTCAGTGGTGTGAGGCTGAAGTTCTGCCACGGAGGAAGCCTGGAAATCGACGCTGTCGCCCGGTGCACGACAAACGTTTTGGGCAGAGCGCCGGTGCAGTCGGCGAGCGTGACGACGGGGTACGCTGAGGCGCTTGCCGAAGGCTCGCCGCCATCGACGCCCGCGCATGTCGGCACTAAGCTGTGGCCGCCGTTCGGCTCTGGGCTCGCGTCAAGCCTGCGACTCAGATAGCATTCGCACACCCGTCGGCGTGAAGTGGTGGTCTTGATCCTTGTCTGGCCGTCTGAGGCAGTTCCAGCGCGAGATGCGCGCCTTTCCGCGCCAGTTCTGGCTGCTGACGGCGGGCATCTTCGTCTATGTCGGCGGAGCCGCCCTTGCCTTCCCCTACGAGGGCATCTACCTGCACCGCGACCTGCACGTCTCGATGAGCTGGATCGGCTTCGTGTTCGGCGTGGTGCCGCTGGCGGTGAGCCCGGTGCAGATCTGGGGCGGCCACCTCACCGACCGCTTCGGCCGTCGCCGGATGATCGTCCTCGCCCTGGGGATGGGCGTGGTCTGGTTCGTCGGTTTCGCTTTCGTGCGCCAGGTGTGGCAGGTGGCGCTGCTCGTGGCGGTCGAGAGCTCGTTCGGCTGGCCGCTCTTCCAGACGGCCGCCAACGCCATGATCGCCGACCTGCTCGAGCCGCAGCGCCGCTCGGAAGGGTTCAGCATCACCCGCGTCTCGATGAACGTCGGCGTGGTCTTCGGCCCTGCGTTGGCGGGCTTCGCGCTCGCCTTCGGTGCGACGTTCCGACAGCTCTTCCTGGCGGCCGCCGTGGGCTGTCTGGCGGCCATGGTCATCGCCGCCGTCTGGTTCCGCGAGACCCGGCCGGTCGTCGAGCCTGGCGCGCAGGTGCCTACCGACGCGGCGGGGCTGAGCGGCTACCGCCGGGTCTTCGCCGACAGACGCTTCATCATCTTCTGTCTGGTCGCCGTTCTGCCGGTGTTCTGCATCGGACAGTTCGGCTCGATCTACTCGGTGTTCATCACCGGCACCCTGGGTGTCGGCTTCGGCACGTGGGGATTGCTCTTGGCGATGAACGCTTTCATCGTGGCCGCGGTGCAGTACCCGTTGATTCGCAGGCTCAAGGGCCGCGACCCGATGGTGCTCCTTGCCGTGTCGAGCGGTCTGCTGGCGCTGGGCATGGGCCTCACTGCTTTCGCCTTCGCGACATGGCCGCTCATCGTGCTCGTGGCCGTCATCAGTCTCGGTGAGATCCTGCTGTCGCCGGTTGCCACGACGGTCGTCGGTGAGATGGCGCCGGAAGAGGTCCGCGGCCGCTACATGGGCGTGTGGACGGTCGTCTGGAGCGGCGGTGCTTCGCTGGGGCCGGCCTTCGGTGGCCTGGCGATGGACCGCCTCGGCGGCCGGCAAGCGTTCGTCGTCATCATGGTCGTGGGCGCCGCCGGGGCGGCGCTGTTCCCGCTGCTGCGCCGGCGGCCCGGGCAGCGACTGCCGCGGACGCTAGGCTTGGGCCCAGCGGCCGACTGACGTGCGGCGACCGTTGTCGGCGCCGCGGGGGTGGGAGCTGGGGCTGAGGTAGGATTGTCTGCCGGAGGGAGGATGCCGTCGCTCGGCTAGCCGATAGGATCGCACAAGACCTGCGCGTGTTCCCGCGTCAGTTCTGGGTCTTCGTGGCGGGCGTCTTTCTCTTCAACGTGGCCATTGCCGTGGGCATGCCGTACGAGACGCTCTTCTTGAACTCGACCATGCATTTCTCCATGACCACGGTCGGCATCCTTTGGGGCGTGGCTGCGTTCGCCGGGCTGCCGATGCAGCTTGTGGGGGGTGTGGTCACCGACCGTCGAGGCCGGCGCGGCGTGCTGGCCGTGTCGGCGGCGACCATCATCTTCTTCTACACGGGCATGGCTGTGGCGCATCACGTGTGGCAGGTCGCCGTGATCGCCATCGTCGAAGGCGCCATCGGCTGGCCGCTCTTCTTGACGGCGAGCAACGCCATGATCGCCGACTGGCTGCCGGTCGCGCGACGGCCCGAGGCCTATGGCATCTGGCGGTTGGCCATCAACGCCGGCGTCATCTTCGGGCCGGCCATCGCCGGCCTGCTCATCGCCGCCCACTACTCGTATCGCGTGCTCTTTGCCACGGCGTCGATCGGCTGCGGCGTGTTCCTGGTGATGATCATCTTCTGGGTCAAAGAGACGAAGCCGAGAAGCGCGGACAGGGCGACGGCCGGCGACGCCCCGCAGGGCGGCGGTCAAGTCGGTGTGGGGGCCGGGGCCGAGGAGGCGATCCTCGCCGCCGCCGAGGCCCCCGAGTTCGAGTCGGTCGGCGACGCCTTCGCGAGCTATCGCACGATCTTCCGGGATCGTCGCTTTCTGAGCTTCTCCCTGGTGTCCTTGCTGACGCTGTTCGGCTTCGGCCAGTTCTTGTGGATCTTCCCCGTGTTCCTGGTGCGCACGTTGCGCATGGCGCCGGGGTCGTGGGGTCTGCTGCTCGCCATTTGCGGCTTGACGATCGCCGTGCTCCAGTACCCGCTCGTGCGTCTGATGAGGCACCGCGACAGCCTTCTGGTGATGGCCCTGGCCGCGCTGCTCATCGCGGTGGGGGTGGGCGGAGTGGCCTTCGCCGTGGGCGGCTGGACGGTGGGTATCTTTGTGGTCATCTTCGCCGTGGGCGAGGTGCTGTTGTGGCCCATCTCGTCGAGCATCGTCAGCGACTACGCTTCGGAAGAGCTGCGCGGCCGCTACATGGGTGCCTGGACGCTGGTCGACTGCTTCGGCCGTGGCCTGGGACCGATGTTCGGCGGCTGGGCGATCGGTGCGCTTGGCGGCAGGCAGACGTTCTTCATCGACCTGGTGGTGGGGCTGGTCGGATCGGCGCTGTTCGTGCTGTTGAGCGTCAAGCAGCGCCGCCCCGCCGCCTCGGCATAGAGGCTGCCGCGGGCGATGCTGGCGGCGCGGCGCCGACTACGCCAGGCCGCGCGCCTCGGCGTCGGCAGCGGCCTCGCTGACGACCGCCTCGAGCTCTGCGACGGTCTCCGCAGGGAGGACGGGCCCGCGGGCATCGGCTGCGGCGACGATCTCGCGCACCTTCTCGCCGGCCACGGCGAGTTCGTCCCGGCCGGCCTTCTGCCACATCTCCAGCGAGAGCCGCGAGGCGACGGTGGGCATGAAGTGCTCGCCGGCCCGGACGCGCAGCCGCGTCTCCTTCTCGCGCAGGTAGTCGCCTGAGAAGCTCAGGCGCTCCATGGCGTCTTCCATGATCGTCTGGGCGGAGATCTCCGTGTCGGCGAGCAGACGCCGGATCATGGTGGCGACCTCGGCGTCCATGACGATCTGAGGGAGGCTCATGATGTTGGCGCCGGAGAGCAGCCCGATGCCGCCGGTGATGAGGTCGGCGCCGCTCGAGGCTACGACGAGACCCTTGAGCGCCTTCTCGAAGCCCGCCTGGAAGCCGCCGTACTTGGCATCGCTCGAGAGACCCGGGGCCAGCACCGGCACGCCCAGATGGTGGCCGATCTCGACACAGGCGGCGGCCATGAGGGCTGTCTCGAGGGCGGCCAACGAGTAGGTCGTGGCCCTCATGTCGAGCAAGCTGGTGCCGGCGCCGAGGATGAGCCGGGCGCCGGGCGCGCCGACGCCGATGGCCGTGGCCACGCCCAGAAACTCGGCGACGTTCATGGCCACCGTACCGGCGATGGTGACCGGCGCCGTCGCGCCGGCGATCGGCATCGGGTAGACGACGATGGGTGCGCCGTAGCGGGCGACGGCGACGCTCGCGTCGAGCAGAGCGCTGTCGACGGCGAGCGGCGAGGTGCTGCAGCACACGAAGCTGATTCGCGGCCGCCGGCGGAACTCGTCGAGGCCGCCGCAGAGGATCTCCATGAGGCGCACCATCGGCTCGACCTGCCACATGGCCGTGACGTCGTACTGGAGATGCTTGGCGCTCCACGACACACCGGCCAGCAGGTCGGCAAAGATGTGCCGCGCGCCGGGCACGTCGGTCGCCGTCACGAGCGGCCACATGACGTCGATGACGGGCATGGCGTCGGCGACGATCGTCGAGCGGCGCACGTCCTCGAGGGTCCCCAGGCGATACTCGCCCGTCTCGAAGTCGAGTGTCTGTGTGGGCGAACCCGACGGGACGAAGTGGACGCCCTTGCCGTCGAGCAGGCAGTCGTCTGCGGGAGTGGCGCCGGCCAGCGGCACGTCGCGCGGGCACTGGGCGAGGACGCGCGTGACGAGCTCGCGCGGCAGCCGCGCCACGCCTGCTGCGCGGTCCACGCGGGCGCCTGCCTGGACCAGCGCCTCGAGCGTCTGGCAGGTGCCGAATCTCATGCCCACGCGCTCGAGCAGGCCGAGCGCCTCGTCGATGACGAGCTCGCGCTCGGCATGGGTCGTCCACTGGACTCGAGCGCGCATGCGATCCTCCCCGACCTCGGCGTGTGACCGGCCGCCGGAGTCTACCACCGCCGCCGCCAGGCACTGACTCAGCGCCTCACCGTCGCACGCCGTCGGGCCGCAGGCGCAGGGCTTGCGCCCCACCTGCGCCGCCGCGCCGCTATACTAGGCAGGTCCGGCCGCCGCGCGAGGCGGCAGCGAAGGCAGACATGGCTTGGCGGTCGCCCGGCGCCCGCTCAGGCCTCAGCCCCGGTTCGAGGAGCACCACAGCTGAACAGCGATACTGGCGGCCTGCGCGTCAAGGATGCCCTGCACGTCGGGCGCGCCGTGCGTCTGGTGTGGAGCGCGGCTCCCGGTTGGACGGTGGTCAGCGCGGTCATGGCGATCGGGCAGGGCCTGCTGCCTCTTCTTGGCCTGCTTCTTCTGAAGTTCATCGTGAACGACGTTATGAAGGGGATCACGGCGCCGGACAAGGGCGCCTCATTCCGGCATATCCTTCTGCTCATCATCTTCGCCGGTGTGGTCGGCTTGGTCTCCGCCGCGCTCAAGTCCTTGGGCACCCTGACCAGTCAGGCGATGGGTCAAGTGGTCGCCGACTACGTTTCGGACATCGTGCACTCAAAGTCCATTGCCGTCGACCTCGAGTACTACGAGAACTCGCGCTACTACGATGTACTGCATCGCGCACAGCAGGAGGCGCCTACCCGGCCGATGTCTATCGTCAACGACCTGACTGGTCTGGCGCAGAGCGTCATCTCGCTCGTGGGCATGGCGAGCCTTCTGCTCACGCTGAACTGGATCATCGGCGTGATCGTGATCTTCGTGGTCCTGCCGGGAGCCGTGGTGCGGCTGCGCTTCTCGGCACAGCTGTACCAATGGCAACGCCGGCGGACGATGGCCGACCGGCAGTCGTACTACTTCCACTACCTGCTCACGGATGGGACCAAGGCCAAGGAGCTGCGCCTTTTCGGCCTGGGGGAGCTCCTGCGTGGCTGGTACCGCGAGCTGCGCAAAGTGCTGCGCCGCGAGCGTCTCACCATCACGCTCAAGCGATCGCTCGCCGACCTGGCGAGTGGCGTCGGTGCCGTGCTGGCGGTGTTCGGCACCTTCCTGTACATCGCCTGGCGAACGATCAACGGAGTGCTCAACGTGGGCCAGATGATGATGTACTACGGCGCTCTGCAGACTGCCCTCTCATCGATGCAGTCGTTGCTCGGCGGGCTCGCGAGTCTGTACGAGGACAATCTCTTTCTCACCTACTTCTACGAGTTCATGACGCTGGAGCCGCACCTGCAGTCGCCGCCCGATCCCAAGCCGATCCCCCGGCCGATGCGCGAGGGCGTGGTCTTCAAAGAGGTGACGTTCCAGTACCCCGAGACGGCGCGCACGGCGCTGGACAAGGTCTCACTCGAGATCAAGCCCGGCGAGGTAGCCGCTCTTGTTGGTCCCAACGGCTCCGGCAAGACGACCCTGGTGAAGCTCCTCTGCCGGTTGTACGACCCACACGAGGGCACGATCACCGTGGACGGCATCGACATACGCGAGTTCGACCCGATCCTTCTGCGCAAGAGCATGAGCGTCATCTTCCAGGACTACTCGCAGTACCAGCTCTCCGCCCGCCAGAACATCTGGGTGGGCAACATCGACCTCGATCAGCAAGGAGCGGCGATCGAGGAGGCGGCCCGCGACGCGGGAGCTGACGAGGTCATCCAGGGGCTGCGCCGCGGCTACGACACGATGCTCGGCAAGTGGTTTGCCGAGGGCGAGGAGCTGAGCATCGGCGAGTGGCAGAAGGTCGCCCTGGCGCGAGCGTTCGTGCGCGACGCCGAGATCCTGGTCTTCGACGAACCCACCAGCGCCCTGGACCCGACCTCCGAGTGGAAGGCGTTCGAACATATCCGTGCGCTCGCCAAGGGCCGCGCCGTGATCCTCATCAGTCACCGCTTCTCGACCGTACGCATGGCCGACCGTATCCACATCCTCGAACACGGGCGTATCGCCGAGAGCGGCAGCCACGACGAGCTCATGGAACTCGACGGGCGCTACGCGCGCATGTACGAGTTGCAGGCTCGCGCATACCGGTTGGACTCTGAGCTGGAGTAGAGCCGGTGGGTAGGCGCCTGAGAAGGGCCGGAACGAGAGCCCTGGCTGCTCTGCAGCGGCGCCGCTGGTACCGGCGCCTTGCCGCCGCGTCGGTCTGCCGTCGCGTGGCGGTTCGCGAAGGGTGCGGGGATGAGCTGGCTCAGGCGAAGCGCCTGGCGGCGGGTCTGCCGACGGCGCCCAGCGTGCACGGCCAGCGACTCACGACGTTCGTCGCCGTCCGTGAGCCGCGGCACGGTGGCCGTGACCGGCACGGGGCATAGCAGAAGCCCGGGCGCGTGCTGGGTTGCGCACAGCTCGTCTGCAACCCGGACGGCCAAGGGATCCTCTACCCGGGACTCTGGCTGTCCTTCGCGTTTGTCGAGCCCAGGGTGCGCGGGGCGGGTCTCGGAATGAGACTCGCGTCGACCGTCATCGAGGCGGCGCGGGCTCAGAGTGCCCCGCGTCTGCATCTCCTTGTCGATAGAGACAACGGCCGAGCTCGGGCGCTTTACGAGAAGCTGGGCTTCGCGAGCGTGGACTTCGCGCCTTTGCGCGAGACTCTGGAGCGACTAGAAGCCACGCTCGGCGTGGAGCGTCTCGTGATGGCCAAGGACTTGCGGCCGCCGGCACCGCAGACCCCGGCGGCCCTGCGCTAGCGCGGCGCTCGCCGGCATCGCTGCCCTGCTACTGGTTCAGCGCGTTCTGCAGGTCGCGGACGTGCTCCTCTTCCATGATCAGAATGTCCTCCAAGGCGCGGCGCAGGCCGTACTCGCGCAGCATCTCGGCCTGCGCGATGCGGGCGCGGTAGCGGGCCACGGCGTCTACCTCACCCTCTAGATCCTGCTCGAGCATCGTCTTGCTGTTCTTGCTCACCTTGATCTCGCCGACCTTGATGGTGGGTGTGCCGCCCAAGTAGTCGATCTGCTCGGCGAGCGAGAGGGCGTGCATATGCTCCTCGTTGGAGTGGATCACGAGCTCCTTGCGGATGGAGTCGTACTCCGGGCCGGTGATCACCGCTTGGTGCTGCACATATTGGATGAGGGCCGAGAACTCCTTGGCGAGGTCGTTGTTGAGTTCTGCGATGAGCTGCTTCTTGGTCACTTGTTTCACGGCGGGGGCCACGAGCGACTCCTTTCCAGATACGTTGTGCGCGACCGAGAGCCGCCCGCTGGGGCAGCCCTCTCGGAGGGCCTGACTGACGGTACGAGCATTATGTCGCGCACAACGCGCCGGCAAACAGGGGCGTGGCTAGGTCGCGACACCAGCCAAAGTGGCCAAGCGATCGGCTACGGCGAGAATCTTCTCCCGGCCGAGCAGGGCAGCCGTCCAGCGCGCCGGGATGGCCTGGGCGCCGTAGGCGGCCCCAGCCAGGGCTCCGGTGACGGCGCCGTTGGTGTCCGCATCGTCACCGAGGTTGACGGTGGTGCACACGGCGTCCTCGAAGCTGTGCGTGCGCAGCACGGCCCACACGGCGGTCTGAAGCGAGTCCAAGACGAAGGCCGAGCTGTGGATCTCCTCCGGCTCGGCATCGAGCGCGCCCTGCAGCGCCTCGGCCACGTGCGCGTCCTCTTCGCCGAAAGCGGCGGCGATGACCGGCATTTGGTCGCGGAGGCGGTCGGTCATCGCCGCCGCGAGTAGCTCGTCGAACGCGGCGCACGCCCAGCCCGCGAGAGGATCGAAGTGTGTGAGTGTCGACTCGCGCAAGGCTGCGTCGCGGCGCCTTTCGGGCTCTGCGAAGAATCGCAGCGCCACCGGCGCACAGCGCATCAAGCTACCGTTGCCGGCTGTCGGGCGGCCGAGGATCTCGTAGGCCCGTCGCGAGGCCACGTCCCAGGCCGTGCCGCTGCGGATGACGAGCATCACGGTGCGCACGGTGAGACTCACGTCGCGCGGCTGGGCGTCGAACCATGCCAGGTAGCGGCGCATGATGTCGTCGGGCCGGAACTCGGTGTTGTCTGCCAGGCTCTCGGCCAAGCAGAGCATCATCTCGGTCGCGTCGGTGGCCTCGCCGGGCTGCACGCCGTGGCAGCCGCCGCCGACCATCTCGGTGAGCACGCCCCAGCGTTCGACCACCTGGTCTGCGCTGAGGAACTCCACGGGGGCGCCGAGCGCGTCGCCGACTGCAAGCCCGAGGAGGGTGCCGCGGAAACGCTCACGCAAGGACGGGGCGGCGCCCATCAGCGCAGCAGCTCCCGGGCCACGCGTTCGAAGAACAGAGCCTGGTAGGTCACGTCTGCGACCTTGATGCGCTCGTCGGGTGAGTGGTCGCGGCCGCCGCTCATGTCGCTCAGGCTCTCCGACGGGTAGGGTGCGAAGCCGTAGGCCACCACCTCGGGGAAGTACTCGCGGAACCAGCGCGAGTCGGTGAAGCTGCCGCTGCACATCGGCGCCAAGGTGGCGCCTGGGACGTCGCTCTTCAGAACGCGCTCGATGCTTGCGCTGAGGGGCGTGTGCGGGTCTGAGGCGTTGGCCTCGGTGACGTCGACCCACTCGAACTCCCAGTCGATGCCCAGCGGGTCGAGCGTCGCCGCCACGATGGCCTTGGTCTGTTGCGGCGTCATGCCCGGCAGGATGCGACAATCGATCTGGGCCTCGGCATGGGTGGGGATGACGTTCACGACCTTGCCGGCGTCGAGCATCGTCGGCGTGAAGGTGGCGCCGAGGAGAGGTTCTACGAGGCTGGCGACGGCCGGTTGCCGTGCGCGCAGCTCACGTCCGGCCGCCCGCGCCAGTGACGGATCCCTCAGACGATGGCGCAACCCGGCGTCGCTGACGATCGTGTCGATGAACCGGGCGGTGAGCGGCAGCACCACAGCCGGCGGATCAAGGTCGCCGAGGGCGACCACCGCTTTGGCCAGGTGGATCACGGCGCTGTGCTCGTGCTCTGGCACCGATCCGTGGCCGCCCACGCCGCGCGTCCGGATGCGGAACTGGGCGAATGCCTTCTCGCCCACGGCCAGAAGGAACACCTTCCTGCCGTCGATGGGCAGCCAGAGGCCGCCCATGCCCTCGTTGAGCAGGTAGTCGCAGCGCACCAGGTCGGGGTGGTTCTCGCAAAGCCACTTGGCGCCGCAGTACTCGCCGTCCTCTTCGTCGGCGGTGGCCGCGAAGAGGAGCGTGCCGGCGAAGTCGGCGCCGCTGCGCGCGAGGCGCGCCACGGCGACGGCTTCGGCGGCCACTTGGTTCTTCATGTCGGTGGCGCCACAGCCCCAGACGAAGCCGCCCTTGACCGTGCCCGAGAAGGGCGGCACCGTCCACTCTGCGGCGTCGGCCGGCACGACGTCCGTGTGGCCCATGTATAGCAGGGTGGGGCCGGGGCGTGTGCCGGGGAGGCGAGCTACCAGGCTCTGGCGCTCCGGCAGCTCCCCTAGCAGCGAGCTCTGTACACCGCTGGCGGCCAGGTAGTCCTGAAGCAGCAGGGCCGCTTGCGTCTCGTTGCCCGGGGGGTTGGTCGTGTCGACTTGCAGGAGCCGCGTGAACAGCTCGAGCACCTCACGCTCGAGCTCTGCCCACTGCTTTCTGCCGATTCCGTAGATGCTCAGGCGGCGACCTCCCGCCGACAGACGATGCTCATGACTCGCTAATGATACCTGCTCGGCCGCGGTCGTCGATTGCCGCATAGTCGTGGTCCTGGACTGCAGGTGCCGGCGAGGGAAACGTCGATACGGACATCCCGCCGGCTCGTAGCGCGGAACGCCTACTCCGTCAGGAGCGCCGCCATCTGACGGGCGTTGCGCAGCCCGTAGTCCTCGTAGTTGTTGTTGAAGAGCACGTGCACGGCGCGCGCCGTCTGCGCCAGCTCGCGCACTCGCGGCAGCCACTCGCGCAGCTCATCGTCGCTATAGAGGTAGTTGAAGCGGTCTGAGGCTACGGCGCTGCGGGCGTCCCACGTGTCCCGGTTGCGTCCGTGAAGGCGAACGTAGCCGAGCTCAGTGGTGGCCGCCGCCACAGGCGGTGTGCTCGAGCGAAAGCCTTGGGGCTCGTCGACGCTCACGTAGGCGAGCTCCTCATGCTCGAGCAGCGCCAGAGTACCCGCAACGGCCTCTTCCTCCATCCAGCCGCCGCCACGGAACTCCACGGCCAGCCGGTAGTCAGGCAGGCGGCGACGCAGGTTGCGCACGTAGTCGATGTTCTCCGTGGTGCGCGTGAACCACGGTGGGAACTGGAAGAGAACGGCGCCCAGCTTGCCCGCCTCACGCAGCGGCTCGAGGGCTTGGCGATGGATCCGCCAGATGAGCTCGACGCCC
>Ga0182011_10004307_pt1 | contig 11430 bp, 13 predicted proteins | sample 711E1DmetaG_FD_120481 | JGI IMG/M metagenome (GOLD analysis project Ga0182011, IMG submission 120481) | Permafrost microbial communities from Stordalen Mire, Sweden - 711E1D metaG | ecosystem: Environmental > Terrestrial > Soil > Wetlands > Permafrost | place: Sweden: Stordalen | collected... | reverse complement strand
CCACCCTGATCTGGAATTAATATTTTACCTTTAAATGAACTCATAGCAGCTAGAATAGCGGAATTACCACTATTTACAATTTTAACGTGTTTATGTCCTGTAATTTCACTTATTTTATCCTGAGCATGTTTGATTTCATTAAATCCCCGGTTTGATGCATGATCCGTCTGCATTGCAGCTTTACACATTGTTCTTCTAGCATCAATCGATGATTTTTTAAAGTATAATTCCAATTTTAACTCATCTCAAAAATAATTTTATAAAAACAATATATCAGCTTTTAATTAAGATAATTTGTATCTTATCTTTTCAGATCCCATTTTCATTTATCTGTAATAATTTTATCTGTAATATACTCAAATAGAAAAGTTTCTTTAAGGTACAGTAAGAGACATAAATATATTTAAATAACACTTATTTAATGGTTTAATAATGTTTTAAGGCTTCATAAACCACCCTAGTTAAAATTTTTTTTATTCAAATTTTTCCATCAATAGTATTACTTTCCCCTTCAAAATTCCATGATTTTTTTTTACACATTATAAAATCTCACGCATGAATATTTAACAATAAAATTTCACTAAATCAAATTTTTACCTTTAAAAAATTTTATTTTTCTTCCTCAACTTATGTTCTGGTTGTCATATAAATGTGGTAATAAAAATTAACTAAAATATTTAATAAAAAAAAATTTAAGATAAAACTAATGGAAACAATCTAATGTTGTCTGCCTAGACTGTAAAAGTTCTTTTAAAATATCACTCTGCTTCACAAACTTTTGCAATGGTAACTTTAAATTAGAAGCTATATAATCCAGGGACGTTTTCATGTCTTCAAATTCTCTGTAAGGTTGACTCATAGCACTTCTAATATTCTCCCTCACATTAAACACACCCAAAGGTATATAACCCTGATAAGCTTCCCTTAAAATAATAGCAGCAGATTGCTTCTTCTCACTAGCCAATGATTCTAATACCGCCATCTTAGAAGTGTAATAACAACCACCAACCCGTGAATAACCTTTTTTAACAGAGTTATGCTCATAATCTGAGAATATTAACTCCTCTCTACCTAGAACATGTAAGAATGCTTCCATCCATTCAAACTCCCACTCCTGAGGTAATAAAAGAATAGCATAATAGTTATTGAGGCTGCTGAATTCGTAAACTCTATGAGTTTCGATAACATCATAATTTTTAACTTCTCTCAACAATCTATTACCAATAGTACTGTCACAAGCTGTAATAGACCATCTAGTGGGAACTAATTTTCTATTGTCATCAATTCCCATAGTTCCCATTGAAAAAGCTTTCTGCATACTAGAAAATGGCACTTCTTTTTGGTGAAGATGCATCACCGCATCTGCAGCCTTCAAATCATTATCATAAAATGCTTTCTCCAATTCCCGATCCCATTTCACATTATTAATATCAAATTTTTCAATTAAAGCACTAGGACCATGAGGAGCATGCTGCTCATTAAATGACATTCCCCTAGGCTTACTACCGAACTCAGCTTCACTATCAATGGAATTACTGGCAAGTGATATTTCCTGTAATTTCTCAACGAAAACATTATCTAGATCAGTTATTTTAACTGTTTGCTTACCTCTCACCAGATTCAGTCGATAACCAATGATATCTTCCTGTGTTTTTTGATCGGGTATCCAAGATTCCGGAGTATCCATTATGGAGGTATCCCCATGAAGTGGAGTAATCATAGGTCCAGCATAAACTTTAGGATAATTCCAGCTTCCAATAAATACTGAAGGAGGAGTACTCCCATCTAATTCTTTGCCAATATCCACCGATGGCATTTTTATTTTAGAAGTTAAACGCTTAAGGTAGGCTGCTTTGCCTTTTATCATGATATTCTAATATATGCTTATAGTTAAATAAAAAGTTAATGAGAGCAAATGAAAAGTAATCGAGATTTAAATTATAATTTTAAAGTTCATCTCTTTTAACCAGCTTAAGTGAAGCAGAATTCATGCAATAACGTTTACCAGTCGGAGCAGGACCATCATCAAAAACATGACCCAAATGAGCGTGGCATCGAGCGCATAAAGCTTCCGTTCTAATCATAAAATGGCTTTTATCAGTCTCGGTGATTACATTTTCTTCTGCAATAGGAGCCCAGAAACTAGGCCAACCGGTACCTGACTCAAATTTAGTCTTAGAATCAAATAAGTCAGTATCACAACATGCGCACCGGTAAATGCCGTCATCATGACAATCATGATATTTCCCAGTGAAAGCAAGTTCAGTGCCTTGTTTCCTAGCTACTTGATAAGTTTCAGGGATAAGTTCCTTTCTCCATTCCTCATCAGTTTTCTCCACCCGGTCAACCAGCATTAATTCCCCAGTTTTAGCGAAAAAGATGGATACTTTTTCCACATCAATTGTCATAAATACTATTTATCTCCAGCAAAATTAATAAAATTATGGTTTAACTAATATCATCAGCTTTTTTTATATAAATAATTCATTTAAAATAATTTATTATGATGAAAAATAAAATAATGCTCTTTAATGATTAAATTAGTGAACTTTTCACTAGATTTATGCTGAAGAAAATTTACAAATTACAGATGGTATCATCCAGGTTCCCATGTTAGTATATCTTCAGGAATTTCACAAACATCAGCTCCACAAAGAAATATATAGTCTTTAAGACGAATTAAATAAGGATTGAATGAGGCTTTTAAATCGGGATTATTAAAAACAAATATCATAACTTTTTCATTAGAAAAATAGCATCTTCTAACTGCTCATTGTTGGGTAAATCACTGACTTTAAAGTTTAGTTCATTATCTTCTAAAAAGTTTTTAATGAAAATACAGAGTTCAAGTCGATCCATAATCTCAACTTTATTCTTATCAATCATTTTTAACATCTCCTTTTTCATATAAACAAAAGGTTTATGGGTTATAAATTATTTAACCGGAAAAAAATTATGGATTTTTGCGTATTATGTTTAATCTCCAATTACGAAGCTTCTCCGGAATATCATTTTCATTCTTATATAATATATTAATCGTGGTTTGGAGATTATCAGTACATGTTAAGAGGGTATACAGTGAAGTAATGTGATTTTGCATCTGTGTTTGAGTCGTAATCCATGAGAATTCATTTTTAAGCTTTTTCTTCAGGAATACCAGAATTTTTGAGATTATCAAGTGAATAAAGATGCTTTTTGTATCTGTGTAGTGGCAGTTTCCATTAAAGATTTAGCTTTATCTTTGTCTTGAGGTGTAGCAGAGACAGTTTCGTTAGTACGGAATTCAAAATCCCAGGTAAATCTTCTGATTTCGTTACAAAGCTCTCGTGATTCCATTATATCAGGTTTTTTTACTCTCATGAAAAATGATAATAGCCCTTTTATTCCGGGTCGGTTTACATCTCCATTAATATAGGGTTTATCTTCTTTTGAAGCCCATAATATTGCTTCTGTTGCTTGTTGAAGTAAGGCAGCGTTTCCTATATGATCTACATCATGGTGAGTTATTAGAATTTGTTTAATATCTTCAGGTTGATATTCAAGGATTTTAATTCATCTAAAATACTTTTTCCCTGCCCGGGACGTCCCGTATCAACTAAAATATTTTCTTCTCGTAAAATTAGGTATGCGTAATTACCTTTAGTTGAATTTAAGGCATATACGTCATCAGTTATTTTCACATTTTCATCTCCAAAACTTCTGTTAAAATTTTTTAATTTCAATAAATTTCTTATATCAAACTTTTATTTTCATCAAATTTTTTTGATAATTAATTTAATGAATAAAAAAGAAATTTATTCTTATTCGAGAAATTCAAGAGAACACATTCTATAAAATCGAATTAAATTAACTAAATCATGTCTCAAACGATAATTAATTTTGATATTGACGATGGGATAGATGTTGTTCAGGTATTGGCCAAAAATACTGAGCGAATACACATTATAGACCTTAATATTAAATTAATCTTTAAAGTGCTTCATCTTGAGTATCCATATCCATTTATTTGGTGAATTTTTCAAGAACTTTTTTAGTGGATTCTCTTTTACTCAGGATTGATATTCTATCCCCATATTTTAGGATCATTTCTGGTTGACATATTGTGATTTTGTCTTCATTATTCTTGTGATATCCGCATATGATGTAATTGTCGGTAGGGCTCAGTTCATTAATGGTTTTACCTATAATTTTATCGTTTTTTACTTCTATCTCTAGTATTTCGGCTTTTCCTTTATCCACCACGTATAGATCAGCAACTTCTGGTTTTAAAATAAGTTTTTCGAGGTAACCGGCTTCAATATTTTCTGGGCGTATTGTTTCCACCATTGCACTGGCAAGGAACACTTTTTCATGTTGAGGTTCATTCACTCGCGCAATGATTTTTTCAGGTTTATATTCTTTAGCTAAAAGAGATGCCATTAGATTGGCATTGTCATCTCCAGTAGCAGCTACAAAAACATCAGCATCTTCTATCTGAGCATCTTCAAGGATTTTGTAGTCAGTACCATTACCCCAGATGACTACGTTATCCAATTCTTGCGCAACTTCAATGCTTAGATCCTCATCTCTTTCAATCAGGATCACTTTATGCCCATCTTTTAAGAGATCTTTAGCTAAATTGAAGCCTAATCTCCCAGCACCCATAATTACTACTAACATTTTCATTCCTACCTATCATTAGTGAATAAAATTAATTTTTACAAGTTAAAAATATCATTTGAATGGAAAATAACAATAATTAAATCTTCAATAATTAATAATAAGTTAATAATGTATAAATTTTTCTACGGAAAAACACCGGCAAAATCATTTCAAATATTCTTTTTTTTTATATGGATTTAGTAGGTATATCCAAACTGTACTTATACTTAACATCAAACATGAAATCCAAACACCATTAAACCAATTAAAACAATAAACTAACTAATAAAAAACATGGTGTAAATTGTAGATTTACGCCATTAGGGATTTTTATCATGCCTTGAAGGAAGGTAGAACCTGAAGGTTTAAGTAAAATAAAAAAAAATCTCACAGACTTATCAGTTTAAAAAATATTTTATTTAATAGAAATTATTAATTAGTTATTATCCGTTCCAGTTATACTCTTTTTTTTATCGGCATATACTCAACATCCCTTCAGTTCAAACCCCACATCACTGTCTCTTGGATTAAAAAATTGTGCTAGAGTTTGTTTTAATATTTTTAAAAACTATTCCTTAGGATTTTTGGAAAAAAGTTTAAAAACCCAGATATTTTTCATTTGGTGGAAGAATATAAGAATAAAAGAAAAATGAAACAAGAATTAGAGAATAAAAATATGTGCCGGCCATTGCCGGCGTAATCTTTATATAGTAATACTTCATTACCTTAACGAGGTTAAAAATTTTGAAGTATATAAACTGAGGGTTATTATACTTTAAAAATTTGAACCACAAGCAAAATGAAAGTAAAAAAATTGAAAAACGTCCTAATCAAGTTAATCTTTCGAAAGGCAGATTCAACTTTGTTTTAATTTATTGAAAGTGAAGTATTAGATTAATTGAAGGACGGTTAAGTGGGAAAAATCTTGAAACAGATAAAATAACGGTGAATTAATAAAAATGAGTTAGAGTTAAGGATTCTCAACAGCCCTATATAATATCTGACTTGTTGGAATACTGATGTTTTGTCGAACATGAGAAATTTTTTTTAAATCTCAAGTATCTCCCCCCACCAATGCACTCTTTGGAGGAGTATTAAAAGTGGAGGTATAGAAGTATGAATACCAAAAATGATAATTGGGTAGTGGAAACTATCCCAAAAAATGTGAATAATAAAAAAACCCTTATTAGTAAGATATTTAAATTTAAACCACTTAAAAACAAAGAATCAAGGAATGATACACTAAAACCAGTTCAGAATAATTTAGCAGCATATGAACTTAGAGGCGGTGATTAGAATATGGGAATCATCGACATAATTTTCATTCTAATATTCTTCAGCATCGTCATAGCACTTGCTATACCCTTAGGTAAGTACATGTCAAACGTGTTCAATGGGCAGAGAACATTCATGACTCCATTGATGCAACCAGTCGAACGGTTTATATACCGTATGTTGGGTGTTGATGAAAATAAGGAAATGAACTGGAAACAATATGCCCTCGCTCTGGTGATATTCAACATCATAGCGATACTATTTGTTTTTCTAATACAATTATTACAAGGAGTACTACCTCTCAATCCGGAAGGATTCTCCGGGGTAAGATGGGATACAGCACTCAACACCGCCATATCATTTGCTACCAACACTAACTGGCAATCATACGCCGGTGAAACCACCATGAGCTATTTCACACAGATGGTCGGTCTGACTGTGCAGAATTTTTTATCAGCAGCAATTGGTATCTCTGCGCTACTAGTTCTAATTAGAGGTTTCGTCCGGAAAAATACGGATAAACTAGGTATTTTTTGGGTAGATATGACACGTACCATCCTCTATGTCCTTTTACCCATCGCTGTTATTATGGCCTTAATATTAGCCTCACAAGGCGTGGTGCAAACATTCAGTCCATATGTGACGGCACATACACTGGAGGGAGTTAATCAAACCATAGCGGTGGGACCGGTGGCATCACAAGAAGCCATTAAAATGATCGGCTCCAATGGAGGAGGATTCTTCAACGTGAATTCAGCACATCCCTTTGAAAACCCTAACCAAGTATCCAATATCTTTGAAACTCTGGCCATCCTTTTAATACCCATGTCCCTAGTATTTGCCTTCGGATATATCATCAGAAACATTAGACAAGGATTGGCCATATTCGCCATAATGACTATTCTCTGCGCAGGAGGATTAGGAACAGCACTTTATACAGAAAGCCATCCTAACCCTATACTGGAGAAAATGGGCGTAACCGGTGATAACCTAGAAGGTAAAGAACTCCGAATCGGACTGGTACCATCAGTGCTTTTTGGAACGGTCACCACCGATGTATCCAATGGAGCGGTGAACTCCATGCATGATAGCGTAATGCCCCTTACTGGACTGGTCTACATGTTCAACCTCGGTACCGGTGAAGTTATATACGGCGGTCTGGGAGTAGGACTGATAGGTATGCTGTACTTCGTTCTTTTAACCATGTTCATATCCGGTCTTATGATCGGCAGAACACCGGAGTTCCTTGGAAAAAAACTAGGCCCCAAAGAAATGAAACTGACAGTTATACCCATAATAATCCCCCATATGACTATACTTGCCATGGCAGCCATAGCCATATCCACTACGGCAGGATTAGCTGGTTTAGCTAACCCCTCAGCTCACGGACTTTCAGAAATTTTATACGCTGCCCTTTCAAGTGTAGGAAATAATGGTTCAGCATTCGCCGGATTAAGCGCCAATACACCCTTCTATAACATAGGTTTAGGAGTATGCATGCTAATAGGTAGATTTGCCACTATAATCCCTGCAATCGCATTAGCCGGATTATTAGCACAAAAAGGAAAGGTCCCCACGACCTCCGGAACATTCCCCACAACCGGACCTCTCTTCATACTCTTAGTAGTAGTAGTGGTGATACTTATCGGAGTACTCAGCTTCTTCCCAGCATTCACATTAGGACCGATCTTAGATCATCTATTCCTCTATGGAGGATATATAACTAGTTAAAAAGGGGGATTGAAAAATGAAAATTGAAACTTCAAGCATCTTTCAAAGAAAAATTTTACTAGAAGCGTTTAAAGGAGCATTTATAAGATTAAACCCCTTAAGACTTTTCCATAACCCGGTAATGTTGATCGTGGAAATAGGTGCTCTAATAACCACCGCACTAACCATATTCAACATCTATGATGGTGTAAATTTCTTATTCACTCTTCAAATCACCATATGGCTGTGGTTTACAGTTTTATTTGCCAATTTCGCAGAGGCAATTGCAGAAAGTCAGGGTAAAGCCCGTGCTGAATCACTTAAACGCACCAGAACTGATGCAGTTGCCTATAAAATCGGGGCTGATGGAAGTACAGATAAAGTATCTGCACTTTCATTGGAAAAAGATGATTTAGTATGGATAAAAGAGGGGGAAATCATACCCAGCGACGGTGATGTCATAGAAGGAACTGCTTTGGTAGATGAATCAGCTATTACAGGTGAATCAGCTCCCGTGGTAAGGGAATCTGGCGGAGATAAATGCGGTGTTACGGGAGGCACTAAATTATTATCAGGAACAGTTAAAGTTAAGATAACCGTGAATCCGGGTGAAACTTTCCTTGATAATATGATAAGTATGGTTGAAAGCGCTAAAAGAGAGAAAACACCTAATGAAAGGGCTCTGGATATACTGCTCATAGGATTGACGATAGTGTTCCTGGCTGTGGTAATCACTCTATCCGCATTTTCAATGTATATGGGCATATCCATCTCCCTAACCATTTTAATTTCTCTACTGGTGTGTTTAATGCCCACCACCATTGGAGCACTTCTACCAGCCATTGGAATTGCTGGTATGGACAGATTACTACAACACAACGTCATAGCCTTAAGCGGGAGGGCTGTAGAAGCAGCAGGAGATGTTAGTGTAGTTCTACTAGATAAAACCGGCACTATCACCCTGGGAAACAGGATGGCAACCGAATTTATTCCTGCAACAGAAGTAGACGCAAAAGAGTTAAAAGAAGCTGCATTAATGTCTTCTCTGGCTGATGAAACCCCTGAAGGGCGTAGTATAGTTAAATTAGTGAAAAAAGATTTGAAATTACGTGGAAGAAACATTCATCCCCCACAAGATTCTATATTCATCCCTTTTGCTCCAGAAACCGGAATGAGTGGAATTGATGAAGGCTCCAATAAAATAAGAAAGGGATCAGCAGAGGCCATACAAAAATTTGTGGAAAGTAATGGTGGATTTATTTCTGCTGAAATAAAAATGAGTATTGAAAAAGTCGCTGTTAAAGGAGACACACCATTGGTGGTTGCGGTTAATGAACATGTATTAGGAGTTATAAGATTAAAAGATATAGTTAAAGAAGGAATTAAGAAAAGGTTACTGCAGTTAAGACATATGGGTATTAAATCCATTATGATAACTGGTGACAATCCACTCACAGCTACATCTATAGCTGCAGAAGCTGGTGTTGATGATTTCATTGCCGAAGCTAAGCCTGAAACAAAGTTACAGATGATACGTCAGTATCAATCAGGTGACCAACAATATTTAGTAGCTATGATTGGGGACGGAACCAATGATGCCCCCGCACTTGCCCAAGCAGATGTAGCCGTAGCCATGAGTGCAGGAACTTCAGCAGCAAGAGAAGCCGCGAATATGGTTGATTTAGATTCATCACCATCAAAGCTACTGGATATAGTAGAAATCGGTAAAGAAATACTCATAACTAGGGGAGCATTAACCACCTTCAGTGTCGCGAACGATGTTGCCAAATACTTTGCCATCATACCAGCCGTATTTGCAACTGTTTATCCTCAGATCGGTGTTTTAAATATTATGCAACTCAGTAGCCCAGCCAGTGCAGTTCTCTCAGCGGTTATCTTCAACGCCATTGTAATACCCTTTTTAATCCCACTTTCCCTGAGCGGGGTTAAATTCCGTGCTACCTCATCAGTGACACGACTATTAGGATTAAACATGATGATATACGGAGTTGGAGGGCTTATTATACCATTTATTGGTATAAAAGCCATTGACATTGTAATAACCTTTTTAGGAGTTGCTTAAAAATGGGAGAAATAAAAAAATCAATTGTAAATTCCATTATTATATTCGTGTTATTCACTGTAATGCTAGGTGTAGTTTATCCCCTAGTGATTACTGGAATATCACAAGCAGCGTTTCCAAGCCAGGTTAATGGTGAAATGATTACAGAAAATGGTGTGATCATAGGTTCTCAACTTATTGGACAGAACTTTTCCAGTCCTCAGTATTTCCAAGGCAGACCTTCTTATGTAGATTATAATGCTAGCACATCCGGTGGCTCTAATTTAGGCCCTGACAGTCAGGCTGAGATAGGTAATGTAAGTGCAAATATGCTACAAGTAATACAAGAAAATAATCTGCCCGTCAATAATACTGTTCCTTCGGATTTAGTTGAAGCATCAGCTAGTGGATTGGACGGTGATGTATACGCGAGTTCAGCTATGATTCAGGTGCCCAGAATTGCACAAGCCAGAAATATAAGTCAATCAGAAGTTAGTGAAATTGTAATTGAAAATGAAGAATATCAATGGCTTGGAAATCCTATAGTTAATGTCTTAAAGCTTAATATAGCTTTAGATAAACTTAATAAATAAAAACAATAAAAAATAACATTAGAAATGACAGATGAACATAAAAAGACCTGACTCTGATGAATTGCTGCGTTTAATAAAAGAAGAAGAGGGTGAAAAAATTATGATGGATAAAGATCTTCTTGCGGTGGTTGATCACAAAAAATAGGAAAAAACGATATACAACTATCAGGAGGCGATTAATAAATGTTTAAGCCTAAAATGGATTCAATCGGGGGTTAACTACAATTATAAGCTGTAAAAATCATAATTGTAAAAAAGGAGGGATAAATGGTAAAGTAAAAAAATAGTAGTTGTTTAAAGATATGGGACAGATATTGTCCCATTCTTCTTTTTTCTTAAGTTCTGAATTATTATAAACTTTAAATTATTAAACTTACTGAAGGATGATATACGCTTTTTTCGCTAAGCTCAAAAACCGGATATTTATTTAAGTCTTTAATAATTCAAACTTATTACAAAAAAATTGTTTCTGTAGAAATCCTTTTTAGATTTTTTGTAGCGGTTGTATTTGTCGTAAGCATTCTTTTTTTTTAATTTTAGTTTCTTTTTTTTAGCTTGTTGTTTCGGACTTGGTTTTCATAATGGAATAATTCTTTAGAACTGATATAAACACTTTTATACAAGGTTTTTTTGAGATGGGGATATTTTGGTGTTTTGAATCCGGATAGTTCGATGAAATATTTTTTTTATTATGCAATAGCTTAAAAGGATTGTATTAAACGATTATTTTCTATTAGTAAGATATTATTAGGATTTTCAAGCGTTTCCATACGTGTTGAGCAATGTGTCATACGCGTAATGTATATAGTATAGGAGAGAATAATTGGAGGTGAACGGGGAATCCAATTTTTAATGATGAAAACTATAGGGCATGAAATTTTAATTACTAGTGAAGGATTTAGTTTCATTTGTGGATGACCTGCTATTGCAGTTATAGGTCTGACGGGCCAGTTTACGCCAATCAAGCTGTAGAACCAACGACATTAAAAATAAATTTTTTTTAGAAAAAATTATATAAAAAAATTGCGCTCATGCCCGTTAAAGTGTGCAAATGTTTATATGAGTTGAGTTATATATTACATAGTATGAAGGGGGAAGATTTAACTGTTAAATTGTTTGTGCCTGATGATGAGAGAGCTTTAGATATTT
>Ga0182011_10004304_pt1 | contig 11433 bp, 8 predicted proteins | sample 711E1DmetaG_FD_120481 | JGI IMG/M metagenome (GOLD analysis project Ga0182011, IMG submission 120481) | Permafrost microbial communities from Stordalen Mire, Sweden - 711E1D metaG | ecosystem: Environmental > Terrestrial > Soil > Wetlands > Permafrost | place: Sweden: Stordalen | collected... | reverse complement strand
GACCGCGTAGTCGATTGTGGGTGTCCACCCCGTGTCTCCGCCGCCCAGGGCGATCATGTTGAGCGCCGTCTGGGCCGAGGCGGCGGTGCAGGCCTCGTGGTCCGGGTTCTGGAAGCGCACCCCATTCTCGTTGTACAGGGTGAGCGTCCAGTCCGTCTGCGGAGAGCCGGCCGGTGTGGGGCTGGCGCTGGGCGTCGGGATTGCGGTCGGCGAAGGCGACGGCGTCGGCACGAGCGTGGCGGTGGCCGTTCCGGTCGCGGCGGCGGCAGACCGTGTCGAGGCGATGGTCGGGGCCACAGTGGCGGAGGGGGCGGCCGAGCCCGCACAGCCCGCGCTAAGCGCCACCAAGGCGGCCATGGCGACCGCGGCGAGAGATCTCATGCACTCCCCGAACGGCGGCGCGCCGTGCCCTCGGCCGATGCTGGGAACGACGGGCGCGCCAGAACTACTGAGTTGACGGAGGTTCGGCCAGTATGCACGACCCGGGTCGGGGCTTCAGGCAAGCGCGTTCGAGCCGTCCCGTCGGCGGCCGGTTCGGGGCTGGGTGGCCGGTCGGCCGACCCCGGCGATCGACGACGAACCCCCGCTTCCCCTGTAGAGTTCAATCTCGAACCTGCGAGCCGGAGGCCGTCTTGCGATGACCACGTTCGAGATCCGCGATATGACCGCCGCCGACATCGATGACGTCGGCGAGTCGACGAGCGCCGGGGGCTTCGGCGATCGCCGCGAGTTCTTCCGCATGTCGGTGGGCCTGGGCGACTCCCACCCGGTGGTTGCCGTAGCGGACGGTCGGATAGTCGGCACTGGCGTAGGAGCGGTTCACGGCAGCGTTGGCTGGATAGGTGTCGTGTTCGTCGTTCCCGAGTTCCGGTGCCGCGGGCTTGGACGGGCAATTACCGAGGCTGTGTGCAATGGGCTGGAAGGGGCCGGCTGTAGGTCGCTGGTCCTCGTCGCCACGGAAATGGGCCGGCCGGTGTACGACCGGCTGGGTTTTCGCGAGCAGTCGCTCTACCACATGTTCTCGGGGGAGCCCGAGGCGGCAGGACCCCTTCCACCGGCCGGTTCGGTGGTGCGCCAGGTCCGACCCGCCGACATCGACGCGATCGGGGACCTAGACAGCCGCGCGACGGGAGAGGATCGACTGCCGCTCATCCGGACCTTCACGGGCACGGGATGGCTCATCGAGGGCTCGCCGGCCGATCCCGGTCGGGACAGGGGCGCCACCGGGGCCGGTATCCGCGGCTTCCTGCTGCCCACTACCCGCGGCAACGCGGCATTGATCGCTGCCCGTCCGGAGGACGCCGCCTGTCTGCTGGACCTGCACCGCCACCTGACGCCAGAAGGCAATCGGGCCTGGGCAGGGCTACCCACCGAGAACGAGGCTGGGAGACGGCTGCTCGCGGAACGCGGCTGGTTCCCCTGGCGAACCTTTCCCCGGATGATTCGGGGAGAACAGCCTGACTGGCAACCGGAGATGATCTGGGCCCAGTTCAACCACGCCATGGGCTGAGCCGGCGCGGCGCCCCAGATTCTGGGGCGGGCAGGCTCGATGACTGGAGCTTGCTGGGCTTCGCGTTCGGATGATCGGGGCGGGGCCACGGGCCGGGGCCGCGCCACTCGCCCCCCTACGGCTGCTCGCCCGCCAGCAAGCGACGGAATCCGTCCTCGTCCACGACCGGCACGCCCAGTTCAGCGGCCTTGGCCAGTTTGGAGCCGGCGTTCTCACCGGCAACCACGTACGAGGTGTTCTTCGAGACGGAGCCCGCCGCGTGGCCGCCGGCGGCGCGGATCGCCTCCTCGGCCGCGGGACGGTCGTAGCCGGAAAGAGTGCCCGTAACGACGAGGGTCTTGCCGGCAAGCGGGCCGGCGGCGGCGCCACTGGCGCCACTCACGACACCGGGGCCACTCCCCGGGGCCACTCGTCTGGCGGCCGGCTCGGCAACTATTCCGGCGGATACAAGGTCCTCCAGCACGCCTGTCGTTTCGGGCGCGGCGAAGTAACCGGCGACGGCGGCAGCCACCACCGGACCGATTCCCGGCACCTCCCTCAGCTCCTCGGCGGTGACGCCGGGTAGCGACCGGGCCACGCGCGCCGTCCACTCCCCGGCATCGTCCGATTCGGGCGGCCAGCGGGAAGCGATCCAGCCGGCCAGATCGATCGCCGTGGACTCGCCCACCTGGGGAATGCCGAGGGAGTTGAGCACCCTCGCCAGTGGCCGACGGCGCGACTTTTCAATCGAGGCTTTCAGATTCTCGGCGCTCTTGCGGCCGAACCGTTCGAGGCTTTCGAGGTCTTCCACGGTCAAACGGTAGAAGTCGCCCCGGGTCTTGACGAGGCCGCGCTCCAGAAGCTGCTCCAGGACCGCCCAGCCGGCGCCTTCGATGTCCATGCCGCCGCGGCCGGTGAAGTGGGCGAACTCCTGGGAGAGCCGCGCCGGACAGCGCGGATTCGGGCAGTAGTGGCGGACCGCGCCCTCGTCACGGACGATCGAAATGCCGCAGACCGGGCACGTGGCCGGCATCTCGAAGATCCGTTCCGTGCCGGTCCGGCGCTCGGGAATCGGACGGACAACCTCGGGGATCACGTCGCCGGCCTTCTGCAGCACGATCCAGTCCCCGATGCGCAGGTCCTTGCGGCGGACCTCGTCCAGATTGTGGAGAGTGGCACGGGCCACCGTTGAGCCGGCCACCTTCGCCGGCCGCATGTGGGCCACCGGAGTCAGAGTCCCGGTTCGGCCGACATACGGCACGATGTCTTCGAGGACAGTCTCGACCTGTTCGGGCGGGAACTTGTATGCGATCGCCCAGCGCGGGGCGCGAGCGACCATACCCACCCGCTCCTGCTGGTCGAAGCGATCGACCTTGACGACGACGCCGTCGGTCTCATACGGGAGAGCGTGGCGCTTCTCACGCCACTCTTCCAGGAAGCTGCAGACGCCGTCGATGTCCAGGCCCTCGGCGCGATCCGGGTTGACCGGCAGGCCCAGGGCGGCGAGTCGAGCCAGCGCCTCCGACTGGCCGGTGACCACGGGCCGGCCATCCGGGCCATCTTCGAGCAGCTGGTACGTCCACGACGAGAGTCGCCGCTCGGCGGTCACGCGCGAGTCGATCTGGCGCAGCGAGCCCGCGCCGCTGTTGCGTGGATTGGCGTACGTCGGCAGCCCCGCCTCTTCCCGCTCGGCGTTGATGCGCGCGAACTCCGCCTTGGGCATGTAGACCTCGCCGCGGACTTCGACCGTGGCCGGTTCGCGGAGCCGCTCCGGCAGCGCCTCGATGGTCCGCAGGTTGGCGGTCACGTCCTCGCCGGTGGTGCCGTCGCCTCGGGTCGCGCCCTGGACGAAGCGGCCGCGTTCGTAGCGCAGAGAGATCGCCAGGCCGTCGATCTTCAGTTCGGCCACGTAGCGCAGGTCGGGCGCGGCGTCGGGAGCGGCGGGCAGTCCCAGGCCGCGGCGAACTCGCTGGTCGAACGCACGCAATTCCGCCTCGTCGAACACGTTTCCCAGGGAGAGCATCGGCCGCCCGTGGCGAACCTCGCCGAATGCGCCGGCAGGCGCAGCTCCGACTCTCTGCGTCGGTGAGTCGGGCGTGACCAGCTCCGGGAAGGCGGCTTCGATGGCTACGAGTTCGCGCATCAGGCCGTCGTACTCGGCGTCGCTCAGTTCCGGGGCGTCGGCGACGTAGTACAGCTCGTTGGCCCGACGGATGATCGGGACCAGCTCGTCGCGCCGGGCACGCGCGGCTTCCGGGCCGAGCGCCGCAGCGGCCTCCACCGCCCCGGCCGCGACCGGCAACCCGACCGACTCGAAAGAAGCCTCCGTCACCGTTCGCCTCCGCTCGATTGGCCGTCACTCGTGGCCCACCGACCGGATTCTCTCCTATCCCGACGGGGCGCGCCCAGGCTTATGTCGCACGCCCGACACACGCCATGTTCGCCCGAATACCGGCGTCCGATCTGGAGCTAACCCCCGCTGCCGTCGTCGGTGACGCGGCGGTGGTGGTGCAGCGGCATCTGCATTACGTATTCCATCAACTCACTGAACCGGGCGTCGGCCAGGCCGATCACGGAGTCGCCCGCGCCGTAGTAGAGCGAGAGCCGATCACCCGCCTCGTCGAGCACCCAACCGTTCGGAAAGAAGACCTTGTCGACGTCGCCGACGGCCTCGTAGGTAGCGGTCGGCGCCATCACCCACTCGTCCGATCGACGGAGCACGACCTCGGGGTGCTCGAGGTCAAGCAATGCAAGACCGACCCGGTAGATCGGTCCGGACGCCGTAGCGTGGGCGCCGTGGTACATGACCAGCCAGCCCTCAGACGTGGCCAGTGGCGGCGGCCCGAGCCCTATCTTGTCCGCATCCCACCAGGCCCCTTCGCGCGCTTCGAGCAGAACGGTGTGATCGCCCCAGTGGCGAAGATCAGGTGAATACGAAATCCAAACATGGGCCAGTCCATGGAGTGGCGAGGGGCGGTGGATCATGATCCAGCGTCCGTCGAATCGCTGCGGGAAGAAGGCCGCGTCCTTGTCGTCCGGTGGCATGACCGGCCCCAGTCTCCGAACCTCCCTGAAGTCCCTGGTCATCGCCAACGAGACCGTCGGGCCGCGATTGCTGTATGCCGTGTAGGTGATGGCCCATTCGTCGCGCTCGGGCAGGAAGACGAGACGCGGGTCCTCACAGCCCCATACCTCTTCGGCTCGAGCGTGATTCGGCGTCAGGAGCGGCTCCTCGTCCATCCGCCAATCCCCGACTCCGTCCTTGCTTCTCGCAACCTGCAGGCCGGAGATGCCCCGCAGGTCTTCGACCCGCATCAACAGAACGGTCTCGTCGCCGACACGTGCGGCACCGGGATTGAAGACGGTGTTGGCCGGGTAGGGCAGGTCTTCGGCCGTGATGATCGGGTTCGAAGGGTGGCGGACGAATAGGTGCCTGCCGCCGTCTGCGCTCACGGTCATGCGTCCAGACCAGACCGGGGCTCGGCCTCGATGGGTTCTCCCTGCTGGCCCTGAGTCCCGCGGCGCAACTCCCGCATCTGCTCGAGAGCTGTAAGCCACATCAGTGTCGACTCGGCGCCCTGGTTGCGGTTCGGCCCGGTTGGCGTAAGGCCGTCGTAGCAGGCGCCCCGAATGGGATCGGCCATGACCACCCCCAGGTCGTTGTCGCCAAGGAACCAGCCGTACGCCGCCTCGGCTGCGTCCAGGTAGTGCCGGCGGCCCGTCGCCCCGAAGGCCGCCGCTGCCGCCGAAACCATGGTGGCGGCTTCGATGGGTTGCTGGTCGAACCGGCCCCGTTCGGCCCCACGGCTCCACCAGCCGCTGTTACCGATGGGCGAGAACTGCCCCGACTCGCCGGCCTGGACATCGATGAGCCAGTCGAGCACGGAGCAACCCAACGCCAGGAGAGCCGGCTGGCCGAGGCGGCGCCAAGCGGCGATGAGCGCACGCGGCACTATGGCGTTCTCATAGGTGAGGGTCGGCTCCGGCCAGGGCCACTCGGGCGGCGCCGACCGGATAGAGACGTGACGAAGGGTGGACTCCAGACGAGCGGCCAATTCGGCGAAGACCGGGTCGGCCCCGGCGGAGAGCCCCGAATCGATCGCGGAGTCGCAGGCGAGCAACGCCGCGGATATCGCGCGCAGAGCCCCGAACGAAGCCGCCGCCGGCAAAGCCCGATCGAACAGCCGTCCGGCTTCCTCGGCCAGGTCGGTGCCCTGCATCCCGGCCATCGTCATCGCCAGCCCCAACAGGGCGCGGGCATGGCAGTCCTCGGACGCGTCGGCATCGAGCCACTGACCGTCGGCGGTGCGGAGATTGAGGAATCGCCCCGATTCGGGGTTGAAGGCCTCGCTCAAGAACCGGATCGAACGCCTGAGGCTGCCTTCGAAGATTACCGGCCGCAGCTCGCGTGAATGGAGCACGTCCACGACGATGGCCCGGGCCACGTCATCGGTACAGTAGCCATGTCGGGGGTCCGGCTCGGCACCTCGGGCGTGCTGCCAGATGCCGAGGTCGTCGCTCATGGCGTCCAGGTGCATCCTGCTGACGGCGTACAAGGGCCGCCGGCGTGCACCGGCATGAAGGGGCGAGGCGGAGTCGGAATCTGAGTCTGTTTCGGAGTCGGCCAGGTCTGGTCGAGTGTGGCGGTCGGGTCGGACCGGCCCGGCAGCGTCACGATCGAGCACGGCCGGCCCCGACTTCTTCATGTGCCTCGATCGGTCGCGCCTGGAAGGTGCCGACACGGTCGAAGATGTGTCGATATCTGGCCCCAACTTCCGGCCAGATCATCATCCGACTGAACTCGTACGCCCGCCGGCCGAGCTGGTTCCTCAGATCGCGGTCACGGACCAATTGCGTCAGCGGCACGGCCAGTGCCTCGGGCGACCCAGATGCGACGACCATGCCGCGGCCGGCCTCCAGCATCTCAACCGCATAGGCGTAGGGAGTGGAGACGCATGCCTTGCCGGCGCTCATGGCGTAGGCGAGCGTGCCGGACACGATCTGGTCGGGGTTCGGGTAGGGAGTGACGAAGATGTCGGCCGCGGTCAACCAGGTGGCGAGTTCGGATCGGGTCACGAATCGGTCGACGAACAGCACGTGGTCGGCCACGCCGAGAGTCTCCGCCAGCCTCGTAAGCTTGGTCCGGTAGGCTTCGCCTTCGCGCCGCAGAAGTTCCGGATGAGTGGCCCCGAGGATCACGTAGTACGCGGTGGGATCGGCTTCCACGACTGCCGGCATCGCCCCGATGACCGACTCGTAGCCCTTGCCCGGCCCGATGAGCCCGAAGCTCAGGATCATCGGCGCCGCCTCCATTCCGAGCCTCGGCTTTACCGAATCCGGCGCAACGAGCTGCAAATGCGGGACGCCATGAGGTACCACGTCGACGATGTTCGGATCGACGCCGTAGACGCGCCGCAGCAGAGACGCCGCCGAGCGGGACATGACCACGGTGGCCGCACTGCCATGGATGAGGCCCAGGAGAACGCGGCGCTGACCCGGCGACGGGCTGTGTGGGACGGTGTGCAGAGTCGAGACGACCGGCTTGGCCAGCGCCGCGACGAAGTCGAGCACGGACTCGCCGTCGTCCCCGCCCCAGATCCCGTACTCGTGCTGGATCGAAACGACCCTGGCGTCCGACTGATTCAGCGACCTGGCCACGCGGAAGTAGTCCGCCCGAACGTCGCGCCTGATTCGGTGGCGAACCTCGAGCGGATACAGGTCCGGCCCGTCGGGCGGATGCAGGGCGACGATTGCGTGGTCGCCAGTTGCACCCGCGAGGTCGCGGGTGAAGGTGGCAATGCCACAGCGTCGCGGAGGATACGTCCCGACGAAAACGTTAGCTGGACTCATAGCGCCTTGCTGAGCCGTCTGCCAGCGAACCTGGCGGCCCAATCACGCCGGATCGGTCCGATTAGCCCTGGCTCGATAGGTCCAGGAAATCGGCCAACGGCTTTCTGCCGTCTCTGGGACCAGAGCAGGCCCGGCGGCTGCTCGTCCCTTCAGAGCCGATGCACAGGGTGAAACGAGGGCAACTGTACGCCCATACCCCGGTACTGCCAAATACAGGGCCGGAGAGCGCAACCCACACGAGGAACCAACCCATCCGAGGACAACGGGGGCCGGCTCATTCGAGCGGTGTGGCAGCGCTGTTCGAGGAGGCGTAGAGGCGGCTTCCCCTGCCCGGTCGGTTCGTGTCTCCGAGGGGCTGGCTACTCCTCGATCGGAGCGGTCTCCTTCAGCAGGTCCGCGTACGGGAGGAGAACCTCATCGTGAGGCCACGTCTCGGTGATGATCCGGGTCCCGAGCGGATCCGGACTGTCGACCACGAACGGGACCTGAGCGACGTCCAGCACCTTGGCCTTGACGTGCGTTCGCAGCGTCGGCTTCCAGGGCTCCAGGCGATTAGCCAGGAGGCCGTCGAAGGCGAAGTCCTTGTACTCAGGGAAGTTCCACCTGTTCCATGCGTCGTGGAAGACTTCCGGATCGATCTTGAGCCATGTGCCGAAGTTGACGGAGTAGCCGTCGGTGAGCTTCACCGGCAGGAGGACCCGCAGGTAGAAGCCGACGTCCTTGATGGCGAGGAATGGATCGTCGCCCCAGGTGTCGAGCAGTTCCGGGTGGATGTCGTAGTGCACGTCGGGCAGAGTGAACGTGATCGAGAACGGACGGCCCTGAGGGTCCGGGGCAATGCCGCAGGTCACGCACGGCTCTTTCGGGGCTTTGCCGCCGACCTTGGCGCGGCTGGTTCGTGACACGTTCGACTTGCTCATATTCGATGCTCACCTGCTCTGCGATCGCCTACCGGCAACAACTGGTTCCACTCCGGACCCAGTGCGGATAGTACTCATCCGACCAGTTCCAGGTTGGCGATACTGGCCAGGAGCGTCTTGACGCCGCCTCCGTGCCCGAACGCGACCGTGACTTCCTCGTCGTTTCGCGTCAGTTTGGAGGTGACGACGATGCCATCTCCGAGGCGGGCATGGCGGACGTGATCGCCGTCGCGGAACTGCCGCTCCCCGGGGATTCGGGCACGCGGCGCCAGGGTGTGCCGGCCTGGCGACGGAGGCTCCGAGACCCCCTGGCGGGGCGGAGTGCCCGGCACGTTCAGGCTGCCGGACCTCGCCCCCGAATCGTAGCCCTCGCGCCGCGCCTCCAGGTCGCGAGTGGCTCGGAACGACTCCCCTGCCCTTGGGGCCCCGGGCCGGCCGCTGTCATTCCGGAACGCGCCCCCGCCGGCTCGGATGGGAGTGCCGAACCTGCTACTGAGGCGCCGCCCGAAGACCAAGTCCGGGTCCACCTGGCCGAAGTCGTCGTCGAAGTCGTCGGAGCGCTCAAGGCGCGGCCCGGTCATCAGCCCCGCTGGTATCTCGAACAGGAAGCGACTCGGGACGGAGAGACCTCCCTGACCCCAAGTCGCTCGTCGAGCGGCGTGAGAGAGGAACAACCGCCGCTTCGCCCGAGTGATGCCGACGTAGGCGAGGCGCCGCTCCTCCTCCAGCTGCTTTTCGTCGTCTAGCGACCGACTGTGTGGGAAGACTCCCTCCTCCAGGCCGGCGATGAAGACAACCGGGAATTCGAGGCCCTTGGCGGCGTGGAGCGTGATCAATGTGACGGCGTCGGCGCCCACCTCGTACGAGTCCTGGTCGGCGACGAGGGCCGTCTCTTCCAGGAAGCGATCGAGGGCGTCGTCGGGCGTGAGGTCGTCGTAGCGGGTGGTGACCGAGCGGAGTTCCAGCAGGTTGTTCCAGCGCTCCTCGCCCTCTTCGGAGCCGTCGGCGAGCATCGCCCGATAGCCCGACTCCTCCAGCACGGAGTCGAGCAACTCCGGCAGGGCCAGCACGCCGATCCGCGTCCTCAGCCGAGCCACGAGCGCCGCGAAGCCGCCGAGCGCGCTGCGAGCCCGCGACCCCAGTTCCCCGAGCCGGCCGTCGGCGCCGGCCAAAATTGCGTTCCAGTAGGTCGCGGCATCGGGCTCCGTGGCATCGGGCTCCGTGGCTTCCGCGGAGGCCTGCCCGCCGCCCGGCTCAGGTTCGCCGCCACTCCCGTCGCTCGCCTTGCCTGCCGTCCGCTCATCGGCCGCCGGCCGTCCGTTCTCCGGCCGGATTGTTCGACCGCCCGCGGCCGCTACACGCAGTTCGGCAACGCTCTTCTCGCCGATGCCCCGAGCCGGGACGTTCAGAATCCGCTCGAAGCTGATCTGGTCGGTGTCACTGCGCAGGATGCGGAGATACGCTAGCGCGTCCTTGACCTCGCGGCGCTGGTAGAAGCGCGTTCCGCCTACCAGCTGGTAGCGGATGCCGTAGCGCAGGAACGCCTCCTCGATCGCCCGGCTCTGGGCATTGGTCCGATACATCACCGCGATGTCGCCACGCTCCCATCGCTCGGCTTCCTCGTCGGCGCGCCTCGTCAGAACGGAGGTACGGCCGCCCGCCAGCTCCTCGATCTGGCGCGCGATCCACTCCGCTTCCTCCTCCTCGTTGTAGGCCTCGAAGCGCGAGATCTGGCGCCCGCCCGAGTTCTCCGTCCAGAGGTGCTTGTCCTTGCGCGAGGAGTTGTGCGCGACTACAGCGTGGGCCGCGTCGAGGATCAGCTGCGTCGAGCGGTAATTCTGCTCGAGCTTGACGATCGCCGCGTCCGGGTAGTCGCCCTCGAAGTCCAGGATGTTGCGGATGTCGGCGCCGCGCCAAGAGTAGATCGACTGGTCGTCATCGCCGACCACGCACAGGTTGTGGTGACTCGCGGCCAGGGCCTTGACCCACAGGTATTGCGGCCGGTTGGTGTCTTGATACTCGTCGACGTGGAGGTAGCGCCAGCGCCCCTGGTAGCGCTCCAGGACGCTCGGCGCGTCGTGGAACAGCCGGACGGCCTCGAGCAGTAGATCGTCGAAGTCGAGGGCGTTCGCCTGCCGCAGCCGGGATGCGTAACGCCGGTAGAGCCGGGCGATCTCCCGCTCCCGGTGTGTGTGGGCGTTGGCCGCAATGAAGTCGGCGTCGAGCATTTCGTTCTTCGCCCGCGAGATGGCGCCCAGAATGGCGCTCGGTTTGTACTCGCCCGTGATCGGCAGGTCGTCCTCGCGCAGGATCACCTTCATCAGCGACTGCTGGTCGTCCGTGTCGTATACGACGAAATGCGGGTCCAGCCCGATGGCCGCTCCGTCACGCCGCAGAACCCGAGCGCACAGGGCGTGGAACGTGCCCATCGCCACTTCGCGACCGGCCTCCTCGCCGATCAAGCCCGTGATGCGGGCCCGGAGCTCCGCTGCCGCCTTGTTCGTAAAGGTCACGGCCAGGATCTGCCACGGCCGCACGCCCTTGACCCCGACGAGATACCCGACGCGATGGGCCAGCACGCGGGTCTTGCCGCTACCCGCGCCGGCCAGGATGAGGACCGGGCCGTCGGTGGTGCGGACCGCGCGCTGCTGCTCAGGGTTCAGGCGCCCAAGTATCCGGGCCGCCAGGGCTTCAGTGGCTGCCTGCCGTTCGGCGAGCGCGACCGGCTCGGGCTCGAACGGAGACGGCTCGCGCGGTTCGATGCGAGGTCCGTCGAACGCTTCGGGCGGAGCCTCGTTCGGCGGCGGCGGCTCATCCCAGCCGGGCGGCGGGACCACGGGCCCGGCGGGCGACCCGGCACCGGACCCGTCGGTGGGCGCGCTCCACCAGTCGCCGGTCGGTTCCGGCGCTGCGTCTTCGAGGGCGTGGCCGATACGGGCGTGCCGTCCGCGGCGTGGAGTTGGATTCACCCGGGAATTGTATGGGGCGGGATCGCTCCCGGGTTATGAGCTCCTGCCGCCGACGATCAATACGACGCGGCGGGGCTCGCGAACTGGTTGGCCGGCGGCTCCTGAATCGGAGGTACGCCGTTCCAGTTGGACAGGACGAGTCGGATAGCGGCGGCACCGGCGTTCGGATCGGACGTCGAGTACTCCAGTCTCTCCAACTGGAAGT
>Ga0182011_10004303_pt1 | contig 11434 bp, 9 predicted proteins | sample 711E1DmetaG_FD_120481 | JGI IMG/M metagenome (GOLD analysis project Ga0182011, IMG submission 120481) | Permafrost microbial communities from Stordalen Mire, Sweden - 711E1D metaG | ecosystem: Environmental > Terrestrial > Soil > Wetlands > Permafrost | place: Sweden: Stordalen | collected... | reverse complement strand
TCTTCCGGGATAAATTTACGGATTTCGTCCTCGCGATCACAGATCATGCGGACTGCGACGGACTGGACGCGTCCGGCGCTCAACCCTCGTCTGACCTTTTCCCAGAGGAGGGGGCTGATCTTATATCCTACCAGCCGATCCAATATCCGGCGGGTCTGCTGGGCCTCATATTTATTAAAATCCAGTTCCTGGGGATGGTTGATGGCTTCCAGGATTGTGTTTTTCGTCAGGTCATTGAAAAGGACGCGATAGATTTTCTTGTCTTTTGTGCCGACTTCCTCTGCAATATGCCACGCGATCGCTTCACCCTCTCGGTCCGGGTCGGGAGCCAGAAAGATGTGCGCGACATTTTTTGCCGCCTTCTTCAATTCGGACAGGGTTTTCTTTTTGGCTTCGATCACCTGGTAAGTGGGTAAAAAATCGTGTTCAATGTCAATGCCCAGGACGCTCTTGGGGAGATCTTTGACATGTCCCATGGAGGCCCGGACATCGAAGTTTGCTCCGACGTATTTTTTGATGGTTTTGACCTTTGTGGGTGATTCCACAATGATAAGAGAATCCAGCATCATGATTATGACTCCTTGCGCATGTAAGTCTTGCCCGGCTTTTGCTCGATGAGTCCCTGTAATTCGAGATTTAAAAGGATGACGAGCACCTCATGGGCCGTCAGCCCGGTGGACGTAATGATCTGGTCGATATGCACAGGTTTTTGCGAAAGGACCTGCCATACAGTTTTTTCAGTTTCTTTGAGAACAAGGTCCGGTGATGACGTAAGGATTTTCTGCTGATCGTCAGGTTGCTTTTGCCGCTGATCTGGTTTGACTACCTTCGGTGCACTTGTGACCTGCGGGAGAATTTCTTCGAGGATATCCTCGACATTTTCGATCAGTTTGGCACCCTGCTTGATCAATTTGTTGGTACCCCTGGATCCGGAGGAATCAATGCTTCCGGGAACGGCGAAAACCTCTCGCCCCTGCTCCAGGGCAATGCGGGCAGTAATGAGGGATCCGCTCTTTTCACTGGCCTCCACGACCACTACCCCCAGGGAAATCCCACTGATGATCCGGTTCCGGGCAGGGAAATTCGGGGCGTTGGGTGGGGTGCCGAAGGGAAATTCCGAGATCAGCGCTCCCTGTAAGGAAATCTCGGTGAAAAGTTTTTCGTTTTCCGGGGGGTATACGACATCTAGGCCGCATCCTAAAACGGCTATCGTTCGCCCCTTTCCGGACAGGGCTCCCCGGTGTGCGGCAGAATCAATTCCCCTGGCCAGACCGCTGATTACCGTAATACCCCTTAAAACCAGCTCACGGCAGAGTCTTTCCGTGGTGAATTTGCCGTAGGTGCTGGCCGTCCGGGATCCGACGACTGCCACATTGACATCGTCTTCTTTAAGGTGACCCTTGACGTAGAGAAAGGCAGGGTAATCATAGGTACTCAGGAGTTGCGACGGATAAAGGGGATCCTGCGATGTGACGATAGAAACACAGGTCCTGTCAGCGAACTCAAGCTCCTTTTCAACCTTTTTCCAATCTTTGAACGATTTGATCTGCGGAGCCGTTTTATCGCCGATACCCGGGACAGCCTTGATCATCGACAACGGTGCCTCAAAGACTTTCTGGGGAGTACCGAAAGCCTCCAGCAGTGCCTTAAAGCCCACGTTGCCGACCCCCTCCACCCATTTCAGTGCGACCCAGTATTTTAGATTCTGATTCAGCATTTAAATTTATTTTTTAGCTCAATATTTCCATGACGGACGTAAAAAACATAAAAAGAGGCGGCAAGATATATACGATATTTTTAAGGTGTCAAGTTATTTCGTGTGAAAAATCATTGCGTTCTTTTTTTCTTTGGATTAGAAAGGGCACCATAAATGATATATAAATGATAGAGGAGTACATCATGCGCCGGCAATTTTACCTGGTTGTTTCCTTTGTTTCTCTCGTGATGATGGGTTCTTTTTCCCTGCCGGGCCCCACCTCCACCGGCCTTTTGAATCGGGTGGCCTTAACAAATGTATGGGCGGTACAGCCGGCTGTGACCATTTCTCCCAGGGAAATGGATCTGGGTTTGCTGAGTGCCGGCAAAACGTGCAGGGGGGTCATCACCATCAGGAACAGCGATTCCGAACCGGTGACCTGGTCAACGACCGGACCGGAAGGCTGGGCGGTTTCTGATCAAAAGAGCCTGATCGGCTCTCTGGGAAATGAGGTGAATGAACTGCGGATTCAACTCAAACTGTCCAAAGATGAACTCTCAAATCATAACGGTAGAGCCAGAAAATCTCCCCTTCCGGTTCAACTGATTCTTGAAGCGGGCAGTCAGATCATCACCTTAAACAAGAATATCGAGACAGGCAACCATCGGGAAATGGTCCGCTTGCAATTGAACGGGGGATCTGTCTCATTTTATTTCCGCTTCAATCTGGTGGACAAAAACACAGAACCGTTAATGGACGTCGATCCTGTCCAGGTAGACTTTGGGGTAGTGATGCAGGGTGAGCAGGTCAGCAAACGGATCAAGGTGGCCAATAAAGGCTGGAATAAGCTCAAATGGCAGGCTGTCCCCGGAGAAAAATCCGATCAAGATAAGAAGACATCCGTAATCCGTGGCAAGTACGTTTCCTTATTAAATGAAGAGGTTCCGGGCACGAATCTTTATGCAACGCCGCGTTTTTTGAAAGACAGACTGGAACTGCACGGAAAATGGTCAGAAGAGCAGGGATATCCGTCCGCGCCGGGTGAAGGCAGTACGCTGAGGTATCGCTTTTCGGGGACGGGTATTTACGTTTATTTCCGGAAAGGTCCGGACAAAGGTCAGTTGGCCGTCTTTTTGGATGACCGGTTCCTTTATCAGCAGGATGGCCTTGCAGAGGACCCGGAACGGGCTGAATTCCTGGTGGCCGATAGGCTTTCCAATGGTGCTCATGTCCTGGCTCTGGTGAACAGAAATGGTCCTGTGACCATCGAGGGAGTCCGGGTTTACGGAAGTGACATCATGAAATTGAATGCCGGAAATATCACCCTGTCTCCCGATGAAGGCGTCGTGACCCGGCAAACAAATTATGTCAATATCATCATCGATACCCGGCAAATGTTCCCGGGTCACTATGGAGATTATGTTGCTTTTGATTCCAATGGAGGCCATACGGATGTTGAACTCTCCTTGGACATTGTACAGGATAATATTCCGAAAATATTGGATGTTTACAGATATGTCCGGGATTCAGACTATTTTTTCACGACCAATCCACAGGCCGAATCGGTCACCCTGCAAACCAGGGGATACCAAAAGCAGGGAATCGCCTTCCGTCTTTTCAGCCCAGGTATTCCCGGGACGACCGAGTTTTACCGGTGGTTTCATCCGCAAAGAGAGGATCACTTTTACGGTTATGATTTAAAAAGTGCAAAACGTTCTTTGCAGGGATATATCTTGGAAGGAACCATCGGGAACATCGCTACGTCCCGACTGACCTTTACACGGGAACTCTATCGATGGTATCATCCATCAAAAAGGCGCTATTTTTATACGGTGGATTCGAATGGCGAGGGTATTCAGAAAAGAGGCTATCAATTTGATGGGATAGCCGGATATGTACGACCTTGAATCAGCCCGTGATTTGATCTTGACAAAAAATGTCAAAGGGGTTATTACGCTTGCTCTTTAAGCGGGGTTAAATACGCATGCGCGCCTGTAGCTCAGCTGGATAGAGCAACGGACTTCTAATCCGTAGGTCCCGGGTTCGAATCCCTGCAGGCGTACCAGATAGGATGGTGGGTGTAGCTCAAGTGGTTAGAGTGCCGGGTTGTGGCCCCGGAGGTTGAGGGTTCAAGTCCCTTCACTCACCCCATTTTGGTTTTAATGATTTCAAATACTTAACTAGTTTTCAGCCCCTGAAAAAGGGGCTTTTTTCGTTTACATTTTGTTTACATTTTTATCAATGGTAATAACCTCTGCCGACTTCTTATAAATGCTTCTCACATCGTCTGCTTCCATCGTGAAATATCTCTCAAAGGCGGCGTTGGATGTGTGCATGGTCGCCCTCTTGATTTCTTCGGGGCTGAAGTATGCCCTTAACGCCCTTGCCGATGAGTGCCTTGTGCCTCCATATAAGTCCACCCCTTCGATGCCAAGTCTCTTACATGACCTTTTCCATGCCTTGTAGAAGCGGTTTGCGCCGTATCGTTTCTCACCTTCTCCAAATACGAACATTCCCGGCATTTGGCGGGGTAAACTGGATAGTAACTCCGCATCAGTACGCAGGATCGGCACAGCCTTATATTTCTTTTCTTTCGGGTGCGGGATATAGATATATCCGTTTTTCAAGTCAAAATTTCCATAAGTGATGTTCATCAATTCCATCGGCCTGATTGAAATATAGGTCGATAGAAACCTTATGCCCAGCCATACCTTAAACGGTTCATGCTGTTTAATATCGTCTAAGATGGATAACTGAACATCCTTGTCAACCGTCTTTCGATAGCCTAGTTCAAACCTTATTTTCGGGAACTCAGGAATAACCTGAATCTCTTGACGGTGTTTTAACCAGGTAAATAAACTATGAAGCGTGGAAAGAATATTGTGTTTTGTTTTGTCGCCTACAGTAACTGACCTGATGAAGTCCTCAAGACTTCCATAGCTTATTTCTTTAATGTTGAGATTCCCGAAATATCCTTGAGCCTTTGCAAGGTGGTTGCAAATTGAACGGTATGAATGTTTCCGCACCTCCGACTTTTTACCCTCTCTCCACTTCTCGCTGATGTTTGTGAAGGATAGGGGATTATCTTTTCGATAGTCTCTCTCATCAAAGGTATGCTCATCTGCCTTAAATCTTAACCCTGTCAAGAATCGTTCCGCATCTTTGGTGTTATTAAATCTTTTGCTGATCTTGCCGAATCTGACGATTAATGATTTCTCGTCTGAATAGATACCCCCCTTCATGCACAGACCACCCCCTTTTATTTTTGGGAATGTATTATCATGTATAAATGTTAAACTCAAAGCAGAAAAACCCTTCTTAAAATATTGATACAGAAACACCCGTGCTTTTTTACACATTTTAAGGGGGAATTTTGAAAGGTGGTGTTTTACCCCTGCCGAAGGGAATCAAGTATCAATCTCCCTGTAAAAAACCCGGGAGTTTGACCATGAAAGGGGTATTTCTGATTATAGTTTGGAAGGGTTTATTATTTTGTTCTATAGGGCATGAACTCATAAAGTGGACAGTATTTCATTTTGCAATCATTTTTACCGTCCACAAAATACCCCATGCAATCATAACATTTTGCAATAATGGCTTGTCTCGCAGTAAGTTTTAACCCATAAAAATACCGCAAAATCTCTCTTTTTCCTTTTGCGAGTTTGCCATTTTTATTTATAAGTTCTTTTCTTTCCAATGTAACCCTCTCTTTTAAATTTACCTCAGCTTGATTTTATTAGATTTTTCCCCTCCCCCTTTTTTACTGCCATTTTAACATTATTTATCTAACTTACTGATTTAATTAATTAAATATTCATACTCTTGATACAGCTCTGACTACAAGGATAGAGTCAGAGCTGTTAACTCCGACTTTTTTAAAAATACCCACTTTGCACAGCCTGCCAAAATTCATCCGGTTTGATGAGCAGTCGCCCTATCGAATCCTTATCAAGAAGAATTCTCATCTGCTTAGCAGACGGATGGATATGTTTTGACCACCCTGAAAAGTTCAAGATGAATTACCTTTTAATTTCTCTGAAACACTTCAATGGCTGATCTATACGGTAAAAAGACCAGACCACGTTATTTTACTTTGCCAAATCCTTGATAGAGTTTTTGTCTCTCCATTTTATTGCCACCTCTATTAACTTTTCACCTGCGTCTCTCAATAAAAGAGACATTTGCAATATTCCTACTTTTTTAGTCATTTCGGCATAACTGAGCATAACTTCGATCATATTCAAAACGAGCTTTGATCTTGGAATATCGGCTTTTTCAGCTAACCTGTCTAATCGTTCAGCTACATCTTCAGGGCAATGAAACGTAATTTTTCTACCTTTGGTATCATCACTCATGTTGTCACCTCGTTCTACTTTAATTGATTATAACCTATCCACGACATCATTACCCACATGATACACCTTGTTTATTTTGTTTGTCAAGAACTTTTTTCGTTATCTCAGTGGGCAGGCTTTTCGGCTTCCCGGCCTGCCGAAAAGCCTGCCCAGATCGTTACGCTTCCCCACTTCTCAGCTAGAGCAGGCAAGTTCCATTAAATTTCGTCTCTCCGAATTTTCGTCTCTTTTCTTTTTTACTTTACCTCTTATAGCAGGGGCGTGCCCCTGCACCCTGTCAGCTATAAGGGGAGCGCAGCTCCCCTTAACCCCACATTGTTTGTTTTATCGTATGTAAGTGTTAAAATCTTCCAGAGAGTTATTAAGAGAGAGCGCTCGCGGTCGCTCTTACTCGCGCCGCTCGCCTCTCTCTTTAAATATTTCTTCCTGAACTACACAATCTGCTAAACTCTATAAATATCCAAGATTCCATGTGGTAATAACTATCTTGCGGATTTCTTTACAAAATTGAAAATAGGCATAATGTGATTTAATAACGGGTTCTTAATGTCAATCAAGTGACCATACACCTCAATATACTGCCATTGACTGTCGGATTATCTTACAAATTTTTAAAAATAATAATACGATATGATTACATATGGTTAAGTTTAATATGATGAGCATATGCCACGATAAACTAACATTTACTGTCGGATAACTTTACAAATCAGTCAATCAACACATTGCATTATCTTTTTCACCCGAAGATACTTAAACGAATTCTTTAACTATTTATGAATAATATCAATAGATTATTATCGCTATGAAGAAACATTAAGGACACAGATTATAGAATGGTACAGATACTGCTTATGTCTACAATAAAATAAGCTTTAATAAACTTGAAAAATCAAATTATAAACAGTGAAGGAGGTAAAAGAATGAGAAAGATTTTTATTGCGGTTTTTTTAGTTGTGCTGATGTCAACGCCAGCATTCGCGCTTTTTAACAATGGTGGCTTTGAGACAGGCGACCTCACCGGCTGGACCATTCAGTCTGGGAATAACGACAGTGGCATAAAAACCATTCCCCAGGCACTCATGTCTCCCAGCGATTTTTACCCCCCCGGTGTCTTCACCAATGCCACGCCTACGGACAGCGTGCACTACCCGTACCTTCCGGCCGTCTATAACGGCGCCTTCACGGCGGTTATGAACGATGCCTACGGGGACTACCACGCGACTCGGCTCAGCCAGACGGACACCGTCAAAGCGGCTGACTTGTTGATACCCGGAGCAGTGATATCCGTCAACTGGGGGGCCGTCCTCGACGATCCCGGGCATGATGCAGCCGATCAGCCTGCCTTTGACATCGAGGTATTGCAGAACGGAGTGATTGTCGCCTCCTTCTCGGCCGATGCGAGTTCGCACGCTATACCTGCAAGCGGCTGGACGGGCGTGGGCATCTACGCGGGTAGTGGTGATGAACTGTGGTACAAAGCCGGTCAGTTTACACTGCCCATGAGCGGCTTCTTAGTAGGTGACTCAGTCACCGTGCAGATGAGCGTTTACGACTGCGGGCTTGGTGGCCACGGCGGCTATGCCTTCCTGGACGGCATCCAGGGCGGCAGTCCTCCCCCTCCTCCCCCCGGAGTTCCCGAACCGGCAACACTGCTTCTCCTTGGCTTAGGTCTGGCGGGGTTGGCAGGGGTTAGGAGAAAGTTTAAGAAATAACCAAACACATAAAAGGTCTAATTGGAGAAAGGCAGGGTCAAAAATGGTCCTGCCTTTTTTATTGAGTACTTCAAGTCGTAATCACCGGTATAATCTGATCACATAAATCATCGACTTGTAGGTATAAGCGAGAGATATACCAGTAATTAATTTCTTACTTATCTTTATGCCTTGACAACACTTTGCCGTGGTGTTAGAAGTCCGTCCATTGAAAACTGAAATCGTTTCATTATCGTTACAACGGCTCACAAACGCAGTGTAGTCGTGGTGTGTTGAGGGTTCAAGTCCCTTCACTCACCCCATTTTTTTTTGATCTCTGAAGACGACAGATCACGCGCCCGTAGCTCAGCCGGATAGAGTCGCAGACTTCGAATCTGTTGGTCGTACGTTCGAGTCGTACCGGGCGCGCCAGATAAAAGAATAAGACGACCCTACTTCAAGACCAAGGGGGCCCTTAGCTCAGCAGGTAGAGCAACTGACTCTTAATCAGTAGGTTGTCGGTTCGATCCCGACAGGGCTCACCATAAAATCAAGGGGTTAGCAATTTGCTGGCCCCTTCTTTTTTGCCTTTTGTTGGCCACATTTGGCCACATCATCCAAAAACCTTTTTGACCTGTTCTGAATGTTTCTTGAAGGTCGTATGAAGATAAATCTGAGTAGTCTGAATGTCCTCATGTCCGAGCATATCTTGAACTGATTTGAGATCGGTCCCATGTTCGAGATTATGGCTTGCAAATGCGTGTCGAAGTGTATGAGGTGTTATTTTACTGATGATTCCCGCACGTCTTTTAGCCGCATTCCATGCTGTTTTAAACGATCTAATATTATCCCATACGAACACCCCAACTGATTTCTTCCGATGTTCTTGAAGCGATTCTGAGAGGCGAGAAGATAGAGGGACGATCCGTTGCTTCCCCCCCTTGCCATCGGCCACCCTAAGCCAGCCGTGGCCAAAATCGACATCTTCCCATTTCAAACTCCGCGCTTCCTGAGAACGAAGTCCGGCATGGTAGAGAGCAATAAATAGGCTTTTATGAAATAGTCCACTGGCATTTTGAATTATTTTTTCGATGTCATCCGGGGAAGGAATTTCCGGGATTTTTCGGGAATAGGGCAGAGGACTCATTTTTTTCATTGGTTCATTACACAATCCTTGCTCATATCCCCATTTCAACATGGACGACAAGCAAAGAAGTTCAAGGTTAACCTGGCGGTGAATTTTACGTCCTGCCTGAAGTCGCTTTGCCTTGTATGTTTCGATAGCCTGAGCATTGATGCGATCAGGAAACATAGCACCGAAGAAAGGCAATATTTGAGACATGAGCATTCGACGCTTATCAATAACCGTTTTGGGTCTTTGGTGCATTTCCATCCAGGGGATATATTTTTCAGATACGGAGTTGACTGTGAATACTGTCCGGGCTTCCTTGCCAAGCTCTCGACGCATTTCAGTCTCGATAGCAAGGGCATCCATTTCAGAGGCGCACTTCACCCGCTTCCTGATTCGATCGGCACGCCCCAGGCGAATGTAGATATCAAACACGCCTTCTCTAACTTTTTTTGCGCTCATGCAACTGACCATTTGCACGTTTCTCCTTAAATTGCAATACTATATTATTGGCCACCTCTTTAATCTCGGATGGTGTCATTCTCCTATTATCCGTGAGTCCTAAAGCGTCAAGGATTAAATCTAATTTTCTTTCAATTCTTTCAATGTCAGAACTTGTCATATTCATTAGATATTCCATTAGAATCACAATCAGATACTTTCGGGCTCTTGTCATTGTTTTTGGACTCTGGTAGACGGACTTCTTTGTTGAGAATATATACGGTTTTGCCTGGTTCTGGTTCTGGCTTTAGTCGGTGATATTTAGCGCGTTTTCTTGCGGATCTTTCTTGAATGTCGGGCAATTCATGTCTATTTTTTTCTAATTCCTCGACATATGAAATAACGCAATCATTGATATTGACGGTTGCATTGAGGTCTGCACCCTCTTCTTCCTGTCTGATGGCATGCAATGAAATTGCACAGCCGTTTATTTGTTGCAATAAACGTTTTTTATCAATCCTGACGGCTTTTTCTCTAACAAGAGGTTCCGCTCCCTGAACACCTGCAAAGCCGTTTTGAATTTCTTCATACCAATCGAAGGTGGTCCGTTGCGTATGATGCAGCCCTGGACGATCCTGAAACTTTAACCAGCTTTTTGTGCAGTAGGCCCATGCTTGATCAATTTTTTGAAAGAGATCTTCAACCTTTCTAAGGCCAAGCTGTTTCAAGACCTCCCTTCGCATCTGAAATTCAATCCGGATAATCTTTTTTCCTTCAGGAACCTCCTTGAGTCCCCAAATGTCGAACATCCAGACTTTTCTTGATTGCTGTTGGATTTCTAAAGGCTTGTCATAGAGTCGGGCTGAGATAACACCTTTTCCGATCCTGATACCTGTGAGCTTCTTAAATCGGTAGTAAGGTGCAAAATCGCTTGCCCTGGTGACGGCATATTCCATTAAATCAGAAGACCAGAGCGCTTCAGGCATCAAGAAATCAACACAGAGATCCACACGGCTGGGCTTTGCCTCAATTATATGCCCTCCATTCGCTTCAATGAGGCTCAGAGCTATTTTTATTACTTCTTTAGGTCCTAACCGCCATAATGCTTCGGATCGAATCTCGATCATCGCATTGGGTCTTGAACCAGGTGCAGATGAGTTGGCTATTTTGTAGGAGAAATCAGATCCGATTAAGATCCATGAAAAGCCCTTTGTTCCATGGGGCTTTATTGTGAAAGGCCAGACTTCTTCAGGATTGAAATGTTGTAAATGTCCAGCATAATCAAGGCTGTATTGTTTTGCTTTTTCTTTAACTTCATCAAGAATAGCGAAAAGAGCTGTATCTCTCCAATCAATATTAAGTGATATGACAAGAGTATCAACCCCTGATGCTAATATATTATTCACGTTTGCGGGGTGGCTGATAGTCGTTTGCCACCCCACTTCGGATGATGGACAAAGCATCGCATCACGGCTGTCTATGCTTGCATTGTCGACCTCATGAACTCTTTTCTGATGTTGGCTTATTAGTAATCTCGTTTGCATGATGAGAGATTACTAGAGGAAGGGATGGAGGAACCGGACAGAAACTGAATTATTTTTTGTCCGGTATTAGAATGATATGCCACATGGCACGAGCCCTTTGAATGGCTTTTTCAAAAGCTTCATCGTAGACAAGATTATCCGGATCATTGAGATCCGGATCAACTTCACCAATGCCCATGTCACGGGCGAGAGCGTCATATAAACGCCTTATCTCCGCTGCGGTGATTTTTTGTCTCATCGCTATGGAGAAATGTGAGATAAGGCCCCCAAGATTGCATTTTATCATTTTCATGTCCGTTTTCACTCTTGGCTTGCTGCTGAAGGCCTTTTTTATCATAGACATTCTTTCCTGCTTTTTCATCGCCTGCGCTTGATGGATGATTTCACTGATCTTGGGGTCAAAAATAATGGATTTATCCAGCCTGATAAGTTTTTCAAGTGCATCATCATCACCTTGCTGTGCTTGCCTGAGAAGGTCAACCGGAGAGATGCCGTAAAGACTGAAGCAGGGAACCAGGACGCGGATAAGAAAGATGAACTCTGGCTTTGTTAGGTTTTTTTTAAATTCCTTCGCT
>Ga0182011_10004301_pt1 | contig 11437 bp, 9 predicted proteins | sample 711E1DmetaG_FD_120481 | JGI IMG/M metagenome (GOLD analysis project Ga0182011, IMG submission 120481) | Permafrost microbial communities from Stordalen Mire, Sweden - 711E1D metaG | ecosystem: Environmental > Terrestrial > Soil > Wetlands > Permafrost | place: Sweden: Stordalen | collected... | reverse complement strand
GGCCGTCGATGCCAGCGGGAGGCGCGGGCTGCGAAGTCGCGGATCGCCTGATCACTGATCCGCGCCGACCCTCGGATGTGCGCGACGGGAAGAGTGCCGTCGTCGACCAGGCGCCAGACCGTCCGCACGCTGACGCTCAGCATCCGGGCTGCCTCGGGGACAGTCCGCAGCAGCGGGGCGACACGGGTTCGGCCCGTGCCCATGGGGAGCGGCTCGACGAGAGTCTGCTGCACGGTGCCATCCCAGCAGCCGGCGCGTACGAATCGCGTACGAGTCGCCTCCGGGCCCCGCGCCCTTACCGCAGCGAGCGACGAGTACGCAGCATACGCTGCGTACGTCACGGCGCTGGTGTGACGTGATCGTGGGTACAGACGCAATCCCCCGAAGCGTGTGAGCGTACAGACGCGCTTGTCGGTGGCCGTTTGCGCGTACAGGAGCGTAAGCGGCGATCTGGTCCGTTACAACCTTGTCACACACCTTGTCTGCAGGGTCGACGATCAGCCTCCGCCTCGTACGCGGCGGCATCCGCAGGTTTGCTCGTCTTGAGCCCTCCCTGATGCGCTGGCGGAGGTAGGCACGGCGCGCCGGCCCTTCCGGCGTGGCCCAGCCGTCTGCCGAAAGGTCTGACCCCGGCCAGGCGCACGACGTGACGGGCTCAGAGCTCCTAGAGGTCGCCGGTTTGGGGCCGACGTGGCGCCAGGGAACGGTGGATCGAACAGATGACCGGAGGGTGCATAGAGTACGGTATCCAAAAACGACGCAAACGCGTGGGCAGGCGAGAGGTGTCGGAGAACACGGAAGGGAGCAAGGAAAGCACGCGTACGCCCTATACGCGTCAAGAGAGGATTCGGCGAGGCTTCGGGCGGTGATCACGTCACTGCGAGCGGTGGCTTCGGCTGACGGACGCCATGCCCTCCGGGTAGAGGAGCGTCGCCCAGGCCAGGGTGATGTCACGCTGGCCTGGTGCAAACTGTGCGCATGAACTAACCGCTCACGGTAAGGGCGCCATAGGGTCACGCGGGACAGCGGCCCGACCGATGGCGCGCTCCCGCCGACGGCTCCTTCACTGGGACGATGAACGAATCTAGGTCGGCCGGCGACTCGAGGCCTTGCGGTCTGGGCGTCCTGATGGCCGCGGCGATCGCTGCCGGTGCTTCCCTGGCGGGCTGCGGCGGCAGCGGTAACTCCGCCTCAACCCAGGACCAGTGGGTCGTCGAGGTTCCGAGTACGGTTGCCTCGGCCGAGAATCCGGCGATCTGGTTCCTTGACCGCACGGACGACCACCTGCTGGTCGCCTACGACTGGGAGGGAGCCCAGGTGGGCAGCATCCGGTTCAGCTCCCCTCAGCCACTCGGTGCGCTCCAGTCCCCGGACGGGACAGCCCTGGTGACGAGCGCCCGGCCGGCGTCCGGGGCGACGGCGATCGGCCGCGCCGATATCAACGTGACGTGGGCTCGCGACAGCAGTCACCTCTGCTCCTTCCGCCAGCCGAGTGGCGCCGACTTCGTCGCGCAGAGCAGTACGTTCGAGCCAGGAGCCCTCTTCATCGACGACCCCGCGACCGGGGGTTCGCGCCGGGTCCTGCGTTTCGGGAATTACGGTCCCATGAGCGATCCGGCCGCCCTCTCTTGCAGCATCCCCGACGACCGCGCCGTCGTGGGCGAGAGCTTCGTCGGTGAGACCAACTCGCTGCAGGTTGTGACCCTGAGCAGCGGCGCCAGCACAGCGTTCTCCCCGCAGCCCCCTCCACCCGCTGAAGGCCCTCAAGGTGCCATCGCCTCCGCGGACGGCACCCTCGTCGCGGAAGGATCCATCAATGGGACCGGGCCGAGCACCAACACCAACCAGTTCACGGTCTACGACAGCAGCACCGGAGGGGCGCTGGCCACCGTCCCCAACGACATCGTCACCTTCAGCGACGACGACAGCCGGGTGCTGACCGTGCAGGAGTTCAATAGCACCAACCAGGGAGGCATCTACCGGCTGGTCGACTGGAGTACCGGAGCGGTACTCTGGAGCGACCACCTTGCCCTGGGCAGCTTCCTGACCCGGCCCGATTCCGGAGACGTCGTGGTGGAGCCCACCACCTTCCGGGGCTCTGTTCCTGGCTCGCCGGGCACACTCGAGCCATATACGACACCGATCATCGTCCGGGCCGACGGGACGACCTTGCAACTGCCCGAAGCCCGTCCCCTGGGGGGTTAGCAGGCTCGCGAGCTTGGGTCATCCCACTTCAGTCGTCACGTCCCCGGCGCCACTCAAGTGTCATTCCCCAACACTGGGCCACCCGGTATCCCGTCATGTCGTAATGAGGGAAGACATGCCCTGAGTCGGCGATGGACAGGCGGCTCGGGATCGCCACACCTACCCGATCACGAAAGGCCGCGCCGTCCAGTTCGTCCCACCGTCGGTGGTGGTCAAGATCGTCTGATCATCACCGACCCAGCGGCCGGTCATCGCGTCCTCGAAGCCGAGGTAGAGACTGGCGCCGAGTGGTGCCGCGCTCAGATTCACCTGATCGGTGGTGGCGGTGGCCCAATCGAGCCCTCCATCCGTGGAGACCGACAGTGATGAGGTGTACGGTCCTCCGCCGGACGTCGTCGCGGGGCCGACCACCAGAGTGCCGGAGCTCGGAGCAGCGATGAGACCCGCGGACGATACCGGCACCGGCAGCCGGGCTCCCCATGAAGAGCCGCTGGTGCCCGATGTGAGGACCGCCGGTGCCCCAGGGTCACCGTTCGCAAAGCAGAGAGCAGCCAGATACCCGCCCGGCGCCGCGGCAAAGTCGATGGCGCTGTCCCCGAGGACGGTCTTGCTGACGCACGGGTCGGCCAGCTCCTGCCAGGTCTGGCCACCGTCCAGAGACCGGAAGAGGGTGGTGAACGGCTCGCCACCCGCCGGGTTGCCGTAGATGGGGAGGTAGATGGTCTGGCTGCCCTGGAGGATGAGGGTGGCGGTGTCCAGGGCCCCCTCGGGAATCTGGAGTGAACCGGGAATCTGGAGCAGCGTCTGCCAGGGGTTGGACCCGGCTGGCGCCTCCTCAACGGTGCGGTTGCACGGCCCCGGGCAGCCCCCGTGGTCATAGACAACGCGGAAGACGTCTCCCCCGGCCGCCTCGAGGGTCTCGACCGGCAGGCTGGTCACCTCGTGCCAGCTCTCGCCGCCGTCCACTGTCATGAACAGGCCGGGACCGAAGAGATAGCCGATCTTCGAGGTCGCGAAACGGATGTGGCTGACGCAGTTGTCCCCCTGCTCACAGTCGCCTTGAGCCGCCGCGATGGCGTAGAGCGACACGGGCGGGCTGGGCAGGGGCTGCCAGGTGACACCCCCGTCGGTGGTCGCCGCCACCGCCGGGCAGAGCTGGCCCGCGCAGGGCACCGCGGCCAGGGCCCACCCCATGGAGTCGCCGACCCAGGTCAGGTCGATGACGTACGGTCCAGCCGAAGCGGGATAGGGGGTCGGGGGCAGGTAATCCTTTCCCGGAGGAGACGCCGGACTGGGTGTGGCGCTGGGGGAGGTGGCCGACGCCGCGGAGGGCGCGAGCGTTGGCGTCGTCGACGCGTGGTCGACCGTTCCGCAGGCGGCCGTCAGTACCGCGATGCCGGCCAGGAATCGGAGCCTCACTCCGTCGCCCTCAATACCGGGGAAGATGCAAGCTGCCCCTTTCAGTATCTACGTCCGCCGCGCCGCTCAGGTGACCCCAACACGGGAGCAGGCCACGGTGCTGTCACTGCCACTCGATCAACGTCCGGAAGAGCTTGGCTCTCGCATACCGCCGACCCGCCGGGCAGGGGCCGGACCACGCAACCTGGCAGGGCAGTTGGCAGCTGCCCGGGTCCAACGTCAACACGCCGGGGCAGAGCCACTCTCCACCTGCCACGTGCCGTCGGTACCCCGCAGCACCTGAAGCGTCATGGAGCCGGACCGTACGTCGGTGGTCGACCCCGGGCTGCCGATCAGGTGCCAGCCAGTCGTCGGAATGTCCGACCAGACACCACCGTAAACGGCGAACCAGTCCGCCGCTGTGACGGGGGAACTCTCTCCGCCGCTGTCCTTGGCCAGGGAGATACTGAAGTCCCGGTTAGTTGAGCAGGGAGAGCAAGCGGCGGTTCCTACGAGGACCAGCGCAAAGGCCTCAAGAAACACGCAGCGGGGTGGAATGCACGTGGTACGCGATTGTCTCACTAGAGGTTCCAACGCGTCGATCACCACCGCGTAGCCGCCCGGTGACGTTCACTGACCCTCGCCCACCCAGCGTTTGCAGGCCAATTGGACTAATCGGCGCATAACGGGCATACGGCGCGCACCTCTCTGTTCGCCCGTGCCTATCATCCGAGCCGTGGAATACCCTCAGTCTACCCGCGACGTCTTCTCTGCGCTGATGGCCACCCGCGAAACCGATGGTGTCATCTGGTGGGATCGAGCCGTTTTGGCGTTAGCAGACCTTCTGCCGACGTCCGCCATCGCCTATGCCCTGCATCGCCCAGACGTTTGGCGTCGCGAACTTCGTCAGGAGCTCCGGAAGAGTGCCCCGCCTCCCAGTCGGATGGGCTTCGTGCTCGAGGACCTAATGGATGCGGCCGAGACGCATGCTGGCGCCGAGGCCAGCCACGTGATGAGCGAGGTGTTCATCACTCGAGCTATCGCTCAGCACACCACCGCCCTCCAACAACTCGGGATTTCTCCGGATGCACTCGTGGCGCAGGTCACCCAGCGCGCCGCGCCGGTCGCGCTGGCCGGCCTTCCTGCTCGGGCTCGGATCTTGGGCGCCGCGCGGGCGCGGCTACTCGATGAATCTGTTACGAGTGTCTCGTTGACCGAGGTGCTCGCCAAGGAAGAGCGTTCTGGAATCGTGGAGCGAAAGCGCAGCCTGATTCTTGATGATCAGGGGCTGGCCAGACTTGAGCAGTCTGCGGTCGCCCTCGTCAACGGCACCTCAGACGCTGCGGTCTACTTGATCTTCGGCCAGGAGGACGATGGGACACCCGTTGGAGAGGTGACACCGGGCGGGAAGGCAACCACTGACGAGACCGTGCGGAAATACCAGCGCCGCCTCGATCAACGGCTGCAGGCCTGTCATCCACCGGTACCTGTGAAGTGGGAGTGTGTCACCCAGGACGGACGGCGCATATGGCTTGCCTGCCTGTTTGGGCGCGCTCCAGGCACGGCGGTTCGGACTTCAACAGGCGCCTATCCCTACAGATCCGGCGAGGACACGCACTTTGCGACACCGGAGCAACTTGCCTCCTGGCTCAGGGAACCGAGTGCGGCTACTGATTCACCGGACGCGCAGGCCGTGGCGGGTACGGAGGCGGTGGAGGTGGTTCAGGGTCCGCCAGGTGCGAGCCACCGGCAGGCGCTTCTCCACCTTGAGGAAAGTGTCCAATCCTTCTTCGCGTCCCCACCGGCAATACCCAACCGGGTCGATGAATCTGGTCGACCCGAGTCATGGCGCCCGGTGTACGAGCCGATTCTTCAGCATTTCCAAGAGGCGATTGATCATGTTGTCGCCGTTGGCATCGCTGCCGATGAGGACACGCTGGCAAGGCTCTTCCGCGGCATTCGTACCGTCTTCGAGCTGCAGGAACCCCAGGGAGGCCTGAGTTGGGTCACCGAAGCTCCACGGCTCGTATGCCGCATTGCTGCTGATAGGGTGTTGGTTGACGCATACGTCACGGAGAGGTGGTACCGCATCCCAGTGGTTGGGCGCCCGGCATTTGATAGTTATGTCGGACGAGTGCCGTGGGTTGTGGCGCCGGAATACCGCCACTTGGAGACGCTCGGCCGCCATTCCGCAGTTGCCGACACCGTGGTTCTCGACGAGGTCGTGAAGGATTCAAGGTTGGTCGAACACGGTCTATCCGACAAAGTCGTTCGTTCTGCACACCGCGCTGTCGCCCTGGGTCTCGGCCTGTGCTATTTGGCACATCAGGAGCATCATCACGCAGTCAACGTCAGTCCCCCTTGGGTTCACTTCGATGCCGGCGTAGGGCTTCAGATGATCCTGTGGGAGGAAGAACCCGCTGTCCTCAGGGCGTTCGCTGGCCTCGCGTTCGAGGACAGCCAACTGTTCGCCAGTCAGCTGCCCAGCAGATTCGGTCAGCTTCTTTCCGCGTTCCAGGCGGTTGGCCTCCACGTTTCGCCCCACCCGGGTTGGGCTGCGGTGGATCGCATCGGCCAGGAGGCTCAGGAAGCACTCGACAATGCAGCGGAGGAGGCGAGGCGTCGTGCCGATATGCCCTTCTGAGGTGCGGCGTGGTCGATCCGAACGTTCTCGGGCGACAGACCTATTACTCACGCACTCCGGCAGGGCCGAGGCAGGTGGAGGGCAGCGTGTGGCGACGATCCAGGTCTGAGAGGGACCATGGACTCGACCGGGGTCGAGTGGACCCGCGGACGGAGCGAACGCTCGAGTGACATGGAGCGACGCTGGCGTAGCTAAGCGTCCTCTCTCCTGACGCCCGAGGGCGACACGGTAGGGCGGTGTTTCAATAGGCTCAGTAAAGGCACAGTGCCGTGGAATGACCCTTGTATATCAAGGCCGTTTCCGCGCCGCTCCGGAAGTACAAGTTCTGCCACGGGGCCTAGCTGAGATCGGGAAACCCTTGACAAGCCATCCCTTCGTGGTAGGCTCCATGACATGACATATAATGATGCAACACCGAAAAAGGAACCGTCCGATCTTCCCACTCTTGTCGGAGTGCCCTGCTTCTCCGGGGCGCCATGGGATCTCGAACACCTGGCGCCGCTTCGGAGTGGTCCGGTTCAGACCATGCGGCTGCCGGAGAATCTCGACAGTGTCGATGCCTATGCCGATGGGGTGGCCAAGGAGGTTGAGAACCTCGACTCCTACGTTCTTGCTGGTGACTCGTTTGGTGCCGTGATCAGCCTGACTCTGGCCCTTCGACAGCCAGAGGGCCTGGTCGGCCTCGTCCTTTCGGGGGGCTTCGCCGCCAACCCACTGCCGGCTTGGAAGGGCTTGGCGGCCAGCCTGTCTCGATTCGCGCCCGGACCTCTGTATCGGCAGGGAACGCTGAGATTCCACGCATTCCAGATGGCATCGAAGTTCGACGCTGCCGCGGAGATTCCGCAGAAGCAGAAGGACTTCAGGAAGCTCTTCGTGGAAAACACCCCACGTCGCAGCTACACCGCACGAGTCACATCAGTCACCCACTTCGATGTCGTCAGCCAGTTGGACCGAGTGACCGTCCCGACTCTGCTGATCACCCCGGCCCATGACAAGTTGGTGGGCGATGCGGCTGCCAAGCAGATGCTCGCCGGCATTGCCAACGCCCGTGAGGTCGTGCTTCCTGGAACCGGACACATGTTCCGATTCACGCATCCGACGCTCTACGCACAGACCATCGCCGACTTCGTCGCCGAGATCGGATCGTCCTCGACTCGGGATCCCCGGTCGGCATGATGGATCCAGGCGAGGAGCTCCGGTACTTGGTGCTCGGCGCCCAGCGGGAAGGCAATCGCATGCTCGCGGACTTGCTTCGACCGTTGAACCTCACGCCCTCCCAGGCGGAAGTCCTTCACGTCCTCCAGAACGCCGGACCGCTATCACTCGGCGATGTCGGGAGGCGGCTTGTGTGTGAGACCGGCAGTCCAAGTCAACTGCTCGATGGTTTGGTGAGGTCCGGTCTCGTCGAGCGGATTCCTGCCAGTGATGATCGTCGGCGTGTTGAGCTCTCGCTCACGGACGAGGGTCGCCGGAAAGCTCGCGCGGCACGGAGGGTGGAGCACCAGCTCCATGTTCTGATCGAGGCACTGGTATCCCCTGAGGATCTCTCCGTTGCAAGTCGCGTGCTGTGGCGCTTTCTCGCTGAAAGACCTGCCGGGGATGCGTTGACGCTCCGCAGAGAATCCAAATCTGCGCGGTGAGACAATGCCATGGTGCATGGGCGAAGCGCGCACCGGGTGATCGGAACACAAGGACGGTCGCATTTGAGGCGCTTCGGGGCTATCACAGAAGCGCGCCCCGTTGCGGTCACTGACCTTTCGGATATGGGTGGGGTGCCCACACCCTGGTGCTCAAGACGGTGACGGCGACGACCCGACCCGTCCCGGCAGCCCTATGCCCTGAGGTGCTGGTCGAAGAAGGAGACGATGCGGCGACGCGCATCCCGAGCGGAGGGCTCGTGGTACCCGTTCGCCACCAGCCTGCCCATCAGCGCGAACACGGGTGGGATGCGGTCGCCCGAGCCCTCGTGGTCGTTGAGGAACCCGTGCCCCGCTCCCGGATACTCCTTCACGTCGTGTTCCACGTGGTTCGCCGTGAGCGCCCGTTCCAGGCGGGCGGCGGCGTGGCGCTGGGAACGATCCCGGGCGCCGTAGCTGGCCACCATGGGACATGCGCCGGCCAGAAGGCTCTCGGCGTCCTTGGGGGCGGCCCCATAGTTGACGCTGGCTGCGTGAAACCCGTGCCCCTGGGCAAGCAGCATCGCAAGTCCGCCACCCATGCAGAAGCCGATGACACCTATCTTGCCGGTGCAGCCATCCGACCGAGCCAGCCAGGTGCGTGCCGCATCCAAGTCGTCGAAGATCGGCCCCCGGCGCGCTCGCATGTCGCGCATGACCGAGCGCATGCCGCGAATCGGGCTCCTCCCCCGAAAGATGTCAGGGACGAGCGCGAGGTACCCCTCACCTGCGAGCCACTCGGCCTGGTTCCTCACGTCCTGGCTCATCCCGCCGACATCGAACACCACGATCACGCCGGAACGCGGGTCCGAGCCTGGCGGTGCCGCCAGGTAGCCGGGCAGATCACCGCGCGGCGTCGGAATGGCCAACTCGCTCATGACACGGCTCATTCTCCCATGGCGCGCCCGCGTGCCCTACCACCATCGTCCGGAGGCGGGGGCGTGGACCTACAAGCAGGACGGGCGTTGGTGGCGAGAAAGCACCACCCTTGACCTTGCCCGCCGAGAAAAGCTACATTAGTAGCGCTTAGAGCTACTCTTGGTATAATAAGGTTAAAACTATGCTCTTTGACAGTACCCGACGAACGACGGACGAATGGGAAACCGTGATCGGCGCGGAGGTCCGCGCCGGGCGGATCGCTGCGGATCTCGATCAGGCGGCGCTCGCCAAGCGTGCCGATGTCAGCCTCGGTGCCGTGAGGAACCTCGAGGCCGGGAGTGGGTCCACCCTGAAGACCGTGGTCCGCGTGGTGCGGGCGCTCGGACGTGTCGAGTGGCTGGAGTCTCTCGCCCCCCCCATCACGATCAGCCCGCTCGACATGCTCTCCTCGAGGCGGCCGGCAACGCGTCCCCGGCAGCGGGTCTCCCGACGCAGAGCCGCTCCGATACCGGAGACCTGATGGCCTATCTGCCCGTCGAGGTGGTCGAGGTGCGCGTGTGGGGTGACCGGGTGGGCGCTGTCGCCCTCGACCCGGCCAGCGGGTACTACGTCTTCGAGTACGCGCCCGCATGGCAGGAGCGGGGCGTCGAGCTGGCACCGACGACGATGCCAGTCAGCCGGCGCCGGTACGTATTCCCCACCCTGCCCGTCGGCACCTTCCACCGGCTACCGGCCCTGCTCGCCGACGCGCTCCCCGACGCCTTCGGCAATGCGCTCACCACCGCGTACCTTGCGACCGAGGGCGTCCCAGCCTCGGCGATCACGCCACTCGACCGTCTTGCCTACCTCGCGTCGCGCGGGGTCGGAGCGCTCGAATTTCGGCCCCGCCGGGGGCCGCAGCCTCGAAAGACGACCGCGATCGACCTCGCCGAGCTGGTACTGGCTGCGCGCACTGCTGCCTCCGGGACGTTCTCCTCGGAGGACGGCATCACCCAGGCGGTGCTCCACCTCATTGCGGTGGGGACCTCCGCGGGCGGCGCACGCGCGAAGGCCGTGGTCGCGTGGAATCCGACGACGGGCGAGGTGCGCTCCGGTCAGGTCCCCTCCGATCCCGGATTCGAGCCGTGGCTCTTGAAGCTCGACGGCGTCGGGTCCGATTTCGACCTCGGCGAGTCGGCGGACTACGGCCGGATCGAGTACGCCTACGCTCTGATGGCCAAAGCGGCCGGGATCGAGATGACCGCGTGCCGTCTGCTCCCGGAGGGCGGCCGAGCGCATTTCATGACGCGACGCTTCGACCGCCTGGATGACGGGACCAAGGTCCACATCCAGAGCCTGTGCGCGCTCGCCCACCTCGACTTCCGGCTGATCGGGGCGCACGACTACGCCCAGCTGTTCGAGACCGCGGAACGCCTCGGACTCAGCGCGGAGGTAGCCGCGCAACTGTTTCGCCGCATGGTGTTCAACGTGGCGGCGGCGAACTGCGACGACCACACTCGCAACTTCTCCTTCCTGCTGCCGCGGGGTGGCGGATGGCGGCTCGCCCCGGCCTACGACGTCACCCACGCGCACCATGCGCAGAGCCGCTGGACCGCCCAGCACCTGATGGCCGTCAACGGCCGGACGCGCGAGATCGGGAGGTCTGATCTGGCGACGGTCGGCGACCGTTTCCAGGTCCCGGATGCGAGGGTGATCATCGGCGCCGTGCTCGACACCGTCGAGTCCTGGTCAGAGTTCGCCGCGGAGGCTTCCGTCGGTCCGAAGGCCAAGGACGAGGTCGGCCGCGACATCCTGGAGGTGAGCGCGCTCCTGCGCTAAGACGCCGAGCCGGGGGCAACATGTCGCCGCGTCGCCGGGCGTGGCGTGCGGTTGCGGCGCGGGCTCAGGCCCCGGCGGCGACCTCGCGGAGATGCTGCCAGAGCAGCTCCACGGCGGGAGTGTGCACGCCCTCGCGACGGGCGGCGGTGAAAGCCTGCAGAACGGGTGGCCCGGGGCAGGGGAGCGCGGTTAGGCGGCCGGCCACGAGGTCGATCTCGACCAGCGCCCGCGGCATCACGGCGAACCCCAGCCCCGCCTTGAGTGCCGGGACCAGAGCCCCCTCCTCGAGCTCGACCGTCTCGGCCCCCTCGGCGTACTCCCCGAGCAGCTGGGCGGCGAGCAGCTGGGTCGCCGTTCCCCGTTCGTGCTCCAGGTGCCGGTAATCGCGCAGGTCCTTGGCGGGCTCCCGGCTGCTGGTGAGCGGGTGGCCCGGGGCGGCGACGAGCACCATCTCGGTGCGCTCCATGACCATCGCCTCCACCCCGGGGGTCTCCACCCTGGAGCCGGCGAAGATGATGTCCACCTCGCCGTCCTGGAGCATCGTGATCATCTCCCGGAATCGAGCCAGCCGGAGGTGCAGGCCGAGCTGGGGGTGCTCGGTGACAAAGGGGGAGAGCCAGCCGGGAACCCGGTGAGCACCGACCACATGGCCGGCGGCGATGGCGACCTCGCCGACCTCGGCGCTCAGGTAACTGACCCGCAGCTCGTCCACCAGGGCGACGTCATCGAAGATCCGGGTGGCGAGGGGGCGGAGGGCCCGGCCGACATCGGTGAGCCGGACGTTGCGACCCACCCGCTGGAAGAGGGGCAGCCCGAG
>Ga0182011_10004300_pt1 | contig 11437 bp, 10 predicted proteins | sample 711E1DmetaG_FD_120481 | JGI IMG/M metagenome (GOLD analysis project Ga0182011, IMG submission 120481) | Permafrost microbial communities from Stordalen Mire, Sweden - 711E1D metaG | ecosystem: Environmental > Terrestrial > Soil > Wetlands > Permafrost | place: Sweden: Stordalen | collected... | reverse complement strand
AGATCCTGGTGAACAACGCCGGCATCACCCGCGACGGGCTGATGATGCGCATGAAGCGCGCCGACTGGGAGCTGGTTCTGGAGATCAACCTGACGGGGGCGTTTCTGCTGACACAGGCGCTGCTGAGCCCCATGCTCAAAAACCGCTGGGGGCGAATCGTCAATATGGCCAGCGTCGTAGGGCGGGCGGGCCAGGCGGGCCAGGTCAATTACGCTGCCTCGAAGGCCGGGCTCATCGGGCTGACGCGGTCTCTGGCGCGCGAAGTGGCTTCGCGCGGGATCACGGTGAACGCCGTGGCGCCGGGCTTCATCGAGACGCCGATGACGGCGGTGCTTACCGAGCAGCAGAGCGCCGCGATGCTGGCGCAGATTCCACTGGGGCGGCGGGGGACGGCGGAAGATATTGCGCAAGCGGTCAAGTTTCTGGCTTCGGACGCGGCCGGCTACATTACCGGGCATGTGCTGGACGTGAACGGCGGCATGTTCATGGGCGGCTGAGAGCGCTTCGCGCATGCTACGGCACGATCGTTCTGTTTTCCGCGATATTTCAAGTTATGCCTGCGACCAGCCGATATACGGTTTGTGAGTACGTGCATGGCAGGACAGGCATCGCCGGCAAAACCTACCGAGTCGGCCCAGGCCGAGTTGGCAGGCGGAGTGCGCTATATGGCGCGCCAGCCGATTCTCGATCTGCTCGGAAAGGTGCACGGCTATGAATTGCTCTACCGGGACGGGCCGCAGGAAGCCTTCAGCGGAGATGGCGATCTGGCCACCTGCACCATGCTGGACAATGTCGTTATCTTCGGCATGGAGCAACTGACGGGCGGGCTGCCGGCATTTGTGAACTGCACCAGCGAATCGCTGATCGAGCGGTTCGTTGAAGTTCTGCCTCCCAACAGCGCGGTTCTGGAGATCCTCGAATCCCTGGAGTTGACGGGAGGATTGATAGCCTCCTGCAAGCGGCTGAAGGCAGGCGGCTTCCGCATTGCCCTGGACGATTTCAGTTGGAGGCCGGGCATTGAGCCGCTGGTGGAGTTGGCCGACTACATCAAGGTCGATTATCTCGCGACCGGCGCCGAGGAACGGCGCGGCCTGCTGCGGCGTCTGCAAGGCAGCAAGTGCATTTTGGTGGCGGAGAAGATTGAGACTCCCGAAGATTTCCAACTGGCGCGCAACGAGGGGTTCAAGCTCTTCCAGGGGTATTACTTCTGCCGGCCTACGCTGATGAAAAGCCGGAAGATTCCGGCCAACTGCATGTTGCACATGAAGATTCTGAAGCAACTGCAGTGCGAGCCGCTCGAACTGGGCCAGTTGAGTCAGTTGATTAAGCTGGACCCATCTCTCACGTTCCGTCTGCTCCGGCTGGCCAACTCCCCCATCTGCGCGGTTCGGCAGAAGGTGCGGTCGATCCAATCGGCGCTGGTGGTGATGGGCGACGAGATGCTCAGCCGGGTGTTGACGCTGGCGGTTGCCAGCGAATGGAACGCCGGCAGACCGCCCGTGATCCTGAACCTGGCCTTTACCCGAGGGCGATTCTGCGAACTGGCCGCCAAACCTTGCGGGCTAGACCCCACGGAACAATACCTATTGGGAATGCTGAGTTTGCTTCCGGCCATGCTCAGCCTCCCGATGGAAGAGCTCACCCCGCTGCTGCCGTTCCGCGATGAGATTCGCGATGCGCTGCTGGGAGCGGGCAACCGCGAGCGCAGCCTCCTGCATTGGGTGGAGCGCTACGAGCACGGGGATTGGGCGGGGTGCGATGCCGTGGCTGAAGCCAATGGCCTGAACCGGGATGAAATGATCCGGTGCTATGCGGACGCAGTGGTGTGGGCAGAAGCGGCGGTTCATTCCGCATCCTGAGTGGCGCAATCTTCCGGTTACGATTCACGAAGCGACAATTCCGTCAGATTCCCAGCCTCGATTTCAAGATACGCACTCGGTCGCGCGCGACCGTAATCTGAGTGTGTTGCGAGTCTTTCAACGAGAGGATCACCTTGCCTGCGAACCAGGAGTTCACCTCCTGAATCCACTCCACGTTGACCAGGGCGGAGCGATGGATGCGCAGGAAGCGGGCGGGGTCCAGGCGCCGCTCGAGTTCCGCAATGGTCTGATCGACGCAGTGCCGGTGGCCGTTGACGACGGCATAAGTGAGCTTGTCCTGGGCTGCGAAGTGCGTCACGGCATCGAGATCGAGAAATGAGATGCGCTCGCCCACGCGCGAGGCGATGCGGCGCGGGTAATCGGGCCGCTGGCCGCGCAGCGATTCGGCCAGTTCCTTGAGCAGAACGGGCAGATCGGGGTCGCGCTGCCACTCCGGTTTTGGTACGGGGCGAAGGCGGTCCAGCTTTTTCAGCGCGCGCGCCAACCGCGCAGGCTCTATGGGCTTGACGAGATAGTCGATGGAGTTGACCTCGAAGGCTCGCAGCGCATACTCGTCGTAGGCGGTGGTGAAGACCACCAAGGGCTGCTCGTTGAGCCGCGAGAGCAGTTCGAAACCGTTCATGCCGGGCATTTGTATATCGAGGAAGAGCAGGTCGATGGATTGACCGTCTGGGCCGTTCAGGCAGTCGAGCGCCTCCGCGGGATCGGTGGCGCTGCCTGCGATCGCTAGGCCGTCGAAGCCGGCCAGCAGCCGTTTCAGCCGCTCGATGGCCAGCGGTTCGTCATCCACGAGATAGGCGCGCAGCGGAGCGGTTTCCATAGAGATATCAAATCACGCGGGGAAGCTCAGACGGACAACCGTCTTTTCGTTTTCACGGGAAACTTCGAGTTGTCCGGCGCCGCCAAAGAGCAACTCCAGGCGCGCAACCAGATTGCCCAGGCCATGTTCCGGCGTGATGGCGTCGAGCGAGAAGCCGGGACCGTCGTCGATGACTTCAAAGTGTGCTTGCCCTGCGTCCACACCTCCACTGAGCTGAATTGCAGCACCCTGGGTGCGTTGCGAGACGACATGCTTGACGGAGTTCTCGACCAGAGACTGGAGCGCGAGAGGCGGAACCTTGACGTCGTCCAGAGCTTCGGGAACGGCGATCTCGTAGCGCAGGCGCTCTCCGAAGCGGGTTCTCTCGATCTCCAGATAGTCGCGCACGATCTTGAGCTCCTGGCTGAGCGGCACGAGGCCGCGATGGTGGGCATTCAGCGAGAAGCGCAGCAGCGAGGCCAGATTGCCGACCGTATCTTCGGCACGAGCGGGGTCGGTGGGAATCAGCGCCGCGATGGAGTTGAGCGTGTTGAAGAGAAAGTGCGGATGGATGCGCGATTCGAGCGAGGAGAGTTGGGCCTCGGCCAGCAACTTGTAGGCGCGTTCCTGTTCCACCTGACGTGTGCGCAGTTCCAGCATGGTTGCCTGGAGCTTATAGCGCAGCGTCTCATAAGTCGAGATGCTCAGCCCGAACATGAGTGAGATGACGATGCTGAAGGGAAGGACAGCGCGGAATACGGGCCAATACACGGCCAGGGAGTCGAGTCCCACGAACACAAAGACCAAGCCTGCGGCGAGGCTGCCCGCGATTGCGGTGCAAACCAGCACCAGGGCCTGCATAAATACGATCAGCCGGGGAAATCTGCCGGTGTAACGATGCGAGATTTGAGTGAGAAGAACGATGGAAGGCAGGGCGATCAGTGTGGAATAAGTGAAGGCAACCAATAGCTCGCGTCCGGTTTCAGAGAGCCGGAACTTCCCCAGAGAGAAAAGGAGCAAGGCGATCAGCAGCGTAGAGCCCGCTCCAATCGATATGGCCCTCAGGATGTGTGCGGCGTAGTTTCCGGATTGCCAGCGGCTTGGGGGCAGAGCGCATACCGGCGCATTGGTTTCGTTGTTCATAGCTGAAAACGGACTCCGATGGAAGTGGCCGCGGTGTATGGAGTTGCGCCGTAATCCGTTGTGCCTCCGCCTGCCGGCACTTGCAGGTGCATATAGGAAGAGAGATGGTTGCCGAACCTGCGATTGGCGTCGATAAGGACAGTGAAACTCCGGTCGTTGAGGTTGGCGACCATGTATGCGCTCAGGTCCCATTCTTTCCAGCCGGGCCGCTCCCGCAGCCGGCTCTTTCCGGCGTCGAGGAAGAGATAGTGCTGGCGTCCGGCAAGAGTGGAGATCGACATATCCCGATAGTACGCGATGTTAGGCGGCGTATAGAACTCGCCGATGAAAGTTATGCCGGTGGCGGTAGTGTACTTACCGCCCACAAGCACCGCTTCGTGCTCCCTCCAGACCGCCTCGCCGTGCACCTCCCAGGCTTGGCCCAGGACGCGGGTGAAGGCGAGCGCGCCGAAGGCGTCGCCGCCGCGATCATCGCCGGCGATCAGCGCCGTGTCGAAGCCATGCGCCAGAACGTTATACCGGAAGGCGGTGGTGTCGCGCAGGTTCGACCCGGCCGGGGCCAGCGCGGCGGTGGACCAGGCGAACGTAAACGCGTGCGGCCCGTGAACATAGTCCGCCTTGACCATATCCCGGCCCTCATTCAGGTTCAGCCGGTCGGTGGGATTGGTGGGAATGCGGGGGGGGTCCAGTACGCCTGCCGCCGTGAAAGCGTAACCGGTGCCCCAGCGCACGATTCTGCGGCCTGCCATGAAATCGAAATCGCCCGTGGAGAGACCGGCATACGTCTCTTTCACCCGCACCTGGGCGTGTGTGCCGGTATAGCCGTCAAGCGCGGCGGTCAGTGCTGCAAGTGCCGCTGTGTTTCCCGGAGGCACACCGAAATCCGCCACAGAGAGGCCGCGATGGGTATCGGCGAGTCCCACCACGCTCGATGAGAAGCTCCAGCGGGACCGGTAGCGAAGGCTGAACGTAGGCTCAACAAGCAACTGGTTCTGAAACAGGGTAACGGTAGGAGCATTCAGTAGCAGGTTTACAGGCGCAGGCAGAGGCGGTTGAAGGCTGCTGTAAAAGCTGGCGTCGTCGATGACGGCGAGCGTGTAGCGGATGTCATAGCGGCTCTGCGGCTGTGGAGCTTGCTCGGCGGGAGTGTCTTGGGCGGGGGCCTCCTGAGCCGATGCCGGGATACTCCCGGTCCGCGGAAGGAGCAAAGTTCCGAGGACCAGAAGGACCGTAAGTGGATGATGGCGGCTCATGATATTCAGAATCTGTCGGTCCGTCCCTGGTAAAAGAGCTTGTCGGGCAACTCGCGCGGAGCGATGTTCGAGTACTCCAGCACACTGTGCGAGTTATGCCGGATCTCGTCGTATAGCGTCAGGCGGCGCAGTTGGACTCTGCCGCCTATCGTCATAAACTCGTCGAAGGTGGCGGATTTGATGTGCTTGCCGCTGGTGAGATAGAACTCGGCCCTCACAGGGCGCGCATCCTGAATCCTCAGCCAGTAAAGGATGCGCTGATAGGTGGCTCCCTTGCGCTTGGCGGTCAGCTCCAGAACGTGACATTCCCCGGCTCCCACCTTTTCGTCGCGCAGATAGACGGGGTTGTAATCGACGGCGTAGTTGGTGCGGGCCACATCGCCGTTGGAGGCGTCGCCCGAGAGCCGTTCCAGCGGCGTGATGCGCACCGGGCGGCTGGTGTCGGGCAGATAGACCCACATGTCGTCGCCCAGCATCAGCAGGTGCTGGCCCTTTTCGCGGGGACTTAGAAACTCGACGTAAGTCTTCTCGGTTCCCTTCTGCGAGACCTCGTAGAGCTTCTCCTCGTCCGATCTGCCGGATTCGTAGTTCGTGATCTTGACTTTCAGCACATAGGAGGGCCAGCCGTTGCGGTAGGAGTCGGAGCGCTTGAGCAGGGCTACGGCGTCAACATTGGAGTTTGGGGTCGCGGCGCGGCAGACCATCGCGCAGGCGATGAAAAAGCCGAGGAGAAACAGCAGCAGGAACGTTCGCAATACGAAGTTGATCTTAGACATGAGACAATGCCTCCGCAATTTGCAGCCGGGATGCGCGAACCGCCGGCAGGATGGATGCCAGAGCCAGGGATACGATGACCAGCACCGATGCGCCGATCATCTGGCCGGGCACATGGATAACCATGAAGGGCATGGGAAGCGTGTACCCCGGCGGCGGCGGCAGATGCAGGCCGGAGGAGTTGAGCAGCGCGCCCAGCAGGTTGCCTGCCGCCACGCCGGCGATCGCGCCCATTGTACCGAGCAGCGTAGCCTCCAGCATGAACAGCGCCACAACCCAGATGCGCGGCGTGCCCATGGCCAGCATGGTGCCGATCTCGCGGGTGCGTTCCATCATGGCCATCAGCAGCGTGTTGACGCTGGACATGAGGACCATGAAAAAGACGATGACTCCCATGAAGAGGAAGATGCCGTTGAACATGGTATTCACCTGCTTATAGTAAGTGGCCAGGTCGATCCACTTCTTCAGCACGATCTGCTGCGGCAAGCCGTGAAGGCGCGGAGTCAGTTCAGCGTAGGCCAGGTCGGTGTTATCCGTGGAATCCAGGCCGATCACCAGGTTGGTGACGCGATCGCTTTGCAGCAGGCGCTGGGCCGCCGGCAGGGTGATGCGCACATAGCGCGCGTCCAGTTCGGCTACGCCGGAGTTGACAAGTCCCACGATCTGGACGTCGACGCCGTTGAGGGCGCCGTCGGAGGTCATGGCCAGGATCGTCAACCCGTCGCCCACCTTGACGCCCATGGACTTGGCCAGACCGATTCCGACGATCGCCTCGACCTCGCCCGCGGGCTTGGCATCCAGATCCCGCCCCTCGACGACGCGGGAGACGAATCCAAGGCTCCGTTCGGCATCCGGCTCCACGGCGCTGCCCATGAATCCGGCCGCCTTGGTTCCGTTGGAGACCATGCCGTAGAAGTCGATGCGCGGGGCTACGCCGCGCACGTGTTGAGCCGAGGAGACCGTCGCGGCCACCTGGCGCCAGTTTTCGATGCCGGTATCGAGGACGCGGATTTCGTCGCGCTTGAAGTGGTCGGCGGTGAATATCTGCAGGTGGCCGAGGCCGTTGTTGATGGTGCTTTCGCGGAGGCCGTGCGTCATGAAGGCGAAGTATCCGCCGGCCAGCAGCAGTCCGGCGACGCCTCCGCCAACCACGGTCAACGTCATGATGGTGCGGCGGCGGTTGCGAAAGATGTTTCTAAAGGCTAAGAGCAGGAACTTGCCCATGGCTGCCTCCTTCGGATTGACTGTCTGAAACGACTTCGCCGTCGCAGAGGCGCACGATGCGGCCGGCGTGTTCGAGCAGACGCTGATCGTGCGTCGAGAAGATGAAGGTGAGGCCGAGACGGCGGTTGAGGTCGTGCATCAAGTCGATGAGCTGCGTAGCGTTATGCGTATCCAGGTTGGCGGTGGGCTCATCGGCCAGAACCAGGGCGGGGCGATGAACGATGGCGCGCGCCACGGCGACGCGCTGGCGCTCGCCGCCGGAGAGCAGGTCGGGGCGCTGATTGGCGCGGGCCGAGAGCCCCACGCTTTCCAGGGCGGCGGCGACTCGCTGACGGCGCTCCTGGGCGCTAAAGCCCTGCACCAGCAGCGGAAACTCGACGTTCTCGGCGGCGGTGAAGACGGGGATAAGGTTGAATGTCTGAAAAACAAAGCCGATCTTTTCGCGCCGCAACGCTGTGGTGCGGGTTGAACTCAGCGTGGAGGTATCGACGCCTTCGATAAGAATCCGCCCGCTGGTCGGCTTGTCGATGCAGCCGATCAGGTTCAGGAGCGTAGACTTTCCACTTCCACTGGGACCCGCTATCGCCAGAAAGTCGCCTGCGGCCACGCTCAGGCTGGCATCGCTGACCGCGCTAACGAAATTGTGGTCCATGGGAAATCTTCGGGTGACTGCTTCCACCTTGACGAGTTCGCGCTTTTCATCCATTTGCCGTTCCCTTTCCGGAGCGGTTTTTATGCTCTACGTGAAGATATCGGAGATTTTGGGCGGGTGACGCGCGATTTTCGACGAAGGGTTGCGAAAGCGGATGAGGGGTGTAAATGGGGGGACGAACCGGGGAAGGCCGGTTGTCAGCGAGCAGTAGCCAGAGAAGCTCTGTGGTTTCCCATCCACTCCGCTCAAATCGCGGCATGGATGGGAAATGAGGTTCTTGTGGAGGATCTGGGCATCTCCAGAGGCTACCTGGGCTGAGGAGCGGGCATGGAGTCGCCGCGCGGCACGGTCGGCGTCCCTCCCGGGGAAATGACCGTGACGGAAACTTGCGTTGCCACGAAGGTTCCATCCTTCACCGCGCCCTCGGCGCGCACCAGATCGCCCACCTGGAGATCGGCCAGGGTGATGGGCTCGCGGCGCTTGCGGAAGGAGGTGTTTTCGTCGGCCACAAAGACGTGCGCGATGCTGTCGATCGAGCCCAGCAGGGTAACCTTGACGCCGTCGATGGCCGTCACTCTGCCCATGAGCCAGGTCTTGCCATAGTTGTCCTGCATCTCCCGCATCTGTTTGGCGCGCTCGGGGTCGAGCTGCATGACGACCATTGCGCCCACCGATTTGGCCGTTGCATCCACCTCGCCCATGGCGGCGATCGTATCGCCTACCTTGATGCCAGCCGATTGAATCTGCTGCGGGAGATTGCCGCCCATTCCGGCGCCCATCCCGCCGCCTGCTCCTGCGCCCGCCCCTGCGCCCATGCCTCTTCCACCTTCGCCGCGCTCGCGCATTCCAGCCATCTGCTTCAGGATGCGCGTGTTAGCGCTAAAGAACACGGTATAGATTTCGCCCGTGTCGGTCTTCACCGTGTAATGGTCAGCGGCGACTCCGGTAACGGTTCCGGTCAGGCCGTGGCCTATCATGCCGGCTCCCATGCCCATGCCGGCACGGTCGGCGAATCCACCCTGCCAGCCGCGTGGGCTGCCTCCCTGGGCCTGATTTTGACCGGTGGGTGGAGAGGTGGGAGCATCCTGGCAATATGCGGCGGCGGCGAGCGCCAGGCCGAAGGCGATTGCGGATAAAAAACGGATTTTCATGGCAACTCCAAAATGGACGAAAAACAACTGCCTACTGCTTAGACGGTAGAAGTCTATTGATCGTTCAAACAGACCTCCTTCTACCGAGCGACTTGCGCGGCCAGAAGCTGTTCGAAGGCCGGAATGCCGCGCAGGCGGTTAAATTCGCTGTCGGCGGCAATCTTCTTCGGGGTTGTGTATCCCTCATTGAGCGCCAGGCGCAGGTACTCGATGGCGCGATCGTTCATGCCCGCGCGCATGCTGCCCTTGGCCATGTAGTAGTTCATGGCGCCGCGGTCCTGATGGGAGGACGGGTTTTCGACTTTGGGGCTGTCGTTGTTTTCAAAGACATACGGATCGATGGCCAGCGCTGCCTGGTAGACCTCCCAGCCCTTTTTGTACTGATGCTGGGTCAGCAGGTTGGTGCCTAGATTCTTGAGAATCACGGCGGACCGGGGATCGAGCTTGAGCGCCTTGCGGTACATCCGTTCGGCGTTATGGTATTGCTTGAGCGAGTCGTAGACGGAGCCCAGATTGTTCAGGACACTGGCGTTGCGCGGATCGAGCTTCAGCGATGCCTGGTAGCAGCGGGTGGCCTCTTGCATGTTGAACATCATCTGATAGGCGATGCCTGTCTTGTTCCATGCCGAGGCGGAGTCGCGCGGAGCCTTCTTGTAGCTCTCAATAGCGGCCTGATAGTGCTGGTGCGCAAAGAGCGAATCGCCCAAATCCTCGGGAGTTGGAGGCGGCTGCGGCGGGGTCGCAGGAGGCTGGGACGGGGCTGTGGGGGTCGGAGCCGGAGCCTGCGAGCAGGCTGAGGGGATTGCGGCTACGAGAACTGCGAGCACGGCCATCTCAGACAGCCGACAGTGTCGATTGAAGCTGCGCATATTCCCTCCTGCCGAAGGAATCCGGCTGTGACCGACCGGTTTTATCGTTAGCTGGAATTAGAGCACCGATCAAGGCCGATTCGTCAAGAGAAGCGGGCCTTTCGAATGAAACGGCTCCAGGAAAATGCAAGCGCGGCTGTTGCGGCTGGAAATCGGAGAGCGCGCCCGTTCGCTTCCTTTGCGGCACCTGAAGGCTGCGCTTCAGGCAGTCTTTCCACCCTATCGATGAAGACCTGTCGATGGGGACCCCGTTGAAGTCGCGCTCTGACACAAAGCCAGAGTTTTTCAACAACTTCCTAAAGGAATCCCCTTTCGTATCGTCAACTGTTGTGTTGCTTATGTAAATACGAATCCTGTGGGTCCAGGTTACAATTTCCGAGTTTTGTTAACCGGGCAGTTGCCAGTTGCATTTTCAGAGGGCTAATATTCGGCTTAGTTTTACCGGGTTGTCTTATCGATCCGTTGTTACGCCACGATGCGGTTTTTCCCAGGTTCACAGAGCTTCAACCAACGAGCGGCGCTTGCCGGCGCACGCAGACGGAGTATTTCGTCATGGCATGGTATGCCTACTGTATCGGTGAAAAACTAGCTTTTCCTGAATTGGCCCGTCATCGCAAACCTGTTCCGATGGAATCCGTCCTCGGAGTAAGCGGCAACCAGGTATTTCTTTATCCCGCTAGCGACATGGCCGTCGTCGTCAGCGAACACAATCCCGCGGAAGCCTTGAACCAGAAATCCGGAGTGGACCACGCCCGGGTCATCGCCGACTGTTTCCGGCAATCCACGGTGCTGCCCTTCCGGTTTGGAACCGTCTTCAGCGACGACGAAAGCATGCGCAGATCCATCCGCTCCAACCAGCGGCAGTTCCTCTCAAATATAGACAAGCTGCGCGGCAAGACCGAGATGCACCTGAGGATGTTCGTCGACGACTGCTGTGGCCGCGAAATCGACCGTGCTCTGCCCGCCGGAGGCGTAGGCCGGCAGTATCTCAGCAACCTGCGCGCCAACGCGGCGCGCGCGAGAGAGCGCCAAACGCGCGCCCGGGCGGTTAGCTTTCAGGTGCACAGACTCTTTCTGCCTCTGGATGAGGAGGTAAGCTGCCGGCTGACGGAAGGCGGCAAGATGGTGCTCGACATCGCCCACCTCATCGACCGCAAATGCGTCGAGCGCTACCAGAACAAGTTCTCCACCACCAGCGCCATGATGCGCGAGTGCCAGATGCAGCTCTCCGGCCCCTGGCCGCCCTATCACTTCGTCCAGCGGCTCACCCGCGGAATACACCCGCAGACCGTGGCGCCCGTCCCGGCCCAGGAACCGCCGCCGGTGGCTGCGCCGGTGATCCAGATTCTTGAGCCAGTTCCGGTGTTGGCATAACGTCACTGCAAAAAGAAGAGTCAGTCAATATCCTCCGGCTGACGGTGGATATTGACTGGCTCTTCTGTTTGCAGCCCGTGGTATATGTCAAAGCCCACCTGCTGTTAGCGGATCCTCGTCGGCTTTGGAGCCGTAATACTCGTTGCTATCTCACCCCTTATAGCTTGAACTGCGCCACCAGGCCACCGAGTTGGTCTGCCAGTTGCGACAGCATGGCCGCGCTGAACTCAACCTGCTCGCCGCCCTGACGGATCTCGGTTACCGCCGCGTTGACCCCGGCGATGTCCTGCGCGATGCCCTTCGAGACCTGCGCCGTCT
>Ga0182011_10004299_pt1 | contig 11437 bp, 9 predicted proteins | sample 711E1DmetaG_FD_120481 | JGI IMG/M metagenome (GOLD analysis project Ga0182011, IMG submission 120481) | Permafrost microbial communities from Stordalen Mire, Sweden - 711E1D metaG | ecosystem: Environmental > Terrestrial > Soil > Wetlands > Permafrost | place: Sweden: Stordalen | collected... | reverse complement strand
GGTACACATCAGTTTTCCAACCTCGCCGGTGCACTGGCGCAGCCTCGGTGGCGGACCGGAACAGGTACTGGATCTCATGCGTCAGCTCACCGAAAGAGCGCGCTCCCATTTCGCCTTCGTTTCTGTGGGCGCCCAGGACGCCAGCCGCGCCGCCCGCGACTTCCTCGACGCCTTCGTGGATGCGGCCTGCGCAGCGGGCGTGGATCGCATTCGTCTGGCTGACACCGTCGGCCTGCTCAATCCCTTGCAAGCAAAGCGTCTGGTCGCACGTGTGGCGGCACGCGCTCGCGGGCCAACAATTGGCTTTCATGCCCACAACGATCTAGGCATGGCCACGGCGAACACGATCGCGGCCCTGATTGGCGGAGCAGGCTCAATCGACGTCACGGTCAACGGCCTGGGCGAGCGCGCGGGTAACGCCAGCCTAGACGAGGTGGTGATGGCGGTCCGCACGACCCTGGGGCTTGATTCGGGGGTGGACCCGCACTGCCTGACCCTGCTCGGCCAGTTGGTGGCAGACGCATCTCGCCGGCCGATTCCCGCTGCCAAGCCGGTCACGGGAACCGCCAGCTTTCTCCACGAATCGGGCATTCACTGTGCGGCCCTCGAAAAGGACCGAAACAGCTTCGAGTTGATTCATCCCGCTGACGTAGGCCAGGCCACGCCCGAGTTCGTGGTGGGCAAGCATTCCGGTACCTGGGCACTCATGGCCGTTCTCGGTCGACACGGAATTCACCTGGAACGCTCGGTAGCCGGGCAACTCCTCGACCGCATCCGCAAGTGTGCCAGACACGACAAGCGGGCGCTCACGGCCGACGAGGTCTTGGTCCTGGCTCGCGAATTGATCAGCCGGTTGCAGTTCCGTCCGGCTCCCAAGCCCGCACTCCACCTATGAGCCCAACTATGCTCAGCCACACCCAGCGCTCCCTTGCACCGGAAGCGGTGAAAGTTACCGTCCGGCCTGCACGCATCACCGATCTGCCAACGCTGGTCGAGCTTCTTTGTCAGCTGTTTTCCATAGAGACCGACTTCGAGGTCAGGCCAACTCGGCACGCCCGTGGCCTGCGCCTGCTCCTGGGCGCCGTCCATCGTGGGCGCGTCTACGTGGCGGTGGCCGAAAGCCGCGGAGAAGTTGTCGGAATGGCCACGGTTCAGACAGTGGTGTCAACGGCAGAAGGGGCGCGCTCGGGCTGGATCGAGGACGTGGTGGTTCGCGAAGATCTGCGCGGGACCGGCATCGGGACCATCTTGATGGCCGATGTCGCGCACTGGGCTCGTGCCAACAATCTTGCGCGGCTGCAACTGCTCGCCGATCGCCGCAACCGGCCGGCGCTGACTTTCTATGACCGACTGGCTTTTCAAACCACCAATATGATTTGCCTGCGGGCACGCTGCACCGGCAAGGCGCCGCCAGCTACTCCGGGACAGGGCAGACGGGCGCCACGATGATCAGCTTGGAAGGCAATCCCGGCCAAGGAAACGCAGTTAAGAACGGTAGGTTTCCGTGCGGTTTCGCGTGGGATAAACTGGGGCAAATACACGCCTGGCCCTATTGCAGGCGCGATTGTCGTCTGCTCTTATTGCTTTGGTGTTCGCAATCAAGGAGAAGAAAATGCGCAATTCGATGGCTTCGGTTCTCGCTTTCGTAGTTGGGTTGACTCCGCTGGTAGCATTCGGGCAGGCAGAAACGCCGGTCGCTGCGCCAGCCCCAGCGCCTGATCAGACCACGCCTGCGCCGGCCGCACCCGCGTCGGCAGCACCGGCAGCGCCAGCCGCACCGGCAGCGCCGGTTGCGCCTCCGCCGATCGCATTCACGTGGGAGGCGCTGGTGGACGCCTACTATATGTACAACTTCACGGGAAATCCATCGACCCAGGGCCCGGGCGCGCCTCGTCAATTCGACGTTGCGTCCAACAGCTTTTCGCTCAACTACGCCAAGCTGGGCGTAGGGGCGGATACGGAGTATGTCGCGTTTCGTATGGACTTGGGCGCGGGTCACACGGCCGCCATCATCAACGGGGCCAGCGCGCTGACCAGCGCAGCTGGCAACGCTTTGTCGACCAGTCAGTACGGCAATGACTTTCTCGTGCAACAGGCCTTTGCCACCATCAAGGCGACGAAGTGGCTGACCGTGGACGCTGGCCGCTTCGTGACCACCGCCAGCGCCGAGGTCATCGAGGCCAACAAGAACTGGCTCTACAGCCGCTCGATGTTGTTCTATGGCGTTCCCCTGCTGCACACCGGTCTGCGCGCCAATGTGACGGTGAACCCTTCGCTCAAGCTGCAGGCCAGCCTGGTCAACGGCTGGAACAACGACCCTGACAACAACATCGGTAAGACCTTTGGTGCCAACGCGACCTTCGCCCCGCCCGATTCCGGCCTGAATGCCTCGCTGACGACCTACATAGGGAAAGAGGGCGCCGTGTCAGGTGGAGATACGACCATTCTTCTCGACGGCGTGGTCACCAAGGATATTGCCAACGCATCGGTGGGGCTCAATATCGACTACTACAAGCTGGGCACTCCCTACTGGATTGGAGCTGCGGCCATGGGGAAGTACGCTTTCACCGACATGTTCAACGTCGCCGCGAGATTCGAGTTGGTTTCGAGCAAGCAGGGCGCCTACTCCTCCGGATTCCCCGCCCCGACTTCCACCCCCCCCGCACCGCCGCCTGCAAACCCAGCAGCAGGCGATGTGGTTTTCTACGAGGGTACCCTGATGGGCGGCATGACCGTGGCGAAGCACTTCGAACTGCGGCTTGAGCTGCGCGGGGATTTCGCCAATCAGAACGTCTTCCAGAAGGGGGACACGGGCGAGGTGGCCCCAAACCGCAAGAACCAGTTCACTGGCCTGCTTGCCTTTTTGGCCTATTTCTAGTCGATCTTTATCCGGCCACGGGCGGGGAGCTTCCCTCCCTTATCTCCCCGCCCGCGCCGGGTTCGTTGCGGAGCCTTCGTCAGTGGGGAACACGCCAGGAACGTGAGCAAGAGAAGCATCAACCTCATGAAGAATATCGAAGCCATCATCAAGCCGTTCAAGTTGGACTAGATGATCGCTGCGAAAGCCAGCAAGCGCCGAGCAAGCCGCGCACGAGACACCGCCCGGTTTGCGGAGGCATTCTTCGCAATGACGGGTTTTCGTCCCATCGCGGCCTATAAAGAGTTCTTGCCGTTTGATTTTCTTGCCCGCTCGATACCCTCGCCCGGCGAACTTGTTGCGCGATTCGGCGACCGCCTGCGCACGCGCACCAGTAATGCTCTTAGGCAACAGGACCCCGGCCCCGCTCACCGCGAAGGTTGGACCTACGGCAAGCTACTCGACCTTCGTGGCGTTGGCGTGTTCTGTCTGCTCGACGTCATGCAAGTGTTGCGCGACTCGCGCTGACAGACTCCGGGGCTGACCGGCGCCCACTCGGCGTGTTCAGGCGTGCGGGTAGGCCTGCGAGCCCATTTCCAGGGAGTCGAGTCCGGTCCATTCCACCTCGGAGGGCACGCGGTTGCCCATGACCCGATCGAGCAGGCGGAAAAACCCGTAGGCCAGCGCGAAAACCACAACCGCATTGCACGCGACGCCGATCAATTGCGCCACGAGCTGACGGGCGTCGCCGAACAGTAGGCCGCGCACCGGGCCGGCCACGCCATTCCAGCCCTCGCCGTAGCTGCCATCGGCAAACAGTCCCAGGGCCAGCGCGCCCCATGCGCCGCAGGCGCCGTGAACCGCGATGGCGCCCACTGGATCGTCGATGCGCAATCGGCGCTCGAGCAAACCGACCACCAGAAAAACCAGCGGACCGGCCAAAGCGCCGATCAGCACGGCGGTGGCGGGACCGACGAAGGCGCAGGGCGCGGTGATGGCCACCAGGCCGCCCAGCATGCCGTTGCAGGCCATGCCGATGTCGGGCCGGCGCGACAAATACCAGGCTGTGGCCAGGGCAGCGATGGCGCCGGCCGACGACGAGAGCAGCGTGTTGCTAGCCACAATGGCGATGCGTCCGTCAGTGGCGTTGAGGGTCGAGGCGGTGTTGAAGCCGAACCAGCCGAAGGCCAAAATCAGCGTGCCCACCATGGCCATGGGCAGATTGTGCCCGGGAATAGCCGCGATGGTTTCGTCGCGCCGATACTTGCCCACGCGCGGGCCGAGCACGATTGCGCCGGCCAGGGCGGTCAGGCCCCCGGTCATGTGCACGACCGACGAGCCGGCAAAGTCCACGTGGCCATGGCCGAGGCCCAGGTTGGCGCCCAGTTGGGCCAGCCAGCCACCGCCCCAAACCCAGTTTCCGTAGAGCGGATACAAGAACATGGACATGAAGAGGCCGTAGGCTAGGAAGGGCAAGAATCTCCAGCGTTCGGCCATGGCGCCGGTGGGAATGGTGGCCGCCGTGTCCATGAACATGGCGGCAAACAAGAAGATCGCCAAATTGACCGGATCATTGGCAACCGAGACCAGCGCGAATTTGCCCGCGCCAATGATTCCGTAGGCGTGGCCGCCAATCTGCAGACTGATCTCGTGCGCAGGCGCCAGGGCCGCGCCTAGCGTGGGCCAGCCGTGCACGCCCCCCAACATCAAACCAAAACCGCACAGCCAGAAGCCCAACACCCCGACCGGATAGACGATCATGTTCATCGCCATGGTGTTCACCGCGTTCTTGGCACGGGTGAAACCTGTCTCCATCATGGCAAATCCAACCTGCATGAACATGACCAGGAAAGCGCCCAGCAGCACCCAGGCCAGATTGAGCGAGTGGTCGAGGGAGAACGCTGACATTGCTACAAACTCCTTCTGGATGGGAACCCTGGTAGGGTTCCCAAACCCTCGCGCGATGGTACGCCGCCGGCAGAGCCGGCGGGCTCCCCACGCGCCTTGCTCTGAGTTGCGCGGCCCGATCCGGTTCGGTGGGGGTGACTGCACCAAATCAGGCCGGTCAATCCAGCCAGCACCAGCACCACGATCATGGGCATGAGCACCCGTCGCGGCACGGAGAAGCGGCGGCGGGCGCGGCCCTTCTCCGGATCGTAGGGCTGCACTGCCCCGGGATTGCGCAGATCGGCCAGCAATTCGGCCGCCCCGGCGTAACGATCGCGTGGCGAGCGTTCCAGGGCTTTGAGCAGGATGGCCTCCAGCGAACGGTCGAATCCAGGCACGTAGTAGCTGGGCGGCGTGGGATCCTCATTGGCCTTGGCGCGCAGAAGGGCGTGCGGATTGGCGGCGGAATAGGGCAATTCCCCCGTCAGCATCTCGTACAAGATGGTGCCGAGCGCGTACACGTCGGTGCGCACGTCGCCGCGCCGGCCGCCGATCTGTTCCGGCGCCATGTAGTCGGGGGTGCCGATGGTGTTGGACAGGCCGGCCCAGGTCAGCCGCCGCGCCGAAGCGTCGAAGGCAATCCCGAAATCCAAGATCTTGGGACAGCCGGCGGCAGTGACCAGGATGTTTTCCGGTTTCATGTCGCGGTGGACGATCTTGCGCTCGTGCATATAGGCCAGGGCTTCGCACACCTGGATGGCTAGGCTGAGCGCGGTCTCAGTTCCCATCGGCTTCTTCTCCTGCATGAGAGCGCGCAGGGATTTCCCCTCGACGAATTCCATCACGATGTACATGCGGCTCTTTTCCTTGGGCCGCAGCACGCGCACGATGTTGGGATGCTCCAGGCGCAACCCCAGCTCCTCCTCGCGCCGAAAACGCTCGTAGAACACCACATCGCTCTCGAATTGTGGGTGCGGGATCTTCAGCACCACGGTTGTGCCGGTTGCGCTGTCGATGGCTTTGAAGATGGACGCCATTCCACTGCGCGCCAGCACGTCGGTCAACTGGTACTGGTCCAGGCGTTCGCCGACGCTCATTTCGCGCATCAGGACGCAAGTCCGAGGCAATTCATGACGGCCATCTTGAATGTCGATCACGAAAGAAGCAAATCGAAGCAACTTTGATCGGCAGCCCAGTCGTGGCGAAGCATCTTGAAACCTGGTGGCGTCGCGATTTCGCCAACTAGGATTCTTCCGGCGCCCGCTACGAACATTTCACCAGCCGGAAACACACCGGCAACGTATTCGGGAGGATCCTAGCCAACAATCCGCATGATTGCCCCGAAAGCCAACAAGCGCCGGGAACAGCGCGAACGAGACAACGCCCGTTTTGCGGAGGCGTTCTTCTCGCTGACTGGTTTTCGTCCCGTCGCGCCCTACCGAGAGTTCTTGCCACCTGATCTTCTTGCCCGCTCCATACCTTCCCCGGACGAGCTGGTTGTCCGCTTCGGTGACCGGCTGCACACTCGCACCAGCAACGCCCTTCGGCAACAGGACCCGAACCCCGCCGACCGCAAGAACTGGACCTACGGCAGCCTGCTCGACCTTCGTGGCTTTGGCATGTTCTGTCTCCTCGATGTCATGCAAGCGTTGCATGGATCGGGCTTGGCGTTTGATCCGGCGCCGTTCGCGCTCCCCACTACCCCGCGCAAGGAACCGTGAAGCTGAACCGGGCGCCCTGGCCCGGCATGCTCTCGACTTGCACAGAGCCGCCCATGGCTTCGACCAGGTGCTTGACGATGGATAGGCCCAGCCCGGTCCCGCCCATGGCGCGCGAACGGCCCGGATCGCAGCGATAGAAACGCTCGAAAAGTCGTGGCAGATGGCGGGCTTCGATGCCTGGGCCGTCGTCGCTGACTGTCACGCGAAGCTTCCCATCTAAGTCCTCGGCCGTCACCACAATAGCCGCGCCCTCGGGGCAATACTTGACGGCGTTGTCGATCAGGTTGGACAGCACCCGCTCCAGCGCGGTGGCGTCGCCACGCACAGCCGGCAGATTGGGCGGAAGCGCCGCGGTCATCCGTATGCGCTTCTGGGCAGCGCGCTCCTCATGGAACCCCAGGGTTCTGGCCACCACGCCGGAAAGATCGAATGTATCGCTCGCCAGGCGAAACTCCTTGGATTCGATCCGCGACAGTTCTAGGAGATCCTGGACCAGATCGCCCAGCCGGCGAGCATTGCGCTCGATCATGTCAACGAACGATGCGGTTGCCGCTGGATCGGTCCGGGCCGCTGTCCGCAGGGTCTCGGCCGCGGACATCACGGCGGCGATGGGCGTGCGCAGCTCGTGCGACACGTTGGCCACGAAGTCCTTGCGCACGGTCTCCAGACGTCGCACCTCGGTCACGTCAAAGAGAACCACCAGCACGCAACGGGGCTCGCCTGACAGGCGCGTGGCATGAACCAACAAGCGCCGCGGTCTCAGACCTGCGACTTCGATCTCGCCGGTGACTGGCTCCTGGCCAGCAATCGCCGCGTCCACCAAGATCTGCAGCTCAGCATTGCGCACCACCTCGATGGCAGGGCGACCCACGGCGCCGGTGTCGAGCAGCAACATCTCGCGCAGCGATCCGTTGAAGCGCAGGATGCGTCGCTCGCTGTCGAGCACCAGCACGCCCTCGCGCATCGCTTCGAGAATCCGGCCGAGCAAATCACGATCGTCACGCAGCTCGCGCAGCGAGCGCGACAAGTTCTCGGCCAGATGATCCAGCGCCCGGCCGAGCTCTCCGACCTCATCCCGCGTGTCGAGGCGGCTGCGCAGGTCCAGCTCTCCCGCAGACATGCGGCGGGCGATCACGGTCACGCGGCGAAGTGCGCGCGACAGCAGCACGACCGCGCCGCTTGACATCAGCACCGCTGCCAGCAGCGCCACCAGCCCGCCTGCGATGAGAATGGCGCGAAGCCGCGCCACTGCCTGGTCGACATCCGCCAGGGGCAAGCTCAAGCGCGCCACCATGTTGCCCTCGCCCAGGACAGGCGTGGCCGCATACAGCAGGCGCCGGCCAAGCGTGGCGGAAAACCGGATCTCGTCGGTGCTTTGACCCGCCAAGGCTGCCTTGACCTCGGGTCGGCTGCCATGGTTCTCGACCCGCGCGAGCGCTTCGCCCGACAGCTCGGAATCGCCCTTGACCACGCCCTGCCCGTCTATGAAGGTCACGCGCGCATGTGCCAGCGGGCCCAAGCGATCGGCCAAAGCGTCCCATCCCGCGTTCGTCGTCTCGCCCGTCGCGGCTAGCACCCGCGCGTGCTCAGCCACCAGGGCCAGGCGGGCCGACAGGTCTGCGCGAATGCGTGCCACCAGATCGCGCTCGATCACCGGGCGCAAATACAGCTCGCCCGCAGCCAGCGAAACCAAGATGAGAGCCAGCGATGCAGCGAAGAGCTTGGCCCGGATGCCGAGCTTCACGGCCTTGCCCCTGTCTCGGACGCGAACCGATAGCCGACCCCGCGCACGGTCTCGACATAGTCGCCGGCGGCGCCGAGTTTTTCGCGCAGACGCTTGACGTGGGTGTCGACGGTGCGGGTGTTGTTTTCAGGATCAGCGTCCCAAACATCGTCGAGCAGGGTGCCGCGCGACTGCACGCGCCCACGCCGCTGGTACAGGGTCCACAGCAGCCTCATTTCGAGGGCGGTCAGCGACACTTCGCGCTCGTCAACCCAGGCGCGATGCGCGGTGTGGTCGATGCGCAATCGGCCGAAGACCACGGGCTCAGCCGATTCGGGCTCGCTGCCCGTGGGCGCCCGCCGGAGTACGGCCTGCACGCGCAGCAGGACCTCGCGCACGCTGAAAGGCTTGGTCACGTAATCGTCTGCGCCCAGTTCCAGGCCAACGATGCGATCAATCTCGCTGCCCTTTGCGGTCAGCATGATCACGGCCACGTGGCGTAGCCGGGCATCGGCCTTCATCGCGCGGCACACGTCTAGGCCGGCCATGTCCGGCAACATAAGGTCAAGCACCACCAGGTCGGGAGGCCGCTCCCGCGCGAGGGCGAGCCCTGCATTCCCGCGCTCCACGCCTGTCACGTCGTGACCCTCTTGCCGCAGGTTGTATTCGAGAACCTGCCTGATGTCCGCTTCGTCCTCTATGACCAGTATGCGTGCCATGCCGGGTTTGCCGCCCTATCTACCACACTAGCGCCGCGTCCTGCGCTGGGGAGCAAGTTGGTGTAACGCTTCGAGTAGTTGTCACACTATCGTCACAGAGTTGTAACGCGACCGACGCCCGAAGCTGGCTCACTGGGTCCCAGAACATGTCCGACAGCGAAGCCACTCCGCGGGAACGCGGCCTGCCCGTCCGCATGTTCCACGGGAGCGTGATCGAACCATGAGCGTTGGCCATCTCGTCCTCGTGGTAGCGGTGGTGGCGGCCGCGCTGGCGTTCGACTTCATCAACGGCTTTCACGACGCTGCCAACTCGATCGCCACCATCGTATCCACGCGCGTGCTCACACCGTTCCGGGCGGTGCTGTGGGCGGCGTTCTTCAACTTCATCGCCTTCGCGTTGTTCAAGCTGCACGTGGCCAGCACCATCGGCAAGGGAATCATCGACCCCGCCGTGGTGGACATGGCAGTCATCATTGGCGCGCTGGCTGGTGCCATCGCGTGGAACCTGCTGACCTGGTGGTGGGGGCTGCCGTCCAGCTCGTCGCACGCCCTGGTGGGCGGGCTGATCGGGGCAGGCGTTTCCAAGGCGGGCCTCAGCGTCCTGGGCTGGAGCAAGATCGGCGCCACCGCCGCGTTCATCCTGATCTCTCCGCTGCTCGGCTATCTCGGCGCCGCCATCTTGATGATTGCATGCTCGTGGCTTCTGCGCAGGCAGACTCCCGGCCGGGTAGACAAGTGGTTCCGCCGCCTGCAGTTCCTGTCTGCCTCAGCCTTCAGCCTAAACCACGGCGGCAACGACGCCCAGAAGACCATGGGAATCATCGCCGTCCTGCTGTACTCGCAGGGGCTGTTGGGCAAGAGCTTTCCCAGCGCGAGCAATTTTCCGCTGTGGATTGTTCTGTCATGCCACGCTGCCATGGGCCTCGGCACGATGGCGGGCGGATGGCGAATCGTGAAAACCATGGGCATGCGCCTGACCAAGCTTCGTCCGTTCGGCGGCTTCTGCGCCGAGACCGGCGGCTCGTTGGCCATCTTCATCGCGACCCAACTCGGCATTCCCGTGTCCACCACCCACACCATCACCGGCGCGATCGTGGGCGTGGGGTCGGTCTCCAACCCGGGCCGCGTCCGCTGGGGTCTGGCCAGCCGCATTCTCTGGGCGTGGATTTTCACCATTCCCACGTCCGCCCTCATGGCTGCCATCGCCTACTTCATCGCACGCGCCCTGGGCGCGTGATGTGTCTGACCGCCACGAGAACATTGCGTGACATTCGTGTGCCTTGCGCGACGGCGCTGGCGCAAACGCCACACAGCCGGCGGGCCGAACGCTTTCTTTCGTGACAGGCGCAAGCCCTCCCCATATTCTAGGAACATCAGCTCGTCAGAGCCAACGGATGGCCAATCGCAAACTCTTCGTTCTCGACACCAACGTTCCTCTCCACGACAGTCAGTGTATCTACCACTTCGAGGAGAACGACATCGTCATTCCCATCACGGTCATCGAGGAGCTGGATAGCTTCAAGAAGGGCAACGAGTCAGTCAATTACCACGCCCGCGAGTTTCTGCGCGCCATCGACGCCCTATCCTCGGAGCCGTTGTTCGCAAAAGGGGTGAAAATCGGCGACGGCCTTGGGCGCTTGCTGGTTAAGGTGGGGCAAGAGTTTCATCCAGACTTGAAGCTCAGCTTTGATACCCGCACCGCGGATCACGAGATCCTGAACATCGCCTACCGCCTAGCGCGCAAGCAACCCAGGCGTCAGGTCATTCTGGTCAGCAAGGACGTGAACCTGCGCATGAAGGCCAAGGCCATTGGCCTCACTGCGCAGGACTACCGCAGTGACCACGTCAAGGATATCTCCGCCCTGTACCATGGGGTGCGTCTACACGAACACATCAGCGAGCAAATAATTGACCGCCTCTACGCTCCGCCGCATTCTGTGGACGTGGGCGAGTTGTCCCTAGATCCTGCACCGTTGCCCAACGAAGGCTTGATTCTGCGCAACGGGCGCAAGTCTGCGCTGGCGACCTTCGACAGTGAGCGGAAGCAGATCAGACACGTCAACAAGATCGGGGCGTACGGCATCACGCCGCGCAATGCAGAGCAGGCATTTGCCCTGCATGCCCTTCTAAATCCTGACGTGAATCTGGTAACTCTTTCTGGCAAGGCGGGCACCGGCAAGACGCTGTTGGCACTAGCGGCTGCACTGGAATGCCGCAAGAACTACCGGCAGGTCTTCATGGCACGCCCGGTGGTACCCCTGTCCAACAAGGACATCGGTTACTTGCCTGGCGACATCCAGTCCAAGCTCGATCCGTACATGCAGCCACTCTTCGACAACCTGGGGGTCATCCGTAACCAATTCGGCGCTAGCGATCCCAAACACAAGCGCATCGGCGAATTGCTCGACGAGAAGAAGCTGGTCATCGCGCCCCTGGCCTACATACGCGGCCGCAGTCTAGTTGGCATCTACTTCATCGTCGACGAGGCGCAGAACCTGACCCCGCACGAGGTGAAGACCATCATCACCCG
>Ga0182011_10004297_pt1 | contig 11441 bp, 7 predicted proteins | sample 711E1DmetaG_FD_120481 | JGI IMG/M metagenome (GOLD analysis project Ga0182011, IMG submission 120481) | Permafrost microbial communities from Stordalen Mire, Sweden - 711E1D metaG | ecosystem: Environmental > Terrestrial > Soil > Wetlands > Permafrost | place: Sweden: Stordalen | collected... | reverse complement strand
GTGATTGTCGCCGGCGCTGATTGAGGCGAAGGAACCAGACGGCGCAGTGGCTTGACCGCTGCTGTTCGATCCCCAGCAGGTGGCGCTGCCATCTGTCTTCACACCGAAAGCTGTGCCGTCATGGCGTTCGGGGTGAATTGCGTCCGATCCGCGCCAATCGCAGTGATGACCGGCCCGGGAATCAGCCGGAATTGGCTGCTGGACGAAAGCCCGGTTGCTGAGCTGGTTGCCGTGACGGTGAGAACAACCGACGAGCCGTCAGAGGGCAGCCCCGAGGTGGTCCAAGTCGCGCCGGCGCTCCATTGCGACGGATCGAGGCCCATGTTCGCCAGGGACGCCGACACCGGTGCCGGACCGAATGACGACGTCCACACATAGCTCAGAGTCCCGCCGGAGGAATCGGTCGCTGCGACGGCCAGGTCCACCACGGAGCCGGCTTCGAAACCGCCACGACTCTGATAGGTTACGTCGATCCGGGGAGGCACGGTGACCTTTATCGGTTTCACGGCCAGGCCCAGGTGGTTTGTGATCACGCCGCCTTTGGGCCGGCCATCGGCAAAGTTGCCGTCTGTCACCACCAACTGGAAGTCACACGACAGGTTGGTGGCCGAGGCCGAGAGCGTGAAAGACGTGGTGGCGGAATCAAGGGCGGAGAAAGTTCCCGGGCAGGGCGTGGACCAAGCGTAGGTCAACGCATCACCGTCAGGGTCCGTGGCCATGACCGACAGGGTGGTGGTTTCGCCCGGAACGATCTGCGCGGGATTCGCGGTCAGGGCCGTAATCACCGGGTAGCTGTCCAGATTGACAGTTACACCCGCGTTGCCGGTGGCGTTGGCGCCCGCCACGGCAATGGCAAACGAGGCGACGTTGCCTCAGGGCGCGACGTCGAAATCGTAGCCGGCGAAATCCGTTCCGCCACGGCTGTCGTGTAGCACGACCCACAGGTGAACCGGGCCCGGAGCGCCTGGCGTCCAAGTATTCTCGGCGAAGAGGGTTTCAAATTCTGATTCGCTGCGCCCGGTGATGTCGTGTTCAAATGACCCCGCCGTCGCGTACCAAGAAACCCGCATGGCTTCGTAGTGATTTGGAAGTGTGCGAGTGAGCACATCCCAGGCGGGGTAGTTTTCCACCGACTCGGCAGGCCAGCTAACCGTCAACGAAACCGTCTGCCCAGCCGCAACCGGGAACGCCGCGCCCCCGGCCGAAATCGGAGGAACCTCGACCGGATCAGCACCGGGCTGCTGCAGGGCTAGCGAGGCAATCACCGGGTTTTGGTTGGGCGTGTAGTCCTTGCCGTACTGGTATACATACTGGCCCGGCGCATTGGCTAGGCCGCAGTAGATGCGCTGTAGCTGGAAGCCGATCACGGAATCTTGGGTGGCCATCCCCGCGCGACGCAATCCATCCGGAACGGACAGACTCAAGCGCACAGGCAAGTAGTACCCTCCAGTGACGTCGGGATCCCGCGGCCGGATGGGTGGCTGGCCCTCTGGGGATTGCGGTATCTGCGGACCAAACAGGGTGCACGAGTCCAACGGGGCGGGTGCAGAGTAGGTATCGGGCGAGTCCCCGGCTGTGCCGGGCAAGGCATCTTCGTCCAGGCAGGCGGCACTCACCGAGTTGCTCTCGGTCGGTGGCTTGGGCCTGTTGCAGATGGACCAGAGCAGGGGTGAGGTTATGTCAGCGTTAGGCGCTGGGACGCGACCTCCCATGTCCACGGCCAACGCCTCGTAGTGGACGGTCGGATCCGCGGCCTTGGGATCGACCTCAGCAGGCTCGCCTTTCACAGCCAGGATCGCGGGCCCGCTGATTAGAGAAATGGGCGGCCCCACCTGCGGCTTGCAGGCAGCAAGCAGGACCAACAGAACCATGGCTCCGATGTTTGCCCGTTTCATCAGAACTCCATTCGCATGCCAGCCACCGCCAGAACCGGCAACCCCGTGATGTAGCTGCGCTGGCTGTAGTCGGCGCTGTAGATGATTTCCTCGGGGTTCTTCCGATTGGTCACATTCTGCACGTCGGCGAACACGTTGAACTTGAGACGCCGAAGCACGAAGGCCTTCTCCAGCCGAACGTCGAGCGAGTAGAATCCGGGAAGGCGAATCGAGTTCTGCGCCCCGAAGATGGGCTCGTACTGCTGAGACGTAGCATTGAAGTAGGCTCCTGCCACCGGAGTTCGCGGCGCGCCCGTGGTGTAGCGAAAGCGCGCGCCGGCCAGAAAACCGCGGGTGATCTCGTAGCTGGCCAGCAGCGCGAGTACATGGGTCTGGTCGTAGTCAAACAGGCGCCAGTTGCTCGTCGGTCGATCCTTGCGCTCGCTGCGGATGAGCGAATAGGTGAACCAGCCGAAGAACCCCTTGGCCAGCTCCTGCCGCAATAGCGCCTGCCCACCATAGCTGTGGCCGATGCCAGTCTGCTGCAGGGACTGGCCCACTGGCGGCGACGGCAATCCGCTGCGCGCCACCAGGTCGTAAAGACGCTTGTAGAATCCCACGACCTCGAAAACGAGGGTTCCCGTCAGCTTGTAGGAACCGCCTCCACTGGCGTGAATCGCGGACGAGCTTGACAGATTCGGATTGCCGAAGACCGGGCTCAGATCCTCGACCGTAGGTGGCTGGCCGTAGATGCCGGCGCCTGCCGTGAAGGTCAGCTTGTGGGTGGCCCGGTAGGCAGCCGACAGTCTTGGATTGGGCATCCAGCTCAGTGGTCCGAATGAAGGATTCCGGGCTAGATCCATTCGCCGGTACCCGATGTCCGGCGCTTGATAGCTGTGGGGCAGCCGCAGGCTACCATCGATCACCGTGGGCTCGAACCGGAATCCCGGGGTCAGAGTCAGGCGGCCGATGTTGATCTCGGCGAAGACGTAGGCCGCGGCTGACAGCAGATTGACCTTCCAGCGATCGGACGCGAGATCGGTACCCGGCGACTGGCCGAAGACCGTGACGTCACCCTCGCGGGCCGGCAGCTCCAGGGACCCAACCCGGTCAGAGGTGCTGCTGCGCCCTTGGAAATCCAGGCCCGTGGAAAGAATGATCTTGCCCGTGACCCGCCGTCGGTACGAGGCGCGCAGCGCGTACTGCCAGGTGGTGGTGTCGAGCAGGAGGGGGGTGCCGCCGAAATTCCACTCCTGCTGGTTCTGGTCGTAGCCCAGGGACGGCGTGACGGCAATGCTGGAACCGTCCGCAAACAGCCGCGTGTAGCGCACCATGAAGCGTCGGTAGAGCAAATTTTGGTCCTGCTTCTTGTATTCCAATGGATCCGATGAAGGAACGGTACGGGTCAGGTGATCGTCAGAAGCCAGGAAGGTCGCGGAGAGTTCCTCGTCCTTGCCCAGCGTGGCCGAGACCCGCGCTTGATAGTCGTCGTAGCGAGGAATAGGGAAGAAATCGCCCACATCCTTGGACACCGCCGCCTTGAGGGTTTGGTCGAGATAGCCCTGGCGGCCAGACACGGCCAGCCGAAGATTGGGCGTGATGGCGGCCCTGACCATGCCGGAGACGTCCATCACATCCGCGGCCAGGTAGCCGTGCACGCCCTCGTGCCCGGGGTCCAGCAGGTCGATGCGCACCAACCCGCCCAGGCCACGGCCGTAGTCGGCCCCGAACGAGCCGGGCGACAGGTCGATGGAACGCACTAGATCCGCGTTGATGGTCGAACGCATGCCGCCCACGTGGTACAGCACCGGAATCTCCACCCCGTCGACATTGACTCGCGTGTCCTGCGGTGCCGATCCCCACACGATGAGGGCACCCGAGCCGAAGGCCGAGCGGCCCACGCCGGGCAAATTCTGCACCACCTTGAGCGTGTCGCCCTGCGTGCCGGGGACGCGCTTGGCCTCTTCGGTGCGCACCCGTGTCTCAACCACTTCCTTCTTGATACGGGGCGCGCGTACCACTGCTTCTTCGTCCACGTCGGCTTCTTTGGCCTCGACCATGTACTTGACCGACTTCTTCTTGCCTTTGGTGATGACCTCTTCTGTCTTGATGGTCACCAGCTCGCGCGATGACAGCTCGATCACGTGCGGGCCCGGTGGCACGTCGGTGAAGGCAAAAGCACCATCCTGGTCGGTGGACGCGTCGACCCCCAAATCCACGATTCTGACCTTCACCCCGCGTGAGGGAGCCTTGCTGAACCGATCCAGGACCACGCCTTCCAGGTTGACCTGCGGGCCTACCGGCACCAGCACTTCCTTGACCACGAACTTGTACGCGTACTGGATTTTCACCGGCACCGGCGTTCCGTCCAGCGTGGCGGGCTCGAACTCGAACTGCCGGGCCGCGGCCACTGCCGCCGCGTCGAAATCGGGACCGGCGGGCACCACCACCTCCACGTTTCCCACCTGTCCGCTGTCTTCCACTTCGATGGACAGCACCACCTTGGCGCCTGCGCCGACGGCGCGCTTGTCTTCAGGGTAGACCGCTTCGACGAACTTCAGCAGCTTGGGCGGATGCAAGCCCTTGCCGGGTTCCCCCGCCTCGCCCGGCGGAGACTCGCCCCGCGCTGCCAGGGAAATCCCTGCCGCAAGAAACCAGGTGGCGGCAACTGCGAGAAGACGCATGCTTGCGGAACCTACGGGTAGTCGAACTCGAAGGCGGTCAGGCCGGCGCCCGCGGTCGGAGCCTCGCGGGTGGAGGCATCGGTGAGCACGCCCGAGGCCTCACCCAGGGTTCCCTGCGGGGAGTAGGCAAGGGCGTGCCAGGCGGCCGACACCTGCCCGCACAATGAAAAGGCATCCACCCGCACGATGTAATGGCCGGAGGGCGGCTGCCCTGTCCACACCACGTTCTCACGGTCGCGCCCATCTATCTGACAATCTTCGTTGGAATCGAAATCCAGGTTGCCATCCACGCCGCCATCCGGGAGGTTGGGTTCCGCGCTGCGCTGCTTGGCCCAGACAATGACGAAACCTGCCTTATTATTGGCGGGGATCGGGGTCTGCAGGTGCAGATCCAGATCGACTGGCGCGTCCCAGTCGAGAGACACGACCAATGTGCCCTTGGGCCCCAGCGCGTCCATGATCAGCGGCTGAACCCTCGCCGACCCGAAGTTCCCCGCATCGTCAACCGCACGATAGGACAGGGGAAGCGTCCACGTGCCATCTTGGTTGTCCTGCAGCAGCGGGCTGCTTGCCAGCGCGGGCGACAACGAGAGGCTGGCGGTGAAGTTGAAGTACTGCGGATCCAATGGATTGTCCGGGCTCAGGGCTGGCACCAGCCAATAGGCATCGTCCCCGGCCACGCCCAGCGCAACCGCGTGGGCGTCAGCCTCAACAGTCCCCTTGATCGACTTGTTGCTCTCACCCGGAAAGATCGTGTAGTCCCGGGGTGACAGAGTCGCTTGGGCCGAGATGGTATCGGTTGGCCCTGCAATGGAACCACGCATCGCCTGGCCGCCTTGCACCCGCATCACCGAGGTCAAACCCGAAAATGAGTCCGAAGACCACTGACAAGCGGGCGCCGACAAAGCGCACAAGAACCAGATCGCCCGCAGACCACTGATTACGCTCCTCATTAGAAACTCACCTCGCCGCGAATGAGGAAAGCGTTGTCGCCCAGATTGGCAGGCATGCCTGATGTGTTGATGCCCAGATGGTTCTGGTTGCGGTCGTACTCGACAATCAACCTGCCCCAGGGCGCCACGCAGGCCGCGGCCACGGCCAAAGTGGAGTAGGTCACGTCGGTGGGGACAGGGTTGCCCTTGGCTATCTTGTTCGAGTCTTGATCAGGGTTGTAGTAGTCGTATCGGACACCCAGCCGCCAGCGCCCGAATTCCTGGATCAAGGCCAGGTAGTAGCCGAGCTCGCGCATGCTTCGGCCCAAGGTTCCCTGTGGATCGGCGGGAGACACTCCGCGATCCAGATCGTTGGCCAGAAAGAACTCCGCCTCCAGACTCGTCTTCAGTTGGTGCGGCAAACGCAGCGACAGGGCCAGATCCGCCCCGAATGCGAAACGGGTGTAGTTGGACGACGTCCCCGCCGCCACGCCGGGAACTCCGTTCACCTCCCCTGCGCCAACGTTGACGATGCCGTCGTCGTTCGAATCATTCCATTGCAGCGTCGGTTTGGTCGCGGTCGTTCCCGGGTGGAATCCCGTGCCGCGCATCCCGGATAGCCCGCCCGCAAAATCGATCCGCCCCCGCGAGTCCTCGACCCCCAGACGCCCAACCAGATCTTTCTGATGATTGGGATCCAGCCCGGCAAACGCGCTGCTGCCCAGTGGCTGACCGTTCATCACCGCCAGGACATACCGGACAAAGCGCCACCCACCACCCACCCTGGCGCCCAGGTCGGCCTCGCCCGGGAACAGTGCTCGGGCCGCCGTGCTGCGTTCCATGAAGAAGCGCCGGCGGTCATCTTGCGGCACCTCGCGCCCGAACGGAATCCTGAACAATCCAATGGTTCCCATGGCCACGGGCGGGGCGCCATCGCCCCGGCCTGGCCATTTCGCCGAGGCTTCCACGTCGAACAGCCGCAACTGAGGTCCGTTGACCGTGTTGCCGTCGATCTCCAGCCGACCCTCGCCGAATCGCCGATCCAGGGTCACACCCAGGCGGGCACGCCGGATGAAAAACCGGTCCTGGTTGAGCGGCTGGCCACTTCCGGGGTCAAGCTGATCCTCAGACGATTGGCGCACTTGATAGTCGGCCTGCACATAGCTGTAAAGCGATACACCGGCCATGCCCGCCTTCACCGCAGGCGGCGCGTTGCGCTCGCGCGCATCCTCGCGCGCGGCCGCCTCATCCAGTGCCCTTTGCAGGCGCAGGACTTCGGCCTGCCGCTCGTTGCGATCCGCGGCCATGCGCTTGTCCGCCTCATCCCGTGCGGCCTCGACCGCAGCGGCCTGTTCCTTGCGGATGGCTTCCTCGCGCGCCTTGGCCGCAGTATCTTGATCGGCAAGGCGTTGCTCGAATTCCGCCTTGACCTTTTCTATCTCGGCCATCGGATCAGGCGCAGGCTCTTTCGGCTTCCTCGCACCAGCTTGCGCGGAAACCGGGCTTGCCCAGCTTGTGACGGCCAGGCCCACCAGGAAGACCGCGGCACCTTGGCATTTCCGCGGGCAAAAGTCCTGCCCCAACTTCATGAACAACATGCCCATCAAAGCGACTTGCAGGTCTGGTAGGGAACCGGATTCTGGCGCAACACCTGTGTCCCGCCTCCGCCCGGAGTACAATTCTTGATGAAGTAGTCCTCGCCCACTGCGTCCTCGTCGCAACCGGCGTCAGGGCTGTCGGGAATCACGGACGGCCCGTCCGGTGGTGATGGTGCAGGTGGCCCATCCACCTGGGGTCCGTTGTTTCCCGAGCCACACCCGGCCAGAAAGAGGCCGATGAGCAGGCCTCGTAGCAGTTGTCCGCGCATCTGTTTCTCCTCTTAATCGTGCATGCCTACTGGACTGGCTCGCAGTATCCGTGGCTGCACACTTGCTTGTCCGGGCAAGCCGCTGCATCCGTGCCCGTGCAGGCCACGCAACTGGTCTTGCCGGTAGCCAAGAACTGGAAGCTGCAATGACAGGGCTGGGGCGGGCTATAGTGGCTGAACACCGGCTTGTCCGCGTCTGTTTTCACCTTCATCGCGCACTGGGGAACCACGCCTCGTTGCGCGTAGATCTCGTTGATGTCGAAGGGAAGCTGCAGGGTTGGATCCACGGGATTTCCCTGGAACCAGTCGATAACATGTTTTGCCACCTCGGGGGTCGGCACGCCGTTGCTGTCCACCGCAGCCACCAATCGGAGCGGGCCTTGCAGGGTATAGCGGCCCTCGCGCATGTTGAGCTTGTCGGTGGTGGTCATGTCCGAGTCGGGCCAGTAGGCGAGTTTCTGATTCACCCCTCGCACCTTGAGCGCGCGCACCCGATCGCGGTACTGGTCGTAGTACTCCGTCGATGTGTAGCCGATGGTTTGGTCCGGTGAGGTCGCGGGCGAAACGCAGCCCGTCACCATCGACTCAGCGCTAATTGTGCTGCCAGCGCCCGTCACCAACTGAGAAGCATTGGGCAACCCGAGCCCCCGGGCGAACAACTCGCGCATCCCGCTAGTCACAGAGTTGTAGTCATAGATGAATTGGTCGGACGTGAAAGTCAGGATGTTTCCCTTGGAAAGGCAGATGTACAGGTCCGCCAACTCCTCAACCGTGATGTCGTTGTATTGGATGAAGCCCATGGCGACGATGGGCACCAATCCCTGCACCGGCCCCGGGAACTCGGCGAAACCCGTTGGTAGCGGAGGGGGAGGTGCCGACGGATTGGCGGAGTACGCTGCCGCACAACTCGTCCACGCGACGTCATTGATCACAAGATCCGGCATCTTGCCAAGAGGTCCGTTGCAGTTGGTGGGATAGACCTTGCCCGGTTGATTGGGGTCCTCGGTGTACTGCGTGAACACGCTCCTTTGACCTGCACTCGTCGTCCTCGTAAGCGTGTAGACCGAGCCGCAACCCTCGCTGTTCTCGTTCCAGAGCAGGGTTACGCCGACCTTCTTCAGCCTTGCACCCATGAGACGGATGACCGGGATGACCGCGGTCGTGCCGGCCATGTAGACTGGATTTGGATTGTCCGGAGTCGCACAGTCAAGACCCTGTGCCAGGGCCAAGCGAGACGAGCCGGCCAGGGCGGCAAGTACGCAGAATCCGACAATACGAGAGCTTTTCGGGCGATTCATCGGGCCTCCGCGTGGTTCGAGGATGGAGTGCCTATAGCAATCGGCAAATCGTGGGGTCAACAGAAATGGTTATGTGCGCGCTCTTGTCGCTTTTCCGTCACTATTCCGTTGCGTGACAATTCCTGTCGAGTCGCTTTCCCGTCGGGGAATCGGCCCGATCCGTTCCTGGCGACCACCTGGCCCGTCGCTTCGCCGCCACCCTCTCTGGACACCGAGTCCTTGCGCTTGTGCCCGCATATAGAAAAAGGGGCGCCCATTTCTGGACGCCCCTTCAACCAGCCGGCCGTGCCCGGCTAACCTTCCAATCTAACCACTACGGAATCAGGCGAGCGAGGAAGTTGTAGCCCGTACCGGCGCTTCCCGTGTTGAGGCTGAACGTCCCGAATGTGATCGTGTTCGAGTAGCTGCCACCGTACACCACGTTGTTGGCCATGGACCCGGTCGCCGCACTCGCCACGGTGACGAAGTTGACCGATTGCGTCCCTTGGGAATCGCCATACTCTTGCGCGCACAGCACCGAGCCGTCAGTTCCAGAGAGCTCCGCGCTGAACGCGTCGAGCGTGGCATTGCCGTTTGAAGTCAGGCCGTTGAGCCCGTTGAGCGTTCCCTCGAAATTCCCACCGATGAACACGTTGCCGCTCGACGATAGGGCCAAAGACTTGACCGCCTGGGCGTAGGAGGCGTCGCCGAATGACATCGCCCACTGCGCAGACAGGTTGGGGTTCAGCTTGGCCACGAAGCCGTCGGTCTTGCCCTGGTCGGTAACCGTGATCAAGCTGGCGTCGGCTTTGGGCATGGTGATGGTGGCACCGAGGGCTCCACCGATGACGATATTGGCTGGCGAGCTGTTGTCAAACGCTATGCCGTTGACATCCGACGCGCCACTGGTGCCCCAGTCCATAGCCTGCACTGGCGTCCCGTTGGGGTCCAGAACGGCCACGAACGGAAGCGCGAGAGCACCGCTGGTGCTCCCACCAGACTTGGTGAGTTGGAGAGCAGTATTCGTCGGGTGGAAGTTCAACACTCCATTGTAGTTACCGGCAATGGCCACGTTGCCGGCGCTGTCCATGGCCACGGACTCGCAGGCCTGGTCGCCTGCGCCACCAAACTGCCGGCCCCAGATGACCTTGCCGACGTTGTTCGGGTCGTTGCTCGCGTCGAGCACGGCTACCACGATGTCCATGCTGCCGCCAGCGACGGCGGCGGTGGTGCCGCTGCCGCCCGTGCCATAGTTGCCAGCGGTGAGCAATCCAGTGTTGCCAGCGGCCGCGGTGTAGGCGCCGACAAGCCTCATGCTCTTGCCACAGATCGCGATCTTGTTCTGGCTGGGGTTGGATGCGACGGCCACGATCGCGCCCGTGCCCACATCGATGTTGTGGGCCTTGAGGGGCGTGATTTCCGGCATGGTTGACGCACCACTGGCGACCAGGACGAAGTTCATGGCCGCAGAGCTGACCAGCGAGGACTTCGCAAGGAAGTCGACGTTGTCAATCGGGCCACCGCCGCCGTTGTAGGCTGGGTCGCCCGACCTGATCGGGTCGAAGTCGACCTCGGTGTAGTAGTTCCCGATGAGGCCAACGTTGCCGTTGGAGGCAGCCGCCACACCGGTCCCGACTTGGTCGCCGCCGCCCGCGTAGCCGAAGGTGAAGGTCTGGGTTGCAGTCAGCCCGGTCGCAGACACCTTGTTGAGGTAGACGTCCGAACCACCAGAGGAATAGACGGGGCCAGCGCCGAAGTTGATCGGGTTGCTGGAGAAGTTGGCCAACGAGCCCGTGGTCCAAAGCGTAGCATCGGGCGCGACGCCCATGCCGAACATCAGAGCGGTGTTGACGGAGACCGCGTTGGCCGGGCCCATGCAGACCTTGACCGGGCAGGTGTACTGGGTGTCGCTGCCGCTAACCGCCGTGCAGACGTCGCCCGACGGGCAGAAGGAAGCAGGCGGCACAGTCGGCCCGACGCACACACCGTTGGCGTTGCAGAAGTCAGCCGAGGTTCCGGGGGTGCTCCCGCTCGGTGCGGTTACGACCGTGCCGGTGCAGGCATTGCCGTCGTCGCAGGGCGTGTTGGCAGGCGCGGGGGCGGGCACGCACGAGGCGTTCGGCTCGGTGCAGGCGCTAACCATGCACGGATTGCCGGTCGCGGGACAGGACACCGGGGTTCCCGTCGGGTGGCAGACGCCGGCAGCGCACTTGTCGGCGGTTCCGTCGCAGGCGAGGCCATCGGTGCAGGTGGTGCCGTCGGCCGAGGGCTGGTTGGCGCACTGGCCGCCTGGGCCGTACTGCGTGGTGGTCTTCTGGCACACGTTATCCTGGCACGCGACGCCGCTTGGCCCGCATGGAGCATGGTAGCTCGTCTGCTGGCACTGCCCATTGTGGCACGCAGCCGTCAGGATGCACATGTCGGTGAGCTTAGCGGTCGCGATGCAGTCCGCGCCTTCCAGAACGCCAGGCTGAGCGCAGAACGCGTTCACCCCGATCATGGTGAAGGTGTGCAGCGTGCCTCCCCCGCAGTCCGGGCAGGTCACGGTCACGGTAGCGCCGTTGGCACCCGCGCCGGTTGGGGCGGTGAAGGTGACGCCGGTGGTGAAGGGCGCGGTGAGGCTCCCAGCCGGAATCGGCGTTCCAGCCGACCAAACCGGGTTCGAGCATGGGGCGGCGATCTCAAGCGTCACCGTGTCGCCATCGCCAACGCTATTTGTCGACATGTAGTCGTAGCCGAACGTGCAGGCGTCCGTCTGATGGTACCCGGTCGACTGTGCCGGCAGGCTCATGTGGGTGATGACCGAG
>Ga0182011_10004295_pt1 | contig 11442 bp, 14 predicted proteins | sample 711E1DmetaG_FD_120481 | JGI IMG/M metagenome (GOLD analysis project Ga0182011, IMG submission 120481) | Permafrost microbial communities from Stordalen Mire, Sweden - 711E1D metaG | ecosystem: Environmental > Terrestrial > Soil > Wetlands > Permafrost | place: Sweden: Stordalen | collected... | reverse complement strand
TGCTCCACTGACGATATCTACATACTCCTGATAAATTGAATATCCCATTTTCTGGCAGTACTCTCGCAGTATTATCAATTGGTTGGTGTTGTCTGATGAATCTTTCGAGACCCTTGAGTAGATGGCTATTTTCATATTTTATTTTTTAGTGTTCAATAAACGGGTGATTTTTGTACAGTGAAAACCGATTTCTGAAACCCGCATTAATTCAGTGTTTACTGACGCAGATTTTGAAGAGGTTTTTTGAACAGTATTTTTTAATTCTTGTTGATGACATAAAACGAGGGCATATTTGAATCATAATTCATGAACCCCTGCATGTCTACTAAATAACTTCGTTGTGGTATACCATCTACGATTTCAATTAAGATCAAGTAATTTTTCAAATCATTATTCTCATTGCAAAAGCTCACGTGTTTCTGTAAAATTCTAAAGTTCTTATTTTTCATGGCACAAATATAACAATATAATAAACATAATATATTAAACTGTATAAATAAAACTTACTATATTGATATTTTTCGTAGTTTTGATTTATTTTTATTGTTATGCCGAAGGAAAAAGTACAAAGCAGCAATCCTGAAAAGGAAACAAAATCTCATAATATCCCTGACATTGATCGAGATTATATTAAAAAGATAGCAGCCAAAGTAAAAGAATTGAGAGTCAAAGCAGGGTATTCCTACGAATCCTTTGCCATACATGCTGACATAAATCGCAACAGCTACTTTAGATTTGAAAGATCAGCAACAACTGGGGACAATTATACAATTGCATTACTTCTGAAGGTGATAAGGGGATTGAATATGACTTCTACAGAATTTTTCAAAGACATTCAGTAATTCAGACCTGAAAATCTCATATTTCTACATAATTTTTTCAATTATAAGAGTGTGCATCATCTCTGTCGGTACATGTTTCTCATATTTTTGCCCTTTTCATGCCTAAATCTCATTGTGTTAATGCTAAAAGTGGCATTTTAAGACGTGTCTATAATTTCATTTGGTACAATAGACCCATATTATAGTACCGAAAAGGTACATATAAGTACAGTTTAAGGGTAAGATGAAACATAATTTTTTGTGATAACTGGAACAACATTAAGTTTTCAGGTATTTATTTAAAATTTCAAATCCATAATGTCAAAGAGAGAAATTCAGAAACAAAGTCTACGCTTACGAGAAATAGCGGGATTCATAAGAAATTGGCGATTAAACGAAGGTTTAAGTCAACGTGAATTCAGCAAATTGGCAAACGTACATTTTAACAGCATTTATAATCTTGAACGTCAAAGAGGTTCAAACATGATTACTTTACTAAAGTGCATCGATGCGATGGATAACATGACATTATCAGAATTCTTTTCTGAAATTGAGTAGGATAGTTTAAAGTGCCTTGGTATCTGTAATGGAATGGCTTTAAAGAAATAAGTAACTTTACAATCAATAATTCTTCTATTTAATGCCCAGATATCTTACCAAATCACGTTTCAAATTAGCATTGGATTGCCCAGCAAAACTATTTTATACAGGAAAACCAGAATATCCTGATGCTAAAAAGGACGATGCTTTCTTGGAGGCACTGGCTGAAGGAGGTTATCAGGTTGGAGCATTGGCAAAATGTTATTATCCTGATGGCATAGAGATTCAGGAGCGTGGTTACGACATACCTCTTCAGAAAACAATTGATTTATTAAACCAAGATAATGTTGTCATTTTTGAAGCTGCGTTTCAATATAAGAATCTTTTCATACGAGCAGACATAATTGAAAAAAAAGGTAATACGATAAATTTGCTGGAAGTAAAATCAAAATCCTTTGACGACAGTGATTACAAAGCTATGCTATCGAAGAAAGGATTTCTGAATACCAAGTGGACTGAATATGTTTATGATGTCGCATTTCAAAAATATGTCATTACCAAAGCATACCCAGTTCTTGATGTTCATGCTTATCTAATACTTGCCAATAAAAACGCTATAGCCACTGTGGATGGTCTTAACCAGAAATTTCAACTGAAAACTGTCGAAGACGATAGAACTATTGTAGAGATCGTGGGTGATGTTTCTAAGGAAGGTCTCGGTGAAGAAATATTAATCCGTGTTAATATTGATGAAATAATTGATAAAATATTTCAAGGTACTGATTCTCCAAATCCCTCAGATAAGAGTTTCATAGAATACATTCATTTTTTGGCAGACATGTATGAAAGGGATGAAAAGATTGTTGTTCCTATTCATAAGGACTGCAAGAAATGTGAATATCAAGCCACGCCCGATGAAGAACTTCAGGGTAAACTCTCTGGCTTTAAAGAATGCTGGTCAAAACAATTGGGTTGGGATAATGAAATGTTCAAACTGCCACTGGTTTTAGACATTTGGGATTTTCGTAGTAAACAAAAGTTAATGGATGACGGGATTTATTTGATGCGGGATTTGAAAGAAGATCAGATTGGCGAAATCGCACCAATATCAGATGGTAAACTCAGTAGAACTCAGAGGCAATGGCTACAGGTCAGGAAAACAGTAGATGATGACAATACACCATTTATTGATATAGACGGACTAAGAGCAGAGATGGTATCATTTGTTTACCCGCTACATTTCATCGACTTCGAAACGTCAATGGTTGCTATACCTTTTAATAATGGTAGAAGACCATATGAACAACTGGCTTTCCAGTTCTCCCATCATATTGTCACATCAGAACATAATATCGAACATGTTGGGCAATACATAAGTGTCGAGAAGGGTAAGTTTCCAAATTTTGATTTTATAAGAAACTTGAAGTCCCAGCTTGAACATGATCAGGGTTCTATTTTCCGATATGCAGCACATGAAAACACTGTACTTAACCAGATTCTTGTTCAGTTGGAAGAAGTTTCCATAAAAGAAGTCCCAGACAAAACTGAAATAATTGAGTTTATTAAAACAATCACACATGGGGCAACGTATCAAGGTGCAAGAGATATGATTGATTTATTAAAGTTGGTCAAATACTATTATTACCATCCTTTAATGGGTGGCTCAAACTCACTAAAATACGTGCTGCCAGCCGTACTAAATTCATCTGAGTATATTCAGGCAAAATACTCCCAACCTATATATGGCAAATCCTCTACAGTAAAGAGTTTAAACTATGATGATGGTTGGGTGTGGATTAAAAAAGATGAAAAGGGTGCAGTGATAAACCCATATAAACTGCTTCCTCCCTTGTTTGAAGGCATTGAGGATGATCAAATAGAACAATTTTTAATGCGAAGCGATATTCAAGAAGGTGGTGCTGCAATGACGGCATATGCTAAAATGCAGTTTGCTCAGATATCTGACATTGAGAGAGAAAGTATAATTAAGGGTTTATTGAAGTATTGCGAACTTGACACTTTGGCAATGGTCATGGTTTGGGAGTATTGGATGGATATAATAAAATAACCTGAATGCATAAAATTAAGATATGTAAAAGGAAAGTTTGTTTAAACAAACTCAGGGGCAAAAGATTTTCTCCAAACCATGATACGAATGTGTATTAATGAAACACACTTCCACATGTAAAATAATTCTATTAGAATCTGGCAATTTGAATTTAATATAATGTATGAAGAACCTACTTTTTATCTGTAAGCACAATCAAATGCGGAGTAGAACGGCTGAATCAATATATTCAGATGATAGCCGCTATGATGTAAAATCTGCTGGCATTTCAAAAAATGCACAGGTTAAACTTTCAGAAGACTTAATAATCTGGGCAGATATTGTATTTGTTATGGAAAACAAGTTCAAAGATATTATTGTTGATTTATACCCAATTGAATTTATTTCAACAAAGATTGTATCACTTGATATCCCAGATACTTACTATTATATGGAGCCACAGCTTGTTGAATTAATAAAAAGCAGGGTTAACTCGTTTCTTTAGTGCTATTTATGTCATTTTTATGTAAGGAAATAGCTTAACTATGCAAAAATAATTGGAAACCTTCCAATCGAATTAGGACTCATTGTCAGATTTCGTCATCACCAAGTTGTAATCTATATGAATTAACAGATTGTTGCATTTACCATATAGAAAGTGCATTAAGAATTAATTAATACCCTTAATCCAAAAATTCTTTTCTTATTCTCTATCAAGAGGTTAGTCCAAATTTGACCTTTCAGGGCGACAGGGTGACAGGATGAAAACCAGTTTTGAAACATATTCAAGACAGTGACAGTCGTATTTCAGTGTACCTTTTTATCACTGTCACTGTCTCAACAACTGTTTAAAAGTCACTTTTATCCTGTCATCCTGTCTACCCTAACCAGTGAAAAAAAATAAAAGAATATTTATTTTCAGTTTTTTGCCATAAAACATATTTTTTTATGCGTTTGTGACTATTTATAGACACTTATGGATGCTCTTTGCATCAAAAAATAACTTGATTTAAATCTTTTAAAAATGAAAAGAATTAAAAAACAACCAAATGTTAAAATGAACCTCTCTTTGGAGAGGGACTTTTATGAACTCCTTCAGGAGAGAGCCAAGAATGACTACGTGAAGGTAGCAACATGGACAAAGCAGTACTTGAAAAGAAACCTGCTTGAGAAAAATAATAGTGAAAGCAAATGTTTAACTCAAAATGAAAACGCAATATGATTTTAAAGAATCTGATAAAACAGTAACCGAAGACAAATTATTTGATTTGTCAATAATACCCGTCAACACAAATAAGATACCATTTAACCCTTGGGCGAAGTACCAGAGAGAGATTGCCCCAATCTCAGAATGGCACTCACACTTTAAAAACCAAGGAACAATTGGAATAATAGCAGGAAAAATCTCTGGTAATCTAGAATGCATTGACATCGATATCAAGAATGACCCCCAGAAAACTATTATAACTGAGTTTGCTAATCTCATACCTAAAGACCTATTCTGCAAACTAATTGTTCAAACAACCCCAAGCGGTGGACAACATTATATTTATCGCTGTCCAGAAGCAACAATTGACAAGAACCTTAAACTTGCTCTTCACTCCAATAAAGAGGTTATTCTTGAAACCCGTGGAGAAGGTGGATACTTCTGCACGAGTAAAGTCAATAATAAAATCTTGCAAGGAAAATTCAATCTTGAAACTCTTGAGATTGATATCCCAGTTATCACCCCAAAAGAACGTGATTTTCTGTTAGAGACAGCGAAAAGTCTGACCCGTTATTTTCCTACTGGTAATACTGCTTCAAAGAACAACAAGACGTTTGAGTACAGTGAACCTGCAATAAACGACTTCAATAATAAATACTGCATTATAGAATTATTTACTAAACATGGTTGGTCTGTAGTAAAGGAAGATGATGAAAAGATTTATTTACTTCGTAACGGTTCATCAGCGCAACATTCTGGATACTACTTTAAAGCAACCAAGACTTTTTTTTGTTTCTCTTCCTCAACCGACTTTACGGAAGGGAAACCATATAATCATTTCCAGATTTTGCAGACACTTGAAGGCAAAGAGGATTACAAGACCACACTGAGATTGTTGCCTAAGTACGGTTTCCATGTTGAAGGTAAATCAGAGAAAGTCAATGCTGATGATATTGCTGAATATTTGAATGGATTGGGGGTTAGATATGATTCTTTTATTCAAGACCTCACTTTGAATGGTAAAATCATTGAAGAAATGGATTATAATACTCTATATATTGATTTAAAGAAGCACTTCGAAAAAGAGATCGCAAGAACCCGTTTTGAAGAGACGATAAAATCACATTACATCATTACAATAAATCCGATACTGGATTTCATTGAAACGAATAAACATCGTCATCCTGTAGGAACATTTGAAAAATGGATGGAGTGTCTTGTACTTAGAAACAAAAACATAGATAAGACGATTGTACTTCACTTCCTGAAAAAATGGTACGTTGGCATGATCGGACAGGCATTGGATGGTGAATATCCTAACGAATTTTTCCTTACTTTATTATCAGTCCAGCAGGGTATTGGGAAGACAACATTTTTAAGAAACTTTACTCTCCCAAAAGAAATGCAAAAGTACCGTGTGGAGCATTCACTTAATTTTGATGATGATTTCAAAGTAATTATGTCTCAGGCACTATTGATAGTGGACGATGAAATGGATGGTAGAACCTACGAAATGGATAAAACATTCAAAACCGTTTTAAGCACCAAAGAACTAACCACAAGGAGAAAGTATGATCGTAGAATTTCATTGATTAAGCGTAGATGTTCTTTTGCAGGTAGCGGTAATAATCTTAATGTAGTCAGAGAGCAACAGAACAGAAGGGTTTTGCCGATTGAATTATTGAGCATTGATAAAAATAAGCTGGGTGAAATTGACCTGACAGATTTATTCATGGAGGCTTACCATTTGTTTGCAAATGGATTCAAATATTCTTTTCAATATGAAGATTTGAACCTTCTAAAGCAATTATACGAAGATTACATTTTAAGATCAGATGTGGATTTTATTCTTGATGAATGGGTGCAACAACCCGAAAATATTGGGGATATCTTCTATTTAACCAATTTGGATACTGTAACAAGTCTGACCAATAAATATCCAAATTCCAGTAAGCGAATCAATGTTCCTAATATCGGAAAGCTAATGAATGAGCGTGGATTTGAAACTGTACGTAAAGGTAAGAAAAGGGTTTCTTGCTATGTCATTAGCAATAAGAGCAGGATAGTCCAATTATTGGGTGATGATTCTCAATCGTGGCGAATTAATTATGGTGATTTGGTGGGATAAAAAAAAAGAATTTGTAACTAGATATGTAAGAAAAAGCAGGGTAGTTAAAGACTTACCCTGCTTTTTAATTTATAGTTTTCATGATGAAAGAATTAAAAACTAAACACTAAACACTAAACACTAAACACTTATGATCACTATATATCAAATTCAGTTCATTTATAATGTCTTACATCCTTAAACCAAGAAGAAAAAGGTTCTTCTACTAATCTTTTACGGGCATTATCTTGTTTTGCCATTGTTTCTCTTCGTATTTGTTCATGCTGTTCGTAAGGATAAATATCAATACCAAAAGCACATAATGTTGGATAATAATGTTCATCATATAATAATATTAAAAACTCAATATCATAATCACTCCAATTTTTAGTGCCTTTTTCTAATACTTTTTGAAATAGTTTTTTCTCTTTATTAGAAAGTCGAGTATCCAAATTCGATACCTTTTTGATTAATTCAGTTTTTTCCTTAGTAATACTTGTCATAATTATCTGTTTTTAAGTTTAAATTTTTACTAATCTATCTCTATAGCCAACACCGACAGTTACACCGACAGGACTCACCCACAGGTGATATTGATTAGCAGCATCAACAATTCTTGACATTGGTGGATATATTTCAATTGCTTCACATTCATCACCACATACATCATTTTTTATCTGCTGCAAGTGTTGCCAATTATGAATTGCTGCAATATCATTTCTTTTGATTGAAAGCCACGTTAAGGTTCTATCAACTCTCTTAATACATGTGTATATATTGTTGGCATATATGTCAACCGTACCTGTACCAGTAGCATCATTTTCAGTTCGTATAAATTTCATGGCTTGCCAGTCTTTGACATACCATTTGTTTTTGCACATATCACGTTGCAATTTGCGCTTTAGCTGTCGAGTTACTTTAATCATAATTACTTTTAGATTAAATTAATATTAGTTTTTCTAATTGGTTTTAGTGATTGTTTTAATGAGCGCTCACTCATATCTTTAAGCATGTCTTCACTTAAATTCTTTAATATTTCATTCATTTTTGAAGTTGCTGAAGGCAAATCGTAGAACTTTTCCCAAATGAAAAGTAAAGTTCTTTTTATACCATTACTTAGTGTCACTGTTAGACCTGAATACCAAAACTCAAATGAGTTGGTTTGAATAACTTTTTCTAAATATTCTTTAGACCAAATTACATGGTCATAATATTCAAGATTAATTCCACTGCTTAACAGTAATCTTAACACATTATCTTCCATAATTTTATTGTCATTTAAGTTCTTTATATTCATTTTATTAGTATTAAATTTCTGCTTACTCTTTTAAAGGTTTTCAGCATCGCCTTTTTTGTCTTAAAATATCATCGTACAAAACCTCTGTTATTATTTATACTTCAAATTCATTATTCTTGCCAAGAGAATTTCCCACGCAATTCATAACATTCATAGTTGTTATTTGCCCTATTCCCTTTGCAGCCGATCTGCTTGCAGACTTTGCGAAACTCTTTGCCATGCATTGCTTTCTTACCAGCTATAGCATGAGCAAATTCATGAAGCACAATATCCTTCAATGTTGGTAGTTTATATTTGGCAATGGTAGAAATTTCCATAAAAATGATTTTCCATTCTGGCACACAGTGTCCACAACTCGACTTTGGATATTCATCACTAAATTTGAATTGCCACTTATTCATAGCATACTCTTTGAATTTGGTTTTAGCAAAACTTTCAAGTTGCCGTTTTTTTGTTTCTATTCTTAGTTTGTGCATAATTAATAAATGTTATAATTAGCATAAATCAATTCTTCAATCATTGCTCTTTCATTAACCACTCTTTCGGGTAATTGATTGTTTTCATCAAGCAAGTCAATTGAACATACTTCAACCATTACCGTACTTCCCTGTAATTCACCATCAAGACTTACCTTTTCTCTTTCATAAACATCAACGGTAAAACCAGATTTTGTTTTGAGTTTATATCCTCTTTCACCAGCACTCAATTCTTCATTGATGCTTTTTACTTCAATTACTTTGAATATATCAGAAGTAATGTTTTGAATTTTTGATAAATTTTCTTTTGTCATAATTTCAGTTTTTAATTGTTATAAGACTTTTACTTTATTTTCAGAAATAAATTCCTGAATTTCTTCACCTCTTTGATAAAAGGTATTGGTGACATTAAGTGAATATATTTCACTATTCTCGTCATAAGAGATAGAGACAGTTTCAAACCCATTACAATTTGTTACTGCCCAAATTTCATCATTGCCATCTTCACATTGACCTATACCACCAAATTCTGATTGAACTTTTTCAAGCATTTCGACTGCATCTTTTCGCATTTCAAATTCATTAAAATCTAATTTTTTCATAATTATATTTTATTAATTTTTGCCTACTCTTTTAAAGGTTTTCTGCATCCCCTGTTTTCTTGCTCTAATCAGTTTATATATTAGTTTTAAAATGTAACACAATACATCCTTATACGTATTTAAAATGTAATTAGTTACACTTTATGTCAATTATTTTACATTAGAACATAAATAATATTTATATTGTAATTTATAAATCAGATATACAGCGATTTAAGTAGATAATAAAAGTATTGAATAAATTGATTTCAAAGTATGTCACGTTCTTATACCTCTTATTATATAGAGGTTATAGCGATGCTAAATAATTGAAAAGAGACAGTTCATATAAAATTATATGTAATTAAAAGCAACTTTGTTTAGTTTTATTCGTATAACAATAAAATAATTTGTAATATTGCAGTAATTAAATACATATATCATGGATATCGAGCTGAATCAGAATCTAGCCAGAATTATTCGAACACTCGAAGGTCAGGGCATGAAACCAACCAAAATCGCTCATGCTATTGGTTATGCCGCTACCAGACAATTGGATAATTCAATTGAAGGTAAAAGTATGTTGTCAATCAAAGCAATTAGAGGTTTGATAAGTAATCTTAATGTGAATCCCATTTATTTATTCCTTGGTAAAGGAGAGATGTTTCTTGCTGATGAAACGGAAGTAGAAACTTTACGCAGAGAAAATCGTGAATTGATTCATAAACATAGTGAAGTGGTAAAGGCAGCATTTGCACTATATGAAATCAATAAAAAACTGGAAAAGAGGAATGCTGACCTTATTGATCTCTCAAGTGCTGCCCTCAAGTATCATCAAGGACAGAAGCAAGAAGAACAAGAAAATGGAGAAAAAGACCTGAAAGACCCTGTTGCTAAAAACCTTAATTTTTTGCGATGGATGGATATAAATAAAAAGGAAGAAGAAAGTGGTATTAGCTATCCGATGGACTCCAATGCTAGACATATGTTTCATGAATGGTTGGAGAACGAGATAAAGGTATTAACTAAGGAAGAGCCAGATAGTTCTGTGAAACAAGATAAGAAGTAATATTTTATTAAATGAGTACCGTGAAACAAGAATAAAATTATAATATATTTAATAATTGTGTGCACTGCCGACTGCCGAAAACTTAGTCAGAGTTTATCGATTATTAGGTTTAGGCAAAATATACCTGCGTTTTGTGATAAACAAAAAACATTATATATTTACACCATAAAAATGGAATTTTCTTTTATAGAGAATCTGAAATTGAGTTAAAATAAAAGGATGCGGATTATTTTCATCCTTTTTTAAATTCATATAATATGCATATGTGTGCATTCATGAATAAATGAATTTTGATATGGGCAATGATAAGAACTCTTTGGCTTGTGGACAGTCTCTTTATAAGAGCATCGATTTTGATTTTTATAAAACACTATTCGATCCTGTTAGAAGTGACATTCTAGTTTATCTGGTATGTAATGGCAAAAAAAACATCAAAGATATTTCAGAAAAATTCCCGCAAGATCGTTCTGTAATCTCAAGACATCTTGATTTGATGTATCGTTATGGTATTGTATCAAAAGAAAAGCAGGCTCGCCAAGTGACTTACGAAGTCAATAGTATTTTTATACTCAAACAATTTGAAAATACTACAACCAATTTGAAAAAAATGCTTCAAATGTCCGAGCCACTGTCGCTTAAGATAGTATCTATTCCCGAATAGATCATTTTTTTTATAATTTAATGCGTGCATTGATGCACATATATACAAAAAAGAGTTTAAATGAAAAAAAACATCATTTATGTTTTTACTGGAACAGGTAACAGTCTGAAAGTAGCAAAAGACATTGCAGTAGCACTGAGTGATTGCGAAATCATTTCGATGGGGAGTAACACACGATACAACTTGGAGAATGAATACGAAACCATTGGTTTTGTTTTTCCCACTTATTATCGTGGAGAACCAAGAAAAGTTAGAGAATTTATCAGACTTCTCAACTTGCAACATAACAAAAATGCATATTACTACTCTGTGACTACGATGGGAAAGTATGATGGCAACACTCTATCCCACATCAAGAAATTACTGAAGGAAAAAGGAATTACCCTTCATTATGCCAAGGCGCTTGATATGTTCTCAAATTATGTTATCTCATACGACATGAGGGATACAATAGCGGAAGAGACTAGGCAATCGGAAATTGATTTTGAGCCAATTCTTCAGGACATAAAAAATAGGAAGACTAATAAAGTAGGTCGGATAGAACTTTTACAAGAAATTGCCTACAAATCCTTAATCAGGTTCGTGCCAGAAATGGATAAATATTACAGTGTTTCAAATGATTGTAATAAATGCGGA
>Ga0182011_10004293_pt1 | contig 11443 bp, 11 predicted proteins | sample 711E1DmetaG_FD_120481 | JGI IMG/M metagenome (GOLD analysis project Ga0182011, IMG submission 120481) | Permafrost microbial communities from Stordalen Mire, Sweden - 711E1D metaG | ecosystem: Environmental > Terrestrial > Soil > Wetlands > Permafrost | place: Sweden: Stordalen | collected... | reverse complement strand
CACCTTAGGCTACCAGCACACTGCCCGCCACGTTTCGTGCGAGCTTAAGGCGGAGCCGGCGTTGTTTTCTCCCAACAATGACGGGTCAAAGGATAGCGTATTTTTTGTACCGTCCATAACGCAGATTAAACGGATAAACACGTGGGAACTGCGCATTCTTGACTCCAGCAACCAGCTTATAAAGCGTTTTACGGGCAAAAAAGTGTTACCCAAAATTCTTACGTGGGAAGGCCAGACCGAAGACCCCAAAGCTTTTGTTTCTGAGGGAAAATACTTTTGCCAGTTCCTTGCCGACGGCGACGGCAACAAAAAAGCTGTTTCGGACATTATTGAAGTAGTTGCCGACCTTACGCCGCCGGTTGCTCAGGTAAGCGTTTCAACCAATTTATTTGTGCCCGCCGCAGAGGGCAGCGCCCTTGAGCCGTCGGTAACGTTTTACGTAAGCATCAGCGATTCTTACGGCATTGACACCTGGCAGTTAAGCCTGCAAAACTCGCGCAAGAAAGATGTAAAAGTGTTTCGCTCAACTGCAACCGTCCCGACAGAGATTGTTTGGGACGGCAAAGACGATTATTACGGCGCCACCGTGCCAAATGGGCGATACAGCGCGCGGGTTGTTGTGTGGGATATGGCGGGCAATAAAACGGTGGCAAGCTCGCCGTTGCGGGTTGAGTCGGCGCCGCAGGCCAAAGAAGTTGTCAAAGAAACCACGATAGTCGTAAAAGAAGAAGCTTGCGGCCTTGTGGTTAACCTATCTTCCCAGATACTTTTTGACACCGGCAAAAGCGCGCTGAAAGGCGAGGCGAATAAATCCTTAGATGATGTTGTAAGCCTTTTGCAGGCCTATCCCGACAATAAAGTTACCATCAAAGGCCATACTGATTCCAGCGGCAGCAAGGAGCGCAATAAAGTTGTCTCCAGCGAGCGTGCATGGGCAATTTACAGCTATCTTGTGAAACACGGAGTGGCGCCATCGCGGCTAAGCGGCAACGTAAAAGGCGTTGGCTCGGCTGAGCCTATTGCGTCCAATAAAACAAAAGACGGCAGGTCGCGCAACCGAAGGGTAGAGATAATTATCCTGAAAAGCGACTCATTTCAGGCGCCGCAAACGCAAAATCAACCCGCTGTTGAGCATTCAAGCGCAACAGTAACTTCCCGGCAGGCTGCGGAGCATCCCTCGCTTGCGCCCGCCGGCACGCCTTTGCCCGCCGGCACGCCTGTGCCCGACGGCACGCCTGTGCCCGACGGAGAACAGTTAAAGCCTGCCATCAACATTGAGCGCTAATGCATAAACCGTCCGCCCGCTCTGCGCTACGCGCCTTAAAAAACGTCTTTCAGGTAATTGCCATTGCCGCCCTTATGCTCGCGCTGGCATATTTGGCTGCGGTGTTTGCATTAAATATATTTCTTAACAGCGGCCGTGGAAAGAAAATAATGAATAATGCCTCGCGCGGTTATGGGTTGCACGAATTCTCCGCGCGGCGCATTCACCTTAATTTATATGGCACACTTACTGTAGAAGATTTTGCCCTTTCTAAAACTTTTGGTTTTACAAGCGGCACCGCGCTGAAAGCAAGCAAAATATCAGCGCACGTTAAGCCAGAGATATTTTGGGGCCGGCAGGCCCGTATTTCGTCTATAATTGCGGAGGGCCTTCAACTGACGCTGCCTGGCCCCGCATTGGCGGAAATAAAGAATATGCGCCTTGCCGCAACAAATGTTTCAACAGAAAAACCTTTTGATGTTCAAGTTGACGCCGCTCTGGAGTCTCACGGCAGGCAGGTTAGTGTGAAAGCTGTTGTATCGGTTGATAAGCCAAGCCAGCGCCTTATAGTGCAACATGGAGCGCTTGACAATACGCTTGTTTTCTCCGGACAGGTTGACCTCTCGGGCAAAATTCCCCGCTATGATTTCATATTTAAGGGCGATCGCGCCACGTGGGAAAAACTTGTTGCTTTGTTAGCAGATAACGATACGTTCCGCACAATCCCGCAAGATCCGGTATATGTCCATATTACCGGAGTTGCCGGTTCCCTGACAGTGGAAAACAAATCCCCAAAATGATATATTAAAATACGAGGAAGGGTGGCCGAGTGGGCCGCAGTCCGAGGAATAACGAGGACGAGCTATGCGGCGGGCGCGCGATGTTGGGCCGGCAAGGCCGGATGTAAACCACTGGCAGTTGTCATAATTTGGTGAGCGCCCCGGATGAAGGCGCATCGGCACGTTAGTGCCGATAAATAGAAAACAAACTTATTTTGTAGTATTGGAAGGGTGGCCGAGTGGTTGAAGGCGCCAGTCTCGAAAACTGGTGTACCTTAACGGGTATCGCGAGTTCAAATCTCGCCCCTTCCGTTCCATTAACGGACAATTTTTGTTATAATGCAGGTTGATCAGACGGGGCCATAGTATAATGGGAGTACATATCGTTCGCAACGATATAGTGCGGGTTCAATCCCCGCTGGCTCCACCATCCCCCATTAGTTGCTTCCAGAGGAAATCAATATGTCATACGTCGTATTAGCTCGCCGTTGCCGCCCGCAGAATTTTGACCAGATAATCGGCCAGGAACATATCTCGCGCACATTAAAAAATGCAATTTCAGAAAACCGCATCGCTCACGCCTATGTTTTTAGCGGGCCAAGGGGTGTTGGCAAAACCACAACCGCCCGCGTGCTTGCAAAGGCTCTTAATTGCCTAAGTAAAGACCGGCCTACTACCGAGCCCTGCAACAAGTGCGCCAATTGCAACGAGATAAACTCAGGCTCAAGCGTTGACGTGCAGGAAATTGACGGCGCCTCAAACAACGGCATTGACGAAATACGCGCCCTGCGCGATAACGTAAAGTTTGCGCCGGCCGCGTCGCGCTACAAAATATACATAATAGACGAAGCCCACCAGATAACGCCGCAAGCCTTTAACGCCCTCCTAAAAACGCTTGAAGAGCCGCCCGCTCATGTGGTTTTTTTAATGGCTACCACCGAGCCGCAAAAAATACCGCTTACCATCCTCTCAAGGTGCCAGCGATATCGTTTCCGCCTGTTTTCCACGAAAGAAATTTATACCACCCTTGAGGCCATACTTAAAACCGAAAAAGTTACGGTTGAGCCGGATGCCCTGCATGTGATAGCGGCTTCTGCCGGCGGTTCTTTGCGAGATTCGCTTTCTCTGCTTGACCAGGTTATTTCGCAAGGCGCGGATAAGATAACCCTAAAAGATGTCCGCGACCTGCTTGGCTTTATGCCGAAGGAAATAATAACGTCGGCGGTAGAAGCCTTGTCAACACAAAACGGCTCCAAGGTTGCGGGGCTAATAAAAGACGTTAACGACCAAGGCTATAATCTGGTTCAGCTTGCGCACGACCTTAGAGAACATTTGCGGCGCGTGTTGATGTACAAAATTAATCCCGCGGTGCTGGATATTGTTTCTGACGATAAATCTATTCTGGAAAGCCAGAAGGCGCTTTTTACGGTTCCATGGCTTCTCAGAGCGGGCAATATGCTTTCAAAGGCGCTTGAAGAAATGCGCTGGAGCGACGATCCCAGATTGATACTTGAACTTTACCTTTTACGCCTCTCACAACCTTATGCTTCCGTAAACGAGCTGATGGAACGCATTGAAAATTTCAGCAAAGAATTGCCAGCCGCAGATTATTCAGTTTCTCAACCTAAGGCTCAAGTCCGCGAAACTCCTGTTGATACATTTGCCGACACCGAACCTGAACAAGTTGTTAGTGCGGGCGGTAACGCCGAGCAATGGAGGCGGGCGATGGTGGTTTTACGCAAAGAAATGCCGCTTACCGGAAATTTGCTTAGCGCGGCCCGCTTTAAGTCTTTAAGCGGTTCCATACTTTCAATATCTGTGCGCACAAAGTTTGAAGCCGAAGGCGTTAAGCGAAAAAAAGAAGAGATAGAAGCGGTGCTGAAAACCGCGTTCAACATGCCCGTGAATCTGCAGGTGGTTATAGAAGATAATGCCTCCGCGGTTGTGGCCGCCCCGAAACAGGAAACAATAATTAGCGATGAAGAAAAAGTGGTTGAAAGCGTTGGCACGGTTTATAAGGTTATAGACGAGCCTGTCGGCGGGCAACCACTGCCATCCGGGCTTGAAAAAATCCTTCATAAATTCCCCGGGAAAGTGAAAAAGAAAGAATGAACCGGCCTCAGCCCATAGAAAAAATGATAGAAGCCCTGCGCCGCCTGCCGGGAGTTGGCCCAAAAATGGCTGAACGCCTTGGATACCACATATTAAAGTCTTCGCCCGTTGAAGTGCGCTCTTTGTTAGAAGCTATTTCGTCGGCCAAAGACGCTATTAAACAATGTTCCCGTTGTTATAATTTAAGCGAATACGACCCCTGCCAGGTGTGTTCCGACGCAGAAAAGATACAATCGGAAATTTGTGTTGTAGAAACCCCGCAGGATATGATAGCCTTCAGCCGAGTAAAAGAGTATCACGGCCTCTATTTTGTTTTGGGCGGCGCGCTATCGCCCTTAGACGGCATAGGCCCCGACGATATCCGTGTGCCGCAACTGATAGAGCGCATACGCGAAGGCAACGTTAGGGAAGTTATTATTGCTACGGATACAGACTCTAAGGGCGAAACCACGGCTCTTTATCTTTTTGAACAGCTAAAGCCCCTTGGCGCAAAAGTAACCCGCCTTGGTTATGGCCTGCCTATGGGGGGCGACCTGGAATATGCAGACGAGATAACCCTCGCCAAAGCCCTGGAAGGCCGCCGCGAGATGTAGGCGCGTGCGCGCGATGCCGGATTGGGTTGTTATTTTGATATAAAAGTTGTATGATACTTTTAGTTAGCCTATCTGACAACGGTGTCGCTGGGACCAAACTTTATGCAGCACTGGATTATTCCGGTGCTGATTTTTGATTATTATAAATACAGGGCTATGCGAACCCTTTTTCGGGTGAGCAATTTCAGCCTGTCTGAGGCCGCCTTTGTTTTACGGCCGAGTTCTGAAATTGACGAATCCGGAAAAGGGTGAACAATAGGCCCAATACAAGGAGATAGCGATGTCAAAAGACATGATTGAAATCCGCTGGCATGGCCGCGGCGGGCAGGGGGCGAAAACTGCGGCGCTGTTGTTCGGCGAAGCGGCGCTTGCCACCGGCAAGTACATTCAGGCTTTTCCGGAGTACGGCCCCGAGCGCATGGGCGCGCCCGTGCAGGCGTTTAACCGCATAAGCGACACGCCCATTACCATCCACTCAGGTATTACCGCGCCGAATTTTGTGGTGATATTAGACCCAACGCTAATGGATACGGTTAACGTCGCAGAAGGCGTTAGCCCTGATGGCAAAGTGATCGTCAACACGTCATTTCCCGCCGCGGATATCGCAGCAAAGCTAAAAATAGCGGCCTCTCAGGTGTCCGTTGTAAACGCAAGCCAAATTGCCCAGGATACTATCGGCATGAACATCCCCAACACGCCGATGCTTGGCGCATTGGTAAAAGTGATAGGCGTGATGGATTTAAACCACGTGCTTGAAGATACCCGCGAAAAATTAAACGCAAAATTCCGCCACAAGCCGCAGGTAATAGAAGGAAACCTTGAATCTATCAAGCGCGCATACAACGAGGTGAAATAATGAATATTACCGACAAAAAACTTTCAGCCAAGGAATTGCCTTTGGGCGATGTTTTAGATGCCGGCACAGCTTGCCAATTTATTACAGGCGGCTGGAGAAGCGAGCGCCCGGTTTGGAACAAGGAAAAATGCATTCAGTGCATGCTCTGCTGGGTATCTTGCCCGGACAGCTCAATTGAAGTTACCGACGGCAAAGTTTCCGGCATAGACCTTGAGCATTGCAAAGGCTGCGGCATTTGCGCAAAAGAATGTCCGGTAAAGCCCGTTAAAGCCATACTAATGGAAGCCGAGAAAAAATAGCGTTTAGCGTGCAGCGTTTAGCGTTTAGAACTACAGGAGTCAATAATGATTACGACGACAGATAAAAAAGGACACATAGCGGCAAAGACGGGCAACGAGGTTATGGCCGAGGCAATGCGCCAAATCGCGCCCGACGTTGTAGCCGCATATCCCATAACGCCTGCCACCGAAGTTGTGCAGATATTTTCGCAGTTTGTTGCGGATGGTTTGGTTCCTACGGAATTTGTGGCTGTGGAAAGCGAACATTCGGCCATGTCCGCCTGCATAGGCGCCGCTGCTGCGGGCGCCCGCACAATGACAGGCACATCATCTCAGGGCCTTGCGCTGATGTGGGAGATGCTTTACATTGCCGCCGGCCTAAGGTTGCCTATTGTAATGGCGGAAGTTAACCGCGCGTTATCTGCGCCCATCAACATTCACGGCGACCAATCCGACACCATGGGCGCAAGAGACGCCGGCTGGATACAGATATATTCCGAAAACTCGCAGGAAGCATACGACAACATGATACAGGCTGTGCGTATAGCTGAAAAAGCGAAGCTTCCCACAATGGTTACCACCGACGGCTTTATTATCAGCCACTGCATGGAAGTTGTGGAGATGACCGCCGATGAAGAAGTAAAAAAGTTTGTTGGCCCCTATAAACCCGAACACCGGCTTCTTGACGTTGACAAGCCCTTTACCCTTGGCGCCATAGACCTGCAGGATTATTATTTTGAGCATCGCTGGCAGTTAGCGCAGGCAATGCGCGACGCAAAACCCATTATTCTTGAGGTAGCCAAAGATTTCGCCAAAACCTTCGGGCGTAACTACGGCCTGTTTGAAGAATATAGAATGGATGAGGCCGAAATAGCCATTGTTATTATCGGTTCAGCTGCAGGCACGGCAAAGGTTGTAATAGATGCACTGCGCGCAAAAGGTATTAAGGCTGGCCTCATAAAGATACGCGTTTTCCGCCCGTTCCCGGCGGCAGAGCTTGCCGCGGCGCTTGCAAAAGTTAAAGCGGTTGCAGTTATGGACCGCGCAGATTCTTGCTCGGGCACGTTTGCGCCGGTGTTTTCAGATATCGCATCAGCTCTTTATACAAGCCTTGCGGGGCAGGCAATGCCAAAACTTATAAATTATGTGTACGGCCTTGGCGGGCGCGATATTATGCCGGAACATTTTAACGAAGTGTTTGGCCGCCTTGAAAAGATAAAAGCCGGCGGCCCCATCGGCGAAACGCTAAGCTATATTAACGTAAGAATGTAAATGCAGGGGAAGACTTAGGTAAAAAGAGGCGCCAGATTATGATGCTATCTTACGGAAAGATTTTTGTTGCTTCACTGTTGCTTTTGCAGTTCGCGGCCTGCAATGTGTACAGCGAAGACTTGCTTCCGGTAAAGATACAGGCGGCTTTGCTATTTAAAACTATTGGTTACATTAAGGATCCCGCGCAGGTAAGTTCAGACGGCAAGATATTAATCGGGATAATTTTTGACGACAATATGGCAAGCAAGTCTTACGCAAAAAGCATTATGGATGCGGTTCTTTTGGCAAAGGCCGCCAATTACAAAGTTTGTAATTCGGAACTTGAGCCCGTGCTAATGGAGTACAAAAACGAAGAGACGCTATTAGGGAATTTCAATATTAAGAAGATCCGCGTGCTTTACGTAATAACCCAAAATGAGCAGTATGTAGGCGGCATAATTAAATGCACACAGCAGGCCAAAGTTCTTTCCGTGACCGGCCTTAAACCCGGCGAATCCGTTAAAAAAGGCATATCTATAGTCTTCGCAATGGTTGACGGCAAGCCCGCTGTGTTCGCTAACGATAAATCAATACAAAATGAAGGCAAGGAATTTACAAAAGACTTCTATTCGCTTGTTAAGGCCGTTAAATAAAGTTGCATTAGGAGATGCCATGGGAGCCGGAACAAGAAGCTTAATGGTTTTTTGTCTAACTGCCGCCTTATTTGCAGGCAATGCTATTTGCGAAGAAAAGAACTTTCTGGACATGTCCATGGAGGAGATACTTAACACGAAAGTATCTATAGCATCTAAAAAAGCTGAGACGGTCAGTGAGTCTCCTGCCATAGTGTCGGTTATTACCGCGCAAGATATTGCAAGGCTTGGTTATGAAACTTTAAGCGATGTTATCAAGACCGTTCCCGGCGTGACTGTCACTGAGAGTTATTTTGGATATACTGACTATTCGTTCAGAGGCATAAAGGAAACTAATTACAATAACAGGACGCTGCTTCTTGTTAATGGCACCCCCATCAGAGAAGCGACGAACAACCAATATTGGCTTGAATTATTCCCCATTAAAGCGATAGAGAGAATTGAAGTTATACGCGGCCCCGGCTCGGTGTTGTACGGGTCAAACGCTTTTGCCGGCGTTATTAACGTTATTATGAAAAGCAAGGTGGATACCGCCGAGGTTTCGGTTCTTGCAGGCAGCAAGAACCTTGTTGACGGCAGTGTTAACTTTGGAAAAGACAAAGAAACTATAAGCTATTTTGCGGGCGCTTCATATCATAAAAGCAACGGCTATAACGTTTCGGCGTTGGATGAATTAAACAAAACCCAACAGCTGGGGGCATACGCCAAGGACACGAATGCCTATCAGAACAATTACAGCAATTTTTTCGGCAATATATCAAAAGGCGCTTTTAGCGTGAATGCATACGGTTTTGATCAGGATAAGGACAAATTCGGTATTACGCCGGTCCATGCTTACACGGGCAACGCAAATACCCAGGCCGGCGGCATGGACGCCCAGTACAAAAAAGATCTCATCGGCTGCGAGTTCACGACAAAGCTGAATTATTTCCAGTCAGCCTATGACGGCTATCTGGCGCTGTTCCCGGTCAGCGGGGCATTAAGCGGCGTTCCGATGGATATGAAATATTCCGGCAGCAATTACGGCTTGGGAATTGACGGCTATTATAAAATATCCGACAGAGCAAGCGCGAATTTTGGCGTTACGTATGACAACAGCCAGACGGACCCGTATAAATTTGTTTCAGACGATACAAAGGCATCTCCCTTGGCTTATACAGGCTCATTTATAAACGGCGAGGCGAACATTTATTCGGCGTTCCTTGACAAGCATGATACGAACGATACTTCTCTCTACGGCCAGCTTGATGTGATGGCTACGGATGCGCTTAGGGTGGTTGGGGGCCTGCGTTACAATAATAACAAGGATTACGGCGGCGCGGCTGTCCCGCGCATAAGCATGGTTTATAAAGCCGCGGACAAACTATTCGTCAAACTGCTCTATGGTTCGGCGTATCGTAACCCGTCATTCTTTGAAAAATACGTAAACACAAAAAATGTAGTGTATGGAAATCCGGACCTGAAACCTGAAAAAATTAATACGGTGGAATTAGGCGCGGACTGGACTTTTAAGAACACAACCCTTAAATGTTCGCTGTACAATCTTGCCACGGATGACATGATAAATAGAGTAAACGGCATGTATGGTGCGGGTTCTGTTCCGCTGGTTGCGGTTCTTGAGCCCAGAGGAGGGGCCACTCTGCCTACCAAGTCAAGCCCCGGATACGCAAACACCACAGGCGAAATAATAAACGGTATTGAAGCGGAACTGCGCGGAGAAATCTATGGGAAACTGCTCGGATATTCCCTGAACGCTTCATATAAGGACGGGACAGAAAAAGACTCCTATTTGCTCTCGGGCGTTGCGGGTAGCGCTCTTGGAGACAAGATACAATATCTTGATAAAGTCACCGCGAATGTCTCCCTGTTCAACGATATAGGGAAATTTACCAATACAATCAGCGCGTCATACGTGGGCGAAAGGACAGGCAACATTGACGGCGCGCCGCCCGCAGGCGGGCCTTACACGGCGGGCCAGGAAATAACCGTTCCCGCTTTTACTCTGGTAAACCTGAAATCCACTTATAAGATGAACAAAAACGTTGATATAAGCGTTATAGTTATGAATATTTTCCAACAGACAGTGCTTTTCCCCGAGTACATAAGGAGAGATATAGCTACAATTCCGGGGGACAGCGGAAGTAATATCTATGGGGAAGTATCTTACAAGTTTTAAATCATAAAGGAGATATCCCGCCGCTGTGAGGCTAACACGCCGCGGACGGCGGGATTTCGCGAAAGGCAATTTAATTGAAACACGTAAGGAGCTCAAAAAATGGCTAATCTTAAAGAACTCAGCAAAAAAGAAGAGATGCTTACCGGCGGCCACCGCCTTTGCGCGGGATGCGGCGCAGGCATAGTTGCGCGCCAGGCTTTAATTGCCGCATCAAAGTATCCGGTTGTTGTTACGTCTGCCACAGGGTGCCTTGAAGTTGCAACAACTATCTTCCCTTATACTGCGTGGAAAACGCCTTTCCTGCACTCGGCTTTTGAAAACTCTGCCGCCACATGTTCCGGCGTAGAAACCGCATACCGTAGTTTGCGCAAGCAGGGCAAAGTGGCAGACAAAGATGTGCGCTTTATCGCCTTCGGCGGAGACGGCGGAACATACGACATCGGCATTCAGTCCCTTTCGGGCGCAATGGAACGCCGCCATAGAATGCTCTACATTTGCTACAACAACGAAGCCTACATGAACACCGGCATCCAGCGCTCAGGCGCAACCCCAAGGGGCGCGCACACCACAACCGCGCCAACAGGCAAAGTTAAAAATGGCAAAGACCAATTTCGCAAAGACCTTACCGCCATTATGATAGCCCACGACATACCCTACGTCGCCCAGGCTGTAGTCGGATATTGGAATGATTTTATGAATAAAGTGGAAAAAGCGCTGGAAGTTGACGGCCCATCATTCATCAACATCATGCAGCCATGCCGCTTAGGCTGGGGCTATAAACCGGAAGACACAATGTCTATCGGCCGCCTTGCTGTGGAAACCTGCGTATGGCCAATTTTTGAGGTAGTAAACGGTGTTTACAAAATTAACATGAAGCCGAAAGAAAAAAAGCCCGTCGCGGATTATTTGAAGTTACAGACAAGATTTAAGCATTTATTTAAGCCCGAAAATTCCGGCATCCTTGAAAGCATCCAAAAAGACACCGATCGCCGCTGGGAAAAACTGCAAGCCATGGAAGGTATGGGCGCCGCCTGTAGTATAAATATCTAACGTTTGCACATGTAGTGTATTTTTTGTACAATAGATAGGCAGTAACAACACCGTAGTTTAATTCAGGCGTAGCTCAACGGTGGAGCATCCCGCTGTAAATAAGGGTGAACGTACGGCTGACAAGAGAACGTATGCTGATCGCAGGGAATACTTTATAGATGTTGTCCGAAAACGCCGCAAGAAAATTCGGGCAATGGCGATAGAGTATAAAGGTGGCAAATGTTGCCTCTGCGGTTATAGCAAATGTTTTGAATGTATGGAGTTTCACCATCCCAACTCTTTGGAAAAAGGTTTCGGAATATCTGAAAAAGGATATACACGGGGCTGGGAAAAAGTAAAGAAAGAATTGGACAAATGTGTGATGCTCTGTGCGAATTGTCACCGCGAGGTTCATGCCGGGTTGCAGCACCTTGGCGAAAGCCATGGTTGAT
>Ga0182011_10004292_pt1 | contig 11444 bp, 9 predicted proteins | sample 711E1DmetaG_FD_120481 | JGI IMG/M metagenome (GOLD analysis project Ga0182011, IMG submission 120481) | Permafrost microbial communities from Stordalen Mire, Sweden - 711E1D metaG | ecosystem: Environmental > Terrestrial > Soil > Wetlands > Permafrost | place: Sweden: Stordalen | collected... | reverse complement strand
GCTTCCAACTTCCTCTGCGCCAATCTGCGTCATCTGCGGGCTCTCGTGCTGTGATTGCTTTACTTCAGCGCCGCTTCCAGCTTCGCCGCCAGGATATCGATCTCTTCCTTCGTCCGTTTCTCGGTGAAGGCGAGCAGCAGTACGTTCTCCATTCCTTTATAATAGCGCCCGACCGGGAAACCCGCGGCGATGCCCTGGTCGATCAGCGCGCTGACGACATCCGACGCATCCTTCGGAAGCGAGAGCGCAAACTCGTTGAAGAACGGCTGCGGAAACGTCGGGCGGACGCCCTCGATGCCGCGCAGGCGTTTCCTCGCGTACGCCGCCCGCGCCGCGCACAGTTGCGCGACTTCGGCGAATCCCTGCTTGCCCATGAGCGAGAGGTACATCGCCGCCCGCAGTGCGCACAGCGCTTCGTTCGTGCAGATGTTCGACGTCGCCTTCTCGCGCCGAATGTGCTGTTCGCGCGCCTGCAGCGTCAGCACGAACCCGCGCCGGCCCTTGCCGTCGTGCGTCGCACCGACGATGCGGCCGGGCATTTTCCGCACGAATTTCTTCTGGGTCGCCATGAAGCCGAGGTACGGGCCGCCGAACGAGAGCGGCAGACCGAGACTCTGTCCCTCGCCGGTCACGATATCCGCGCCCATCGAGCCTGGGGTTTTTACCATGCCGAGCGCGAGCGGGTAAGCGGAGAACACGGCCAGTGCGCCGGACTCGTGGGCAGCACCGACGAGATCGGTCAGGTCGTCGAGGCAGCCGAAAAAGTTCGGGTTCTGCACGACCACCGCGGCGACGTTGTCGCCCAGCTTCGCCTTGAACGCCTCGCGGTCGGCCAGTCCGAGCGCCAGAGGGATCTCCTCGTATTCGATGTTGAGGTTCCGCGTGTAGCACCGGAGCATCGTGCGGTAGATCGGGTTCACGCCCTCGTCGATCAGCACCCGGTTCCGCTCCGTGAACCGCAGCGCCATCATGATGCCCTCGAACAGAGCCGTGCCGCCGTCGTAGAGCGATGCATTGGAGACTTCCATGTCCGTCAGGCGCGTGATGGCGGTCTGGTATTCGTAGATGGCCTGCAGCGTCCCCTGCGACGCCTCGGGCTGGTAGGGTGTGTACGCGGTGTAGAACTCGCCGCGGCCGGACAAGGAATCGACCGCCGCCGGAATGAAATGGTCGTAGAAACCGGCGCCGCAGAAATTGATCAGCCGGCTCGAGTTCTTCGCCGCGAGCCCGCGCAGGACCTGCATCACCTCGAGCTCCGACCGGCCCGCCGGCACGTTGAAGGAATCGGTCATGTATTCCTTCGGAATATCCGCGAACAGCTCGTCGAACGACTGGGCGCCCACCGCTTCGAGCATGGCCCGCTGTTCCTGTTCGCTCGCTGCACAAAAGGATGTGTGTGACATGGCGTTTCTCCAATCCGAAAAGCACTGGAGAATCTACCCATGAAAGGCGCAGCGGACAACTCAAGATTAGAGCCACAATTGGAGGTGATCGGCAGGTCGCAACTCGTTCCGCTATCCCTCTTCCGACCTGCTGCATCCAGCCCCCGCCGATGATATATCGGCTGCCGATATATCATGGCACAATCCTAAAGCGGGGTGGGTGGGGCATGGGCGAGTTGGAGAGTTGAGGGGTGAAAAGGTTCCGTGGGCCGTCGCTCGCCCGGTGCCTGTGACGGCGCTTTCGGCGAAACCGCGCTCTCTGCCTTTCACGCCGTCGTTTCCGCTTGTCGATTACAACTCAGCGCCTAGTATCGGTGGCCATGATAGTGTGCGTCGATATTCAAGCGGCAATTGCGCAGCGGGCTGGCGTCGGCCGGTACGCGAAATCGCTCGTCGAACATCTTGCGCCGCTTGCCGGTGACGATGAGCTCCGCCTGTTTTACTTCGATTTTCAGCGGAAAGGCACGCCGTTCGATGTGGGCGGGGCGACGCAGACCGCCGTCCGCTGGTGTCCCGGCCGCGTTGTTCAGAAGGCCTGGAAGACGATCGGCTGGCCGCCGTTCGACTGGTTCGCCGGGCGCGCGGATGTCTACCACTTCCCCAATTTCATCCGTCCGCCGTTGAAGCGCGGCCGATCCGTGGTAACGATTCATGACGTCTCGTTTCTCCGTCACCCGGAGACGACGGAGGACCGAAACCTGGCGTATTTGACCGCGCAAATCCGCAAGACCGTTGCATTTGTCGACGCGATCATCGCCGATTCGGAATTCAGCGCGCGTGAAATCGAGGAACTGCTTGGCGTGCCGGCGCTGAAAGTATTCCCGATCCATCTCGGTCTGGCCGACGGCCTGAAGCGCCCGACGCACGAGCAGATCGTTGCCGCGAAGCACGCGCTGAGCCTGAAGAAGCCGTACCTGCTGATGGTCAGCACGCTCGAGCCGCGCAAGAACATCCCGTTCCTCGTCGAGGTTTTCGAACGTCTTCGCGGGTTCGACGGCGAGCTGGTGATCGCCGGTATGCGGGGCTGGAAGTACGAGCCGATCCTCGATCGCATCCGCCAGTCACCGCGCGCCACGAGCATTCATCACCTGGATTACGTCGATGAAGCGCACCTGCCCGGCCTGTATGCCGGTGCGGAGGTTTTTGTATTTCCGTCGCTGTACGAGGGCTTCGGCCTGCCGCCGCTGGAGGCCATGGCGTGCGGGACGCCGGTGTTGGCGTCGAACGTCGCCTCGCTGCCGGAGGTACTCGGCCGCGCGGCGGAGCTGGTGGACGGGTTCGATCCCGAGAACTGGGCCGCGAGACTTCACCAGCTCCTGACCATCGCCTCGCGCCGAACCGAGCTGGCCGCGCAGGGCATCGAGCAGGCGAGAAAATTCACCTGGACCGAGACGGCGGAGAAGACGTGGGAAGTGTACCGAAGATTGTCCTGACGTAAGGAGAGACCCGCGGATGACGCGGATTGCGCAGATTCCGGACCTTCTGCGTGAATCGGCGTGATCTGCGGGCCATGCCTATGAGAATCGGAATTGATGCCCGCTGGATCTTCGAGCAGATCTCCGGGATCGGCACGTACACGCACGAGCTGATCCGGCATCTGGCGCAGATCGATCGGAACAACGAGTACGTGTTGTTCTTCGACAACGACGCGATGATGCACCGCGTTTCGCAAGCTACGCACCTCACGCTGGCGCCGAACTTCCGCACTGAGCTCCTGCCCTTCGGGATTTTCTCCGTGCGCGGCCAGCTCCAGTTGCCGTCGGTCTTCCGTCGATTGAACCTCGATGTCTTCCATTCGCCGAACTACATGATTCCGCTTCGCGCGTTCCCGCGGAACCGGCCCGGCCGGCCCCGCTGCGTCGTGACCATTCATGACCTGATTCCGCTGATTTTCCCCCAGCACACGCCCAAGGCTCTCAAGTCGCGCTTCTTCCCGGTTTATCGGCGGCTGATGGCGGAGGTGGCGGCGCGTGCGGACGTGATCCTCACCGTCAGCAACTCGTCGCGGAAGGACGTGATCGAGCAGTTCAGAATTCTGGCGCCGCGGCAGGACGACGTGATTGCCGTGCCGAACGGCGTGGCCCCGGAATATGTCGCGGTTGTGAAACCGCCGCGCGCGCCGAAGACCATTCTCTATGTCGGCCGTTTTGATCCTTACAAGAATGTGCCGAAGCTGATGGAGGCGTTTGCCCGGCTGCGGCAGATCGCGTCGTTCGACGTGCGGCTGAAGGTCGTCGGTCCGCCCGACCCGCGTTATCCGGAAGGGCAACGGCGGGCGAAGGAGCTCGGGCTCAATCCGTGGATCGACTGGGCCGGTTACGCGGCCGACGGCGCGCTGGTGACGGCGTACCAGCAGGCGGACCTTTTTGTGCTGCTGTCGAAATACGAAGGGTTCGGCCTGACTCTTCTTGAGGCGATGGCTTGCGGAACGCCGGTGGTATGCAGCAACCGCAGCTCGTTGCCGGAGGTTGCCGGGGACGCGGCGCTGCTGGTCGATCCGGACGATACCGAGGCGGCCGCGCAGGCGATGGCGCGGGCGCTGTCCGACGACGCTCTCCGCGCGGATCTGCGGGCGAAGGGTCTCAAGCAGGCGATGAAATTCACCTGGACGCGCACCGCCGCCATGACGATGAAGGCGTACGAACAAGCGGTGGCGCTGTAGGCTCGCGTGGAGGTCGAGCTCCGCGAGACCGAAAAGGGGATTACAACTTGTGGCGTCGCGGGAGCTCCGCCCTCCAGCCCCGGCGCCAGGCTTGCTTGGAGGGTCGAGCTCCAGCGAGACCGGAAATAGCATTATGGTTTGTGGCGTCGCGGGAGCTCCGCCCTCCAGATCGGGGTGGTAGCCCTGTTCTCGGCGTCGCATAGCTCCGCCCTCCAATGGGCGAAGCAGGCATTTGATGTTCCCTTCCTAATCCTCTATTCTCTGCCCGCTGAAACATGGAAATCGCAGGTACAACGGCAGGCGTTCGTTTCCCCGACAGCTGGTCAAAGCTGCGTGTCGTGTTCGCCCACGACTGGCTGACCGGCATGCGCGGTGGAGAGAAGGTTCTGGAACTGCTGTGCCGCGGTTTCCCGCAGGCGCCGATCTACACGCTCGTCCACAACCGGACGGCGATTTCCGAAACGATCAACTCGCATCCGGTCGTCACATCGTGGCTGCAGCGCCTGCCGAACATTACCCAGCACTACCGGAATTTTCTGCCGCTGTTCCCGTCGGCCATCGAGCGGCTCCGGCCGCCGGAAGCCGATCTGTTGATCAGCACGAGCCATTGCGTTGCCAAGGGATTGCGGCCGTGGCCGGGCACGAAGCACCTCTGCTATTGCTTCACACCGATGCGTTACGCGTGGACGTTTTACGAGGAGTACTTCGGGCCGAACCCGCTGAAGAAGGCGATCATCTCGCCTATGCTCGCGAGCCTGCGCCGCTGGGACCGGCGATCGTCGAGCCGCGTGGACCAGTTCGTCACGCTCAGCCGCCACGTGCAGAAGCGCATCAAGGAATTCTACAACCGCGACGCGGAAGTCGTGTATCCGCCGGTGAACACCGACTTCTTCACGCCGGGCCCGCCGGGTGACGAAGGCTTCGATCTGATCGTGTCCGCGCTCGTACCGTACAAGCGGCTCGACCTGGCCATTCGCGCGTACGCCCGGCTCGGCTACCCACTCAAGATTGTCGGCACGGGCACGGAGTTCGGGTCGCTGGGCAAACAGGCGGGCGCGAACATCGAGTTCCTCGGCTGGCTGTCGGACGAGGGGATCCGCGACCTGTACCGCCGCTGCCGCTGCCTGGTCTTTCCCGGCGAGGAGGACTTCGGTATCGTGCCGGTCGAAGCGCAGGCCTGTGGAAAACCTGTCGTGGCGTTCGGCCGCGGAGGAGTGACGGAATCGGTGCTCGAAGGCGTTTCCGGGATCTTCTTCCATGAACAGAACGACAACGCGCTCATGGCCGCGGTCGAAGCATGCGCGGGCCGGAAGTGGGATTCCGTCGCTATTCGCAAACAGGCAGAAACTTTTGGATTGCAGCAGTTTATAGATAGAATCGACCGCTGTATCCGGGAATGCCTGAAATCGTAGCCTTCGACCCGCGCGTGAGACATCGCGGGCCGCCAGCCGGCGGCTGAGCTGCGGTTGCAGAGCCGCATTGACAATCCGGGGCATCTCACGTAATTTCTGCACCCTTGTTCGTGTTTTCATCCGGGTCCGGAGAATGCTCCGGGCTCGAAGTGAGGGATCTTATGGAAGCGTATGCGGTTATAGAGACAGGCGGTAAACAGTACCTCGTCCAGAAGGGCTCCGTGCTCGACATCGAGCTGATCGGCGCCAAGGACGGCGACAAGGTGACCCTTTCCAAGGTGCTGGCGATTTCTGACGGTCAGGAACTGAAGATCGGCACGCCGGCGGTCGACGGCGCCGAAGTGAAGGTGTCCGTCGTGAAGAATTTCCGCGGCAAGAAGATTGTGGCGTTCAAGAAGAAGCGCCGCAAGGGTTACAAACGCAAGGTCGGTCACCGGCAGGAGCTGACCCGCATCAAGGTCGAGTCCTTCTAGTTAAGGGAGACGTACCATGGCACATAAAAAAGGACAAGGAAGCTCCAGGAACGGCCGCGACAGCAACGGTCAGCGGCGCGGTGTCAAGGCATTCGGGAGCGAGTTCGTGACCGCCGGCAGCATCATCGTTCGCCAGGTCGGAACGAAATTCACCCCGGGCGAGAACGTCAAGCTGGCGCGCGATTGCAGCATCTTCGCCCTCGTGGATGGTATCGTCCAATTCGACCGCCGCGGCAAGCGTATCAACGTCAAGGCCGTGGCGAGCGCGTAACGGGACCGGAAACTCTGAAGGCAAGGCGGGCCGCGCGGCTCGCCTTGTTTTTTTTGAGTGTTGGCGGTGGGAAAAGGGTTTGCGTGGCGAACCGGTATCACACAATGACCATCCGGTAAGAATAAGAACATGAAAGCCATCACCTTCAAAGATCGCGTGCAGGTGTACGTCACCGCCGGCAACGGCGGCGACGGTCGCGCCTCGTTCCGGCGCGAGAAATACATCGATAAGGGCGGGCCGGACGGCGGCGACGGCGGAAATGGCGGCAGTATCTATCTCCGTGGCAGCAAAGACGCCAGCTCGCTGCTCGATCTCTATTACGATCCGCACAAGCGCGCCAAAAGCGGCGAGGACGGTTCAGGCAAGCAATGCACCGGGCGCAGCGGGGAGGATGTCTACGTAGCCGTGCCGTGCGGTACCCAGGCGCATCTGGCGGAAACCGAAGAACTGATCGGCGAGGTCTTGAACGACGGCGACGTCTTGCTCGTTGCGCAGGGCGGCAAGGGCGGGCTCGGCAATATGCACTTCGCCACCTCGTCACACCAGGCGCCGCGCGAGTTCACGGCCGGCACCGACGGCGAGAAGAAGAAGCTGATCCTCGAACTGAAACTCGTTGCCGATATCGGGCTGGTCGGTTATCCAAACGCCGGCAAGTCTACCCTGCTCGCCGCGCTCACGCCGGCGCGGCCGAAGATCGCGTCCTATCCGTTCACCACGCTCAACCCGGTCATCGGCACCCTCTGCTTCGATGACTACGACTTCACGCGGTTTAAGATCGCGGACATTCCCGGGCTGATCAAGGACGCGCACAAGGGCATCGGGCTCGGCCACGATTTCCTCCGGCACATCGAGCGGACGAAGTTCCTCATCTTCGTGATCGACATGGCGGGCGTCGATGGGCGCAACCCGGTCGACGACTACCGCAATCTGCGGAAGGAGTTGAAACTCTACAGCAAGGAACTCGACCAGCGGCCGTCCCTCGTGGTCGCGAACAAAATGGATTTGCCCGAGGCGAAGGAGTTCCTGAAAGTTTTCAAGCGTCGCACGCGCAGCAAGCCGCTGCTGATCTCCGCCGCGCTGGGCGAGGGCGTGGATATTCTGAAGCAGGAAATATTGAAGCAACTGCAACCCGGCAACTTATTCACGAGTGCAAATGCTTGCTCATGAGCTTTTTCCTCAGGTACTGTTCTTTTTGTTCTATTTCGCTATTGACCGTGCTTTTGCTTTTCCATAGTTTCTACGGACTTTCCATGGGGTAATGGTGGTTATAACGTAGAAACATGAAATGAAAGGATCGGGCAAAGATGAAGTCCAGATTGGTGTTATTCGCGGCGTTCGTCCTGTGGTTTGCCGGGCTGTGCAGTGCGGCGGTGATTCCGACGGTGGTATCGGTTGGTCCCGAAGAATCCTTGCCGGGTGGTTACGGTCGCCTGTCGAGCGTCGCGTGCGACTCGCTCGACCAGCCGCACGTCGCGTGTGACGGCGGTCCGTACGTGGTCTTCTACGACAAGATCGGCGGCACATGGCAGGTGTCGTCGTACGACGTCAGCGTCATCGCCGGCGCGGGTCAGTACTACAATCCGCACATCGAGATCGACGCGGCCAACCGCGCCTGGTGCTCCGGTGTTCTGTACAACACGGCGGTCGGCATGGGCCTGTTTATCCGGACCGACATCGCCACGGCGCCTTCTGCCGCGTACTTCTCGAACCATTTCATCGTTCCCCTGGCGAATAAGTTCCCCGTCGGCACCCCCGGCGTTTCCCTCGATCCTCTTTTTCCGGGCGATGCCTGGATTTTCGCCAGCGACGGCTGGTACGAGCAGTACCAGTACGATGTGTCCACCCCCGGCCGCGTCGACGTGATCAACAACGGACAGATGTACGCCGGCGAGGGCGGCGAGAAGAACAGCTTCATCATCAACTCCCGGGCAGGCGGTGTCCTGCACGCCGACGGTCACGTGCACTCGATGTGGCTCGGTGCGGTCAACGGCTATGGCAAAGCGCCGGCCACTTTTCAGAATTCGCTTCGCCGCTCGCAGGGCCTTCCGCCGGTGGAGTGGGCGAGCTATGACGCGTATCCGAACATGGAAATCGAAGGCTCGTATGTGGGCGTCATCGGAGACGCGAAGAATCCACAGATTGCCTATGTGTCGGCCGCCATGAACAATGGCGGTTACCCTGACAAGGGCATTGTAGTGAACGTCTGGGACGGCACGAAGATGCTCTTCGACCCGATGAACCTGCTGGTCATCGATGCGACCGGTGACGATGGCCTGTACCGTTCCTTTCCCCAAATGGCGCCCGCCAAGAACGGCGGCGCTTTCATCATCTGGACCAGCCAGGACGGACGCATCAAGGTTCGCTACATCGGTCAGGATGGGAGTCTGGGGCCGGTCGTGGACGTGGCGCAGGGCACCTGGGGCGGGATCATCACCGATTCCAAGGGTAACATCCACGTGACGTACAACAGCAACGGCACCGTCGGCAACGGCAACATGAAATACCGGAAGCTGATCGTGGCCGGCGGCGCGACCGTAACGACGGCGCCGTGCGACTTCGACGGCGACGGCAAGGACGACCTCGCGGTCTACGATCCGACCACCAGCAAGTGGTATATCCAGTCCGGCGCCACCTCTAACGTGCTGGCCTTTGGACGCACCTTTGGCCCCGTCGGCGGAGTGCCGGTGCCGGCCGATTACAACGGCGACGGCAAGGCTGAATTGGCCGTCTTTAATCCGGTCGACAACACGTGGTACGTGCAGACTTTTGCGACCTCCAACACGATCGTGAATGGCCGTTCGTTCGGCTACAACGGTGTAACGCCGGTGCCGGCCGATTACGACGGCGACGGCAAAGCCGATCTGGCGGTCTACGACTCTTTGAGCGGCACGTGGTACGCGCAAACCGTTGCCACGACCAACAACATCATCTGGAATCGTCAGTTCGGGTTCTCGGGTGCTGTCCCGGTACCGGCCGACTACAACGGCGACGGTCGCGCGGAGTTGGCCGTCGTCAACCCGGCCACGGCGGAGTGGTACATCCAGACCGTAGCCACGAGCAATAACCTGGTATGGGCCCGCAAGGTCGGAACGCCGGGCTCGATCCCGCTTCCGGGTGACTACAACGGCGACGGCAAGGCCGAGCTGGCGGCCTTCGATCCGAGCGTCAACATGTGGCAGATCGATCCGATTGCGGTCTCGAACGGTCTGTACTTCGCCCGTCAGTGGGGCGGTCTCGGCATGACGCCAGTTCGCGGCGACTTCAACGGCGACGGCGCCGACGACATCGCGTCCTTTGATCCTTCCACGGGCAACTGGTACATCCAGGTCACTACGTCTCCGGGCAACATGAAGGGTTGGGCTGCGCAGTGGGGCTGGGGATCGGCATCGCTGGTCCCGGGCGACTACAACGCCGACGGCCGGGCCGATCTCGGCGCCTACAACTCAGCCGACGGCCGGTGGTACATCCGTTCTCCGATGACTTCCTCTACGCTGGCATGGGCTCTGCAATGGGGCTTCCCCACGGCGTTGCTGCAGCCGGCGGACTTCGATAATGACGGGGCGGACGACCTCGGCGTGTACGACCCCGCGCAGGGCAACTGGTACGTCCACTCCCTGGCCAAGGGCTCGAACCTCCTCTTTGGCTTCAACTGGGGTTATCCCGGTGTCTGGCCGGAGGCCGGCGACTACAACGGCGACGGGTTCGCCGATCTGGGTGTCTACGATCCAGCCAACGGCAATTGGTACATTTACTCGCCGCACACGCATAACGTGCTGGCCTTCAGCAAGAACTGGGGCGCTCCGGGCCTGAACCCGATCCGTGGCGACTTCGACAACGACGGCGCGGACGACCTCGCCGTGTATGACCCCGCACACGGTGACTGGTACATCCGGTCCCTCAAGACCGGATCGTTGATCGCCTGGAAGTTCAACTGGGGCTTTCCGGGTGGTGTTCCTCTCGCCGCAGACTTTGCGGGCGACGGCGCATCCGATCTCGGCGCGTACGACCCGACAACCGGCCACTGGTACATCTACAACTTGCACGGCTCCAGCGCAGTCACGTGGGCTCGGCAGTGGGGCTTCCCGGGCGGTACGCCGGTGGCGCGCGATTTCGACGGCGACGGCAAAGCGGACCTCGGTGTGTTCGACACGCGGAGCGGCACGTGGTATTTTGAATCGCTGACCGATCCCGTTCAGGTGCTCTCGTGGGCCCGGCAGTGGGGCTTCCCGGGTGCCATCGTCATCGGCGCCTCCAACTGAGCGGACATTCAAGTGTGTCGAAGACCGCCGCAGGCCGTCCTGCGGCGGTCTTCTTTTTAGCGGTTGAGAATCGTCACTTTCCCAAAGCCGCATCAATGGCTTGCGTGACGTCCTTGTCCTCGGGTTTCGTCCGGGAGCCGAAGCGGTTGATGATCCGTCCGTCGCGCCCCAACAGGAACTTGTTGAAGTTCCAGGTGATCTCGCCGGCGAATTGCGGATCGGTCTCCTTCTCGGTCAGGAACTTGTACAGCGGATACTTGTCGCCGCCCTTCACCGAGATCTTGGAGAACATCGGGAACGTGACGTTGTACTTCAGCAAGCAGAAGCTCTTGATTTCCGCGTCGGTGCCGGGCTCCTGGCTCAGGAAATTGTTCGCCGGGAAGCCGAGGATGACGAAGCCGCGGTCCTTGTATGTGGTGTAGAGCTTTTCCAGTCCCTCGTACTGCGGTGTGAAGCCGCAGTGGCTGGCTACGTTGACGATCATCACCACCTTGCCGGTGTACGTGGAGAGACCGACATCCTTGCCGTTGATATCCTTCATCGTGAAATCGTAGATGCTTTTCGCAGGTTGCATGGCCGCTTTTTCCTCCGCTTTCGCCGACGGTGTCCATAACGACAGCATCAGCACAGAACACGCCGTCAATATCTTCTTCATCGCTTCGCCCTCGTCTTTGGCTTGAACTGGATCGCGAAAATACCGCGGAAAGTTCCCTGTCCCACCTACTCTGTTCCGATCCGTTCTGGATCTGAACCTAAATCGTATTCCACTTGTTTGCAAGGGAGGTGGGTGCAAAAAAGCGGAATGGGTGAATGTTGCGAAGCGCGGTCCGCTTGCCGGCGGCTTCGAAGTTTGATAGAGAGCCGATCCACAATGACAATGAAAAATGCGATGGTCATTGGAATCGTCGGCAGCGTCATTTTTTGT